>Ga0209699_100359_pt1 | contig 29884 bp, 29 predicted proteins | sample SynthPrep_1_END__FD_187204 | JGI IMG/M metagenome (GOLD analysis project Ga0209699, IMG submission 187204) | Synthetic microbial communities from Ohio, USA - SynthPrep_1_END_DS7_MetaG (SPAdes) (version 2) | ecosystem: Engineered > Bioreactor > Aerobic > Activated sludge | place: USA: Ohio...
TTGCATGGTCGGGTGGGGCGTGGACAAGCGGACATTTTCCCAAAAAACAAACCCCGCGACAGGCGCGGGGTTTGCGTTGGGCTCAAGCGGGCGGATTAGCCGCGGCGATCGGCCGGCTTGGCGAAGCGCTTGGCGGGGCCGCCGGGGCGCTTGTCGAACGTGGGCTTGCCACGGAAACCGCCTTCGGGGCGGTCGCCGCCGCGGAAGCCGCCTTCACGTTGCGGACGGTCGCCGAAGCTGGGGCGGTCGCCGAAGCTCGGACGATCGCTGAAGCTGGGGCGCGAGTCACGGTCGCCGCCGCGGAAACCGCCTTCACGGGGGCCGCGTTCGTTGAACGGACGGGCATCGCGCTGGGGGCGGTCGCCATAGCTGGGACGGTCGCCGAAGCTGGGACGCGAATCGCGGTCGCCGCCACGGAAGCCGCCTTCGCGCTGGGGACGGTCACCGAAGGGACGGTTGCCCTGGTAGCCGCCTTCACGCTGCGGACGGTCGCCGAAGCTGGGGCGATCGCTGAAGGAGCGGGCCGGACGGTCGCCGAACGGGCGATTGCCTTGGTAGCCGCCTTCGCGCGGGGCGCTGTCGCGATTGCCTTGGTAACCGCCTTCACGCGGCTTGTATTCGCCACGCGGGCCGCCGAAGGAACGGCCTTCGCGGTTGCCTTGATAGCCGCCGCCGGGACGCTTGCCGAAAGAGGGCTTGCCGCCGCCGGTCGAGGGACGCGGGGTGCGCTTGGGTTCCAGGCCGGCGATCACTTCAGGAGTGATCGATTGGCCGATGTAGTGCTCGATGCGACGGACCTTGTGGCGCTCGGAGTGCGTGGCCAGCGTGAAGGCCAGGCCGCTGCGGCCAGCGCGGCCGGTACGGCCGATGCGGTGCACGTAGTCTTCGGCCTGCATCGGCAGGTCGAAGTTGACGGCGTGGCTGATGCCTTGCACGTCGATGCCGCGGGCGGCCACGTCGGTGGCGACCAGGATGCGCAGCTGGCCGCGCTGCAGTTGCGACAGCGTGCGGGTGCGTTGGCGCTGGTTCATGTCGCCGTGCAGGGCGGCGGCGGCAAAGCCTTGGTCGGCCAGGCGGTCGGCCAGGTCATCGGCGCCGCGCTTGGTCGACGTGAAGACGATGGCCTGATCCAGCGCGGCATCGCGCAGCACGTGGTCCAGCAATTGCATCTTGTGGCTGGCATCGTCCGCGTACAGCAGGCTTTGCGTGATGTTGGTGTGCTTTTCCTTGGCGCTGGCCAATTCGATGCGCTGCGGATCGCGCATCATGCGCGCCGCCAGCTTGGCGATCGTGCCGTCCAGCGTGGCCGAGAACAGCAGCGTCTGACGGTCTTCCGGCAGGCGGCCGACGATGGTTTCGATGTCTTCGATGAAGCCCATGTCCAGCATGCGGTCGGCTTCGTCCAGCACCAGCGTGTGCACGGTGTTCAGTTTGACGCGGCCCGAGTTCAGGTGGTCGATCAGGCGGCCGGGGGTGGCGACCAGCACGTCCACGCGGCGCGACAGCGCCTTCAGCTGCGCGCCGTAGGGCATGCCGCCCACGACGGTGGCGGTGCGCAGGTCGGCCAGCTTGCGGCCGTAGGTGGCGGTGGCGTCCGTGACTTGCAGGGCCAGTTCGCGGGTCGGGGTCAGCACCAGCACTTGCACGCCGACGCCCTTGTTGGCGGGCATCTGGGCGATGCGGTGCAGGGCCGGCAGCATGAAGGCCGCGGTCTTGCCGCTACCCGTTTGCGAGGACACCATCAGGTCGTGGCCAGCCAGCGCTTGCGGAATGGCGGACGCTTGGACGGGGGTGGGGGTGGAGAAGCCAGCTTCTTGGACGGCCGACAACAGAGCGGGCGCAAGACCCAGGTTTTCGAAAGACATTACTTTCCCTTGCCGCAATCAATGCGACGCAGTGCTTGGTCGGGCCAAAGGATTAGGCGGCCGGATCCAGGCGACGGTTGATGGAGCATCGTGCCGACCGAATCAACCGTGCGCGTGGCGCGTTCTCGTGTACTGAGTGGAACGCAGGGCGAAAGGAAAGGAGGTCAGGAATCGATGATAGTTCGGCATGGGGCCGGGGCTGTGTTACCCGGCAAACTGCGAAAACTTCCGCTAAATCAAGGCGGTAAATGCCGAACTCGTTTTGTGCAGTGCGGCGATCATAACCCGAATTCACTCTGCATGGGAATTATTTTTTTGTCCAGCTCCCAATCAATAGGGTTTTTCCCTTGGTTGGTCAGCCACTGATTGGTGGCCAGGAAATGGCCGCAGCCCAGGAAGGGCACTGGGGGCCTTCTGGCGGACAGAGGGGAGGGATGGTTGGACATCAGGACCAAGTGGCCACTGTTGTCAGGGAGCAACGCCCGCTTGGCCTGGGCATGGGCGCCCCAGAGCATGAAAACCTTGGGCGACGGGTCGCGCGCGACCAGGGCGATCAACGCGTCCGTCACCGTTTCCCAGCCGCGCTTGGCATGCGAGGCGGGCTGGCCGTCTTCCACGGTCAGCGCGGTATTCAGCAGCAGCACGCCCTGATCCGCCCAACTGCTCAGGTCGTTGCCGGCGGGCACGCGGCTGCCTGGATATTCCTGGGCGATCTCATTGAAGATATTGCGCAGGCTGGGCGGCCGCTTGCAGTCGTCCGGCACCGAGAAGGCCAGGCCCTGGGCCTGGCCGGGGCCATGGTACGGGTCCTGTCCCAGGATCACCACCCGCACGTCGGCCGGAGCCAGGCCGTGCAGGGCACGGAACGGTGTGGCGGGATAGACGGTCGCGCCTTCGCCCAGGCGCTTTTCCACATGAGCGGTCACGGCGGCCAGGGCCTCGGCGACCGCGCGAGGCGCAAAGGCGGCGGCCCAGGCGTCGGGAAGTTGCGACGTCTGGGCGCCGAGGGCGTTCGGGATGAGGCGATTATCGGTAGGCATGGGCGCGATTTTGGCATAGCAGGCACTGCGCGCCGACGGTGCACAGCGGCAACATCAGTAAATTCGAAGTGAGAATCATTGTTAATATTGCGGCCGTCCACATCCGCCGCGCTTGCCGCCATGTCCCGTCCCCCCAGCAGCCTGAAAGCTTGGCTCGCCCACTACGGCGAGTTGATGGGCGCGTGGGCCAAGCGCAATTCACGACCTAGCGATGCAGAGGACGCCGCGCAGGATGTGATGGCCGGCCTGCTGAGCGGCGGCAGCAGCGGCGTGGTGAATGGCAAATCCTATTTGCGCCGCGCGGCGCAGAACCGGCTGATCAGCGAGATCCGGCGGCAGACGCGCCAGGACGAAGTGTCGCTGGAGGCATGGGCGGCCGACGATCCGGCGCAGTGGCATGACCCGGAGTCCAGCGTGCGTGCCCGCCAATTGGCCGACGCGCTGGAATGCGCTCTGGCGAGCCTGCCGCTGAAGAAGCGGCAAGCCTATGTCTGGTGCCGGCTCGAGGGTTACTCGCAGCCCGAAGTCGCAATGCGGATGGGGCTGGCGCTCAATACGGTCGAGCGCTATATCATGGACGCCACGCGAGAAGTCCGCGAACAGCTGAAACACTTCTGCCCGGATTGATCCGCCGCGCAATGACAGATCCCATCGACCCAGACACCTTGACCGATCCTCGGGACGCGGCCGCCTATTGGTTCGCCCGCGAGCATTCGCAACAGATGAGCCAGGCCGAGCGACGGCAGTTCGAAGCATGGCGGCAGGCGCATCCCTCGCACGATCTGGAGTTGCGCCGCGCGCGCGGCATCTGGAATGCCAGCGCCCAATTGGGGCAGGATCGGCTGCGCGCGCTGACGGGGGAGCCGCAAGCCGCGGCCCGCCGGCGCACGCCGGGGCGCCGGCGCCTGGTGGCAGGGTTGGCCGTGGCCGGTGCCGCTGCCGTGGTCGCGGGGGTGGTGTTGCCGCGATGGGGCGGAGACGATCCCGGCTATGCGGCGCAATACGCAACACGGGCGGGGCAACGTCAGCAAGTGTCGTTGCCTGATGCATCCCTCGTCGATCTGAACACCGCGACGCAATTGTCGGTGGCGCTGTATGCCGATCGGCGAGTGGTGGAACTCAAGGCGGGAGAGGCGACGTTTTCGGTGACGCCGGATGCCAGCCGGCCGTTCTACGTCGAGGCCGGCGGCGCGACGATCCGCGTGACGGGCACGCGCTTCAACGTCCGGCGTGACGGCGACGTTGTCCGCGTGGCCGTGGATTCGGGCACGGTGGCGGTCCAGGCCGGCCCTTGGTGGAACCGCAGCCAGGTACTGCTGGCTGCGGGGCAGGGCACGCGCATGGAGCAGGATGGCCGCTTGTCGCCGTCCGAAAAACTGGACGTGGCAAATCTGCTGGCCTGGCAGCGCGGCAGGGCGGTATTCCGCGACGTGCCATTGTCGGAAGCCGTTTCCGAAATGAACCGCTACGGCCACGCGCCGATCCGCGTGTCAGGTGACGATGTGGCCGCGATGCGGATTTCAGGCGTGTTCAGTGTCGACAATCCCGGTGCCTTCCTGGATTTGCTGCCCGCGATTGCGCCTGTGCGCGTGCAAAGCGGCGCGGACGGCTCGGCCCTGATCGTGCGCCGCTAGCTTCCTGCAGGCCTTGCGCCAGCTGGTTCAATTACGAATGGTTACCATTCAATCGCGTTTCTCCATCAGGGATTTGTCCGCGACAGGCGTCTTGTCCTCCAAGGGCATCGATCCGATGCCGTGGCTACGCCAGCGTCTTCCGTAACGGGCTGACTGGCGCGCCTTGTCTCAAGACCCCTCCAGGAACGCTAGTCCCGTGAACCGTATACCCTCTGGATCCACCCTGCGCGGCACATCGCGCCTTGTCGCGCCGACGCGCGGGCTGACTGTGCTGGCCCTGTCCTTGATGCTGGCGCTGGCCATGCCGCAGCGTGAGGCCCACGCGCAGGAAGCGCCGCTGTCCGTGAACATCCCCGCGCAATCCTTGGAAGGCGCTTTGACGCAACTGGCGACGCAGGCTTCGCTGGAACTGGCGTATGCGCCCGATACGGTGCGGGGACTCAAGGCGCCCGCCGTGGCGGGACAACTGACGCCGGACCAGGCCTTGCGGGCGCTGCTGGCAGGGTCCGGGTTGGTGTTTGAACGGTCGGGCAGCAATGTGTCGGTGTCGCGCGGCGAGGACGCCAACAGCGTGATGATGAACACCATCACCGTCGTGGGCAAAGGCAATTCGATCACCGAGGACACGGGTTCCTACACCACCGGCGCCATGAGCACGGCGACCAAGCTGCCGCTGACCATCCAGGAAACGCCGCAATCCGTCAGCGTGGTCACCCGGCAGAAACTGGACGACTTCGCCATGCAGACGATCGACGACGTCGCCAACAGCACCACCGGCATCACGGTCAACCACTGGAGCAATGACCGGTCGCGCTATTTTTCGCGCGGCTTCACCATCAACACTTTCCTGATGGACGGCCTGCCCCTGTCGTACGAGACGGACACGTCCACCTACAGCACCACGGCCATGTACGACCACGTGGAAGTCGTGCGCGGCCCCACTGGCCTGATGACCGGCATGGGCGACCCTTCCGGCACCATCAACTTCGTGCGCAAGCAGCCGACCGACGCCGCGCAATTCATTGCCACCGCGCGCGCGGGCTCGTGGAACAACTTCTCGGGCGAATTCGACGCCAGCGGACCGCTGAACGACAGCGGTTCGGTGCGCGGACGCTTCGTGACGTCGCAGCAATCCCGGGACTACTTCACCGACGGCTACAGCAGCCGCAAGCAGCTGTACTACGGCGTGGTGGACATCGACCTGACCGCGAACACCGTACTGACGCTGGGTGGGCATTCCAACCGCGAAGACAACCCCGGCTCCGAATGGATGGGCGTGCCCACCGCGGTGGATGGGTCGCCGCTGGATATCCGGCGGTCGCGCCGCTTTTCGCCGTCATGGAGCTATTGGGACAAGAGCGAATACAGCCTGTTCGCCGAACTGAAGCACACCTTCGAAAACGGGTGGATCGCGCGCGCGGCGGCCCGGGGCGTCAATGGCAAATCGTCGCTGGACGGCGCGTACTTCGTCGCCAGCGACAGCGGCCTGAGCGGCAACGTGTACGACGTGATGGGAGGCCGCTATGACTACGACAAGAAGCAGCGCAGCTTCGACCTGTCCGCGCAAGGCCCGATCATGCTGTTCGGCCGCGAGCATGACATCGCGGTGGGCGCGAGCTACCGCAACGATCACTGGCTCGACAACGGCTACAGCTATCTGAACGAGCCAGGCGGCTACCTGATGGTCTCGGGCGTCGACCCCTCCACCTGGGATCCGGATTCCATTCGCCGCCAGGACTTCGTCAAAGACACGATGTGGCGGCGCGACCAGCGTTCCGAGCTGACCTCGCTCTATGCCACGGGCCGCTTCCGCCTGGCCGATCCATTGAGCATGATCCTGGGCGCCCGCATGGATTGGTTCGACTTCGACAACAAGCAGACCCAAGGCAGCTGGAGCAGCCAGCGCAAGTTCGGCGAAGATGCCCACTTCACGCCCTATGCCGCGCTGACCTATGACCTGAACGACAACCATTCGGTCTACGCCAGCTATTCCAGCATCTTCAAGCCGCAGTACTACCTGGACACGTCCGGTACCGTGCTCAAGCCGGTGGAAGGCACCAATTACGAAATCGGCCTGAAGGGCAGCTACCTGGATGAACGCGTCAACGCCGCCATTGCGCTGTTCTCGACCACGCAGACGAACCTGCCGCAAGCCGTCACGGACATCCCATCGTGCTTTGTGGCCACCAATTGCTACCGCGCCGTTGGAGAGGTAAAGAGCGAAGGGGTGGAGATCGACATCAACGGTGAATTGCTGCCGCGCTTGAATGTGGGGATCGGCTATTCGTATACCCGGGCCAAGGTCTCAAGCGGCGGCGTGGACAGCGCGTCCGGCCAGCCATACGCCAGCTATATCCCGCAGCACCAGTTCAAAGTGTCGGCGATGTATCACTTGCCGGGGGAGTTTGAAAAGTGGCGGGTCGGCGCAGCGGTGCGCGCGCAAAGCAAGATCACGACGCAGTCGCTGACCCGCAGCGCCGGGTACGTGATCACGCAATCGCCTTACGCGGTGGTCGACCTGGTGGCGGGCTATCGGGTGAACCGCCAGCTGGACTTCCAGCTGAACGTGAACAACCTGTTCGACAAGCGCTATTTCGATTCGCTGGAGGGCAACAATGGCGGCAACTACTACGGCACGCCGCGCAGCTTCCTGCTGAGCACGCGCTATCAGTTCTAGATGCGGGGCGCGCGCGTACGAAAAGAAAACGCGCGCCCGAGGGCTGTGCCGGCTCAGGCCGGCCAGCCGTCCTGCCGGTACGCCGAATCCCAGAACATCCATTCAAGCTGCGCGGCGCGGGTGTAGGCAGCGTGCATCTGTTCCAGTGTTTCGGCGGACGCCTTTTCGGCAACGCGGTCGACCGTGGTGATGACCCGGCGCACCAGGGCGTGGAAATCCTCGCAGGCATAGGCCTCGATCCAGGCCGCGTAGGGATTGGGCTGTGCCGCCCGCGCATGGATCTCGCGGCCGATTTCGGCATAGATCCAGAAGCACGGCAGCAGGGCCGCCAGCGCCACCGGGTATGGGGCGCTCCAGGCGGTGGCGATCAGGAAGCTGGTGTAGTGGTGGCAGGCCGGTGTGAGCGGCGTGGCTTCGAAGGTGGCGCTATCAATGCCGAACTGCTTCAGGAAGCCGGCGTGCAGCGTGCGTTCAGCGACGACGGCGCCCTTGGCCGCGTCCGCGAACTGCACCACGCCGTCGGCGTCGTCGGCCTTGGCCGAAGCGATGGCCAGCGCGCGTCCGAAGGCCACCAGGTAGTGCGCGTCCTGGATCATGTAGTGCTTGAATGCGTTCTCGTCGAGCTGGCCGCTGGCCAGTTCCTGATTGAACGGCATGTCGCGCGTTTTTTCGTACAGCGCGGCGTTGCGCGCCCAGGCGTCGGAGCTGAAAGACATGGGGTTCCTCAAGGCAGGCTGCCGGCGCGCGATTGCGCGCCGGTCCACAAAGAGGGCTAGGGTATCAAAGACCGCGGGGCAAGAGGCGTTGCTTGCCGCACTACTGCATGTACCAGCCGTGGCTGACCACGAAGGACTGGCCGGTGAAGGCGGCGCTGGGGAAGGCGGCCAGGAACAGGGCGGTCTGCGCCACGTCCTCGACCGTGGTGAACACGCCGTCGACCGTGTCGCCCAGCATGACCTTCTTCACCACGTCTTCTTCACTGATCCCCAGTTCCTTAGCCTGTTCGGGGATTTGCTTTTCCACCAGCGGCGTGCGCACGAAGCCCGGGCAGATGACGTGCGAGCGCACGTTGTGCGCCGCGCCTTCCTTGGCCAGCACGCGCGCCAGGCCCAGCAGGGCGTGCTTGGCGGCCACGTAGGCGGACTTCAGCGGCGAGGCCTCGTGCGAATGGACCGAGCCCATGTAGATGACCACGCCACCGCGGTCGCCCTTGTACATGTGCTTGAGCGCCGCCTTGGTCGTGAGGAATGCGCCGTCCACGTGGATCGCCTGCATCTTCTTCCAGTCCGAGAATGCGAAGTTCTCGATCGGGTTCACGATCTGGATGCCCGCGTTCGATATCAGGATGTCGATGCTACCGTAGGCGGCGGCAACGCGGTCGATGCCCTGGTTTACGGCCTCTTCGCTGGTGACGTCCATCGCGACGCCCATGGCCTTGCCGCCGGCCTGCTCGATGTCGCGGGCGACGGCGTCGGCGCCCGCCTGGTTCAGGTCCGCGATGGCGACGGCCGCGCCGGCGCGTGCGAGGGTGAGGGCGATTTCCTTGCCGATGCCGCTGGCAGCGCCGGTGACGACGGCGACTTTTCCATTCAGGTTATGCATGCTGGAACCTCCGGGTTGGGATTGCCGGTGGGCCGGGCCGTGCCCTGTGGCCCACGGATGCGGGGAGCATGGCTTGATGGTAGCGCCGCAGGATTAGAGCAGGCTGAACGCGCAGCGGGCGGCGGCTCAGGCCTGCTTGCGCCTGCGGTGATGCCGGACATAGTCCTGCAGGACGTCGCGCAGCACGACGGCCTGGTTGTGTTCGGTGTTGCGGGCGCCGTACAGCAGCGTCAGTGGGCGCTCGCCAGCGGCTTCCAGCAAGGCGGCCATGCGGGCCTGCTGTTCGGGTTCAGCGAGTTCGGCCTGGTAGCGCTGGCGGAATTCTTCCCAGCGATCCTCGATGTGGCTGAACCATTTGCACAGTTCCAGGGTGGGCGCGATGTCGCGCGCCCATTCGTCCAGGTGCAGGTCCGCCTTGCGCAGTCCGCGCGGCCACATGCGGTCCACCAGCGCCCGGTAGCTGCCTTCCGGGCCCAAGCCCTCGTAGACGCGTTGCACGGCGATGGCGGACGGTTTCATGGCGGCTCCAGGGCGGATGGCGGATCCCGCTACTTTAGCGCCCGCCGTCCATATTCAATCCGCGCTCAAGGATTTTCCGCGGCGCCGGCGCGCTTGCCGCAGGCGCGCAGCACCAGGAAGCCGACCACGGCGGACACCAGCGAGCCCGTCAGCACCCCGATCTTGGTGGCGTCGATGGCGGCGGGATCGGTGAACGCCAGGGCGCCGATGAACAGGCTCATGGTGAAGCCGATGCCGCACAGCAGCGACACGCCATACAGCTGCATGTAGCTGGCATGGCGCGGCAGCGTGGCGATGCCGCTCTTGATGGCCAGCCAGGAAAAACCGAATACGCCCAGCTGCTTGCCCAGGAACAGGCCCAGCGCCACGCCCATGGGCACGGGTTGCGCCAGGCTGCCCAGGCCCATGCCGGCGAACGACACGCCGGCGTTGGCGAAGCCGAAAATCGGCACGATCAGCAGGGCGACCGGCTTGTGCAGCGCATGCTCCAGCGCATGCAGGGGCGAATGCGCGCCCGGATGGCCCTGGTTCTGCGGGCGTAGGGGAATGGTCAGCGCCAGCGCCACGCCGGCCAGCGTGGCATGCACGCCGGACTTCAGGACGAAGTACCACAGCATGGCGCCGATCAGCAGGTAGGGCGTCAGGCGCAGCACGCCGGCGCGGTTCAGGCAGAACAGGCAGGCGAGCAGGGCGCCCGCCATGCTCAGCGCGAACACATTGAGTTCGGCGGTATAGAACAAGGCGATGATGACGATGGCGCCCAGGTCGTCCAGGATGGCCAGCGCCGTCAGGAAGATCTTCAGCGAGGTCGGCACGCGGCTGCCCAATAGCGCCAGGATGCCCAGCGCGAAGGCGATGTCGGTCGCGGCCGGAATGGCCCAGCCGCGCAAGGTGCCGGGGCTGCCATAGTTGATCAGCACGTAGATCAGCGCCGGCAGCGCCATGCCGCCCAGGGCGGCGATGCCGGGCAGCACGATGCGGGCGGCGCCGCGCAACTGGCCGTCCAGGACTTCACGCTTGATCTCGAGCCCGACCAGCAGGAAGAACACCGCCATCAGGCCGTCGTTGATCCAGTGCAGCACGGTTTCCTTGAGCAGGACCGGACCCGCCTGGAAGCCGAGCTTGGTTTCCAGCAGGCTGAAATAGGCGGGCGCGGCCGGGCTGTTGGCCACCACCAGCGCGACCAGCGCGGCCAGCATCAGGACATAGCCGCCCAGCGCTTCGGAGCGGAGGAACGATTGCAGGAACGAGACCGGCTTTTGGGGAGGGACGGCCTGGAAACTCATGCAGTACCGCCCTTGCTTACGTTTTGATAAGATGCGCGTTTCATTCCTGAATTTTACCTGAATTATTTTTTCGGGATTCTTCTACTTCGTCGAACTTCTTTCATTTATTTGAAAAAACAGCTCATCAGCGTCGAATTGTTGGCGTTGCTTGTCCGGCGACCAAACTCTCCCTCGAATCCCGACCAGTCCGTGGCTTGCAAGGCCGCCTGGCGACTCTTGCTAGCCAAATGCCATTACGCCCTCTTACGGTATTGACCTACACGCCCGCCACGCCCGGCGCCGCGAGCCGCCTGGTGGATGTCGGTGATGCGCTCATGGCGCCTGCGACCCAGAGCCCTCACGGCGTCTATCAGACCCGGCAACTGATCCCCAGCACACGCCTGCTGGGCTGGGCGCGGGCCGGGGCGCGCTTCGATCTATCCCGCACCGGTTCCGCGCGCGTCTGGTCCGATGGCCGGCTGCACGCTGCCGAATGCCCGCGCGACTGCGCCAGCGTGGGCGCGGCGGCGCTGGAGCAGGAAGACATCGCCTACCTGGAAGCCTACCTGCTGTCGCAGGGCCGTTGCTGGAGCGACGCGGACGCCACCCAAGGCGGCCAAACCTGATCATGCCGAATCCCATTGAATCCCACCAGGGCCGGCCCGGCCCCGACGCGCGCCTGCGCATCCTGCACACCGAAGCGGCCACCTCGTTCGGCGGCCAGGAGTTCTGCATCTATAAGGAAATGATAGCCATGCGCGAGCGCGGCCATCATCTGGAAGCGGTCTGCCAGCCGGAGGCGGAACTGGGCACGCGCTTGCGCGAGGCCGGTTTCACGGTGCACCTCATTCCCATGGATGGCCCGCTCAACTTCACGCGCGGCGTCGCGTTCGTGCGCCGGCTGTTGCGCCGCGGGCGCTTCGACGTGGTCAATACGCACAGCCGCCGCGACACGGTCCTGGGCGCCATCGCGGCACGCCTGGCCGGCACGCCTCTCATCGTGCGCACGCGGCATCTGGCCAAGCCCATCAATTCCCTCTACGCCTATACCTGGCTGGCGCATCGCGTCATCGCCGTCAGCCGCTACGTGCGCGGCCAGCTGCTGGACGGCGGCGCGCGGCCGGAGGCCATCGCCACCATCCATTCGCCCGTGGTGCTGCCCCAGGTGCATAGCGGCGTCTGCGTCAGGCGTGAACTCGGCCTGCCGGAGGATGCGCTGGTGGTCGGCTGCGTGGCCGTCATGCGGGCGGACAAAGGGCATTGCGACCTGATCGACGCTTTTCACCGTATCGCCGCCACGTTTGCGCAGGCGCATCTGGTGCTGGTGGGCGAGGGCCAGCCCATGGCGGGGCAGCTGCAGGCGCAGGTGGAGGCATTGGGCCTGGCTCGGCGCGTGCATTTCACCGGCCGACGCGACGACATCGGCAATGTCCTGACCGCCTTCGACGTGTTTGCGCTGCCGACGCTGCGCGAGGCTCTGGGCACCGTCTTCATCGAGGCCGCGGCCATGGGGGTGCCGGTCATTGGCACCGACGTGGGCGGCGTGCCAGAAACCATGCAGGCGGGCGTGACCGGCCTGTTGGTGCCGCCCGGCGATCCTGCGGCGCTGGCGGCGGCGCTGGAAAGCCTGCTGGCCGACCCGGGGTTGCGCCGCCGCATGGGCGATGCGGGCCGCGAGCTGATCCGGGGGCAAGGCCTGTTTTCCGCCGAACGCACAGCCGGTCTGGTTGAACAGGCCTATGCCGGCTGGCTGGCGGAACTGCGGGGGGCTGCGCGCGCCGCCTGAGGCGGGCGGCGGCTCAGTGCCAGAGCAGGGCGTTCATGGCCTCGACCAGCCGGTCGCGGTAGCGCGGCAGCAGTGCCTGCACGCGCGCCTGGCGTTCCTGCCATTCGGCGGATTCCGCGCCGGCGGCGATGCGCGGCGCCGCCCAGATCGGATCGGGAAAGTGGCGGTCGCCGCGCCAGCGCGGGATCACGTGCCAGTGCAGATGGGGCACCATGTTGCCTAGCGAAGCCAGGTTGATCTTGTCCGGCGCGAGGACCGATTGCTGCGCTTCTTCCACCACATACACGGCCCGCATCAGCAGGTCGCGGCCATGGGTGGACAAGCTGGTCATCTCGGCCAGATGGCCGTTCCAGACCACCCGCGTGAAGCCCGGATAATCGGCGTCGTCCACCTCGATGATGCGCAGGTGCGGGCCGCGCCACAGCAGCGTGCCGCCGTCTGCCTGGCAAAGCGGACAGTTGGGGTCGCGCGCGCTCACGGCATCACCTTGCGGTACTGGATGAAGCCCGAACGGTCGGCGATGCGGTCGTAGAGCTGGATGGCGGTGGCGTTGGTTTCATGCGTCAGCCAGTACACGCGCGAGCAGTTGGCGGCGGCGGCCTGCGCGTACACGTGTTCGATCAGCTTGCGGCCGGCGCCGGTGCCGCGCACGTCCGGGTCCACGTACAGGTCCTGCAGGTAGCAGTAGTCGCCCGCGGTCCAGGTGGAACGGTGGAAGATCCAGTGCACCATGCCGACGGCCCGGCCGCTGTCGTAAGCCAGCGCCGCATGCATGGGTTCGGCGGGGTCCAGGAAGCGCGCCCAAGTGTTGCGCGTGACGGCGTCGTCGATGTTGACGCGATAGAAGTCCTGGTAGCCCTTCCACAGCGGCAGCCAGGCTTCGAAGTCGGCGGCGACGATGGGTCGGATTTCTGCGGTACTCATGGCTTGCGGCCTCCAGGCGGGATTCAGAGTTGGTCTTCCATGGCTTCGACGATGTGTCGCAGCACTTGTAATCGAGCGTAGCGCTTGTCGTTGGCCGACACCAGATGCCACGGCGCATGCGCAACGTCGGTGCGCGCCAGCATCTCGTTGGCGGCATCCGCGTAGTCTTTCCATTTGTCGCGGTTGCGCCAGTCGTCGGCCGTGATCTTGAAGTTCTTGAAGGGCGAACTCTCGCGCTCCTTGAAGCGCTCCAGCTGCACCTCAGGCGTCACGGCCAGCCAGAATTTCAGCACCAGCGCACCGCTGGCGGCCAGTTGCCCCTCGAAGTCGTTGATCTCGGCGTAGGCGCGGCGCCAGCAGGCGGGCGCGGTCAGTTTTTCGACGCGCTCGACCAGCACGCGGCCGTACCAGGAGCGGTCGAAGATGGCGATGCGGCCGTGGCGCGGCACGTGGCGCCAGAAGCGCCACAGATAGGGTCGGGCCAGTTCCTCGCTGTTGGGCGCGGCCACGGGCGTGATGTCGAATTGGCGCGCATCCAGCGCATGCGTCACGCGCCGGATCGCGCCGCCCTTGCCGGCCGCGTCCTGGCCTTCGAACACCAGCACCAGCGAGCGCTCCTGGAACTTCTTTGAACGCGCCGCCCGCGCCAGCCGGCCTTGCAGCAAGCCCAGCTCGGATTCGTAGTCGTCCTTGTCGGTCTTGGCGTCGTAGTCCAGCTCGCCCAGGCGGTCGACGACGCGCGTGGAGCGGGCGTGCGCCACGAAGGCGGCCGGGATGCGCGGCACGCCGCGCTGGCGCATGGCGGCCAGCACCGCTTCGGCCGTGCGCGCCGCGCGCATGTCCTCGTCCGCGCTGGGGATCACGACCCAGGGGGCGTGGCCGCTGTCCGTGCGGTTCAGCACCACCTGGCCGGCGTTGCGGATGCGGTCGTACTTCTTGTGGACCTTCAGGTCGATGGGACTGACCTGCCAGGAGGTCTCGGGGCTGGCCAGCAGGCGCTCGGCCCGCTCTTTCTGCGCCTTGGCCGACAAATGGAACCAGAGCTTGACGATCTGCACGCCTTCGGCGGCCAGCATGGCCTCGAAGTGGCGGATCGCGGCGGCCTGCGCCTCGATGCTGTTCTGGTCAGGCTTCTTGCGCGTCGCCTCGAGCAGCAGCGGTGCGTACCAGGAGCCGAACACGATGCCGGTGCTGCCCTTGGGCGGCAGGTCGTTCCAGTAGCGCCAGAACGGCGGACGCTCCAGCGCGGCGCCTTCGCGCGGCCCGTAGGCCAGCGTCTTGATGTGGCGCGGATCCATCCATTCGTTCAGCAGGTTGACGGTGGCGCCCTTGCCGGCGCCGTCTATGCCGGCGATGACCACCAGCAGCGTCTTGTCGGCCTTCTGCAGGCGCTGGTACTGCGCGTTCAGCAAGGCGACGCGCAGCTTCGCTTCCAGCGGCTTGAATTCTTCCTTGGACAGGCTGGGGTCGGCTTCGGCTTCTGCAAACATGGGGGATCCGTCTGATCGGCAATTCTGCGATCGGACGATCTTGCGGGATAAGCCCCGGGCGCGCAAGCCCGGACCGCGGCGCCTGCCGCCCCGCGTTCAGAGCGCGTCGACCGGGATCTTCAGGTAGCGTACGCCGTTGTCCTCGGGCGGCGGGAAGTGGCCGGCGCGGATGTTCACCTGGATGGCGGGCAGGATCAGGGTGGGCATGGAGAGGGTGGCGTCGCGCCGCGTGCGCATGGCCACGAAGTCGTCCTCGCCGATCCCGTCGCGTACGTGGATATTGGCGCGGCGCTGTTCGGCCACCGTGGTCTGCCAGGACGCTACGCGGCCGGCGGGCGGGTAGTCGTGGCACATGTGCAGCCGCGTGTCGGCGGGCAGGCTCAACAGACGCTGGATGGAACGGTATAGCTGATGGGCATCGCCGCCGGGGAAGTCGCAGCGCGCCGTGCCCACGTCCGGCATGAACAGCGTGTCGCCGACGAAGGCCGCGTCGCCGATCAGGTAGGCCATGTCGGCCGGCGTGTGGCCGGGCACGTGGATGGCCTGCGCCGTCAGCGCGCCGATGCGAAAGGTCTCGCCGTCGGCGAACAGATGGCCGAACTGCGAGCCGTCCAGCTGGAATTCCGGCTCCAGGTTGAAGATCTTCTTGAACACGCCCTGCACGGTCTGGATGCTCTGGCCGATGGCGATGACCCCGCCGAGCTGCCGCTGCAGGTAGGGCGCCGCCGACAGGTGATCGGCATGGGCATGGGTTTCCAGCAGCCATTCGGTCTTCAGGCCGTGCTGGCGCACGTAGTCCGCCACCTGATCGGCGCTTGCAGTGCTGCTGCGGCCGGACTTGGGGTCGTAGTCCAGTACCGAGTCGATGATGGCGCAGGCGCGGCCCGGCGCGGGTTCATGCACAACATAGGTGACCGTCGCGGTGACGGAATCGAAGAAAGCCTGGATCTGGGGAAACATGGACGCTCGCGTCGCAGCGAGTCGCTGCACGATGAAACACTATATGTATTTCAATAATATTGTTGGATATTATATTGGTCAATATAATGATCAAACTCTCCCACGCCGATTGATACGCATCAAATGAACGACGCCCTTACCGAGTGCGAAGTCGCCGTCTTGCGCGAATCCGCCTCCCAGGCCTGCGCCCTGCTCAAGGCCCTGGCCAACGAAGACCGCCTGCTGCTGCTGTGCCAACTGGTCCAGAACGAACGCAATGTGAGCGAACTCGAATCGCTGACCGGCATCCACCAGCCCACGCTGTCCCAGCAACTGGGCGTGCTGCGCGATGAAGGCCTGGTCGCAACGCGGCGCGAGGGCAAATACGTCTACTACCAGATGGCCAGTTTCGAAGTCAGCCAGGTCATGAAGACGCTATCCAGTTTGTACTGCGGCCGCGCGATGGAGTCACTCAAGTGAACCTGGACTGGTCCGCCTTCACTCCCTGGTCCGCGGGCGCGGGCGGCCTGCTGATCGGCGCGGCCGCCGTGCTGCTGATGGCGGGCGCGGGGCGCATCGCGGGCATCAGCGGCATCCTGGGCGGCCTGTTTCAGCCCGAGCGCGGCGGCATGTGGCGGCTGGCCTTTCTGATCGGCTTGTTCGCATCGCCCTGGCTGTACCGCCTGGGCAGCGCCTTGCCTCCCGTCGTGGTGGAGGCCGGCACGACGCGCCTGATCGTGGCGGGCCTGCTGGTCGGCATCGGCACGCGCTATGCCTCGGGCTGCACCAGCGGCCACGGCGTCTGCGGCGTGTCGCGCGGATCGCGCCGCTCGCTCAGCGCGACCGCCTTGTTCATGGCCGCGGGTTTCGCCGTGGTCTACGCCACCCGCCATCTGGGGGGACTCTGACATGGTTGCATTGATCGCCTTCGCGTCGGGCCTGGTCTTCGGGCTGGGCCTCATCATTTCCGGCATGGCCAATCCGGCCAAGGTGCTGGGCTTCCTGGACCTGGCCGGCGCCTGGGATCCGTCGCTGGCCTTCGTCATGGGCGGCGCCGTGCTGGTCACGGCGGCGGGCTTTGCGTTCTTGCGCCGCCGCCGCGTCAGCCTGTCGGGCGAACCGCTGCGCTGGCCCGCCGCCACGCAGGTGGACTTGCGCCTGGCCGTGGGCAGCCTGGCGTTCGGCGCGGGGTGGGGCCTGGCCGGCTTCTGCCCGGGGCCGGCGCTGGTGGCTGCGGCGGCCGGCGTGCCCGAGGCCTTGATCTTCGTGGCCGCCATGGCGGCAGGCATGGCAATATTTTCAGTTTTGGAAAAATTCAAAAGCCGGTAGACCGGCAAGGAGACAAGCATGCCGACAGCAGAGGCGCAGCGCGATTTCGATGTGGTGGTGGTGGGCGGCGGATCGGCGGGCATAGGCGTCACCGCCAGCCTGCTGCGCCGCCGTCCGGACCTGCGGATCGGCGTCATCGAACCCAGCGACAAGCACTACTACCAGCCGGCCTGGACGCTGGTAGGCGGCGGCGCCTTCGACATCGCCAAGACCGTGCGGCCGACCCGCGCCGTCATGCCCAGGCGCGCCACCTGGCTGCAAGCGGCCGCGGCTGGATTCGAACCCGAGGCCAACCGCGTGCTGCTGTCCGACGGCCGGGCGGTGAGCTACCAGCAACTGATCGTCTGCCCCGGCCTGCGCCTGGCATGGGACAAGATCGAGGGCTTGGCCGACACGCTGGGCAAGAACGGCGTCAGCTCCAATTACCGCTATGACCTGGCGCCCTATACCTGGGAGCTGGTGCGCGGACTGAAGGGCGGGCAGGCGCTGTTCACGCAGCCTGCCATGCCCATCAAATGCGCCGGGGCGCCGCAGAAGGCCATGTACCTGGCCTGCGACCACTGGAAGCGCACCGGCGTGCTGGACCGCATCGACGTGGAGTTCGACTTGGCCGGCGCGGCGCTGTTCGGCGTGCCGACGTTTGTTCCGCCGCTGATGCGCTATGTCGAAAGCTACGGCATCGCGCTGGCTTTCAATTCGGCGCTGGTGGCGGTGGACGGCGCGGCGCGCAAGGCCTGGTTCGATCTCAAGAACGCCGACGGCGTGGTGACGCGCGTGGAGAAATCCTTCGACATGCTGCACGCGGTGCCGCCGCAGGTTCCGCACGATTTCTTGCGGAACAGCGCGCTGGCGGACGCCACCGGCTGGTGCGAGGTGGACCCCGCCACGCTGCTGCATCCGCGCTATGGCAATGTGTTCGGATTGGGTGACGGCATCTGCACCAGCAATGCCAAGACCGCCGCGGCCGCGCGCAAGCAGATCGTCACGGTGGCAGAGAACCTGCTGGCGCTGCGCGAAGGCCACGCCATGCCGGTCAAGTACGACGGCTACGGCTCCTGCCCGCTGACGGTGGAGCGCGGCCGCATCGTGCTGGCCGAGTTCGGCTACGGCGGCAAGCTGCTGCCCACCTTTCCGCTGGACCCGACCGTGCCGCGCAAGAGCGCCTGGTTCCTCAAGGCCACGCTGCTGCCCTGGATCTACTGGAACGGCATGCTCAAGGGCCGCGAGTGGCTGGCCCGCCCGCTGGGTAACTGAGCGCCTCCATGATCGATACGGTGCTGGCCGCCAGCGCGGCGCTGGGGGCGTGCGTGGGCCTGATACTCGGGCTGACCGGCGCGGGCGGCGCCATCATGGCGGTGCCTCTGCTGGTCTTCGGCCTGCATCTGCAGGTGTCGCAGGCCGCGCCCATCGCCTTGCTGGCGGTGGGGCTGTCGGCCGCGCTGGGCGCGGCGCTGGGGCTGCGCAAAGGGCAGGTCCGCTATCGCGCGGCGGGCTTCATGGCTGTTACCGGCATCGTCGTGTCGCCGCTGGGCCTGTGGGCGGCGCGGCGCCTGCCCAACGCGCCGCTGGCCATCATCTTCGCCGGCGTGCTGGGCATGGTGGCGTGGCGCATGTGGAACCAGGGCAACAAGCCGGCGGCGCAGGCTGCGCCGCGCACGCCGCCCTGCCAGCTCAATGCCAGCACCGGCCGGCTGCGCTGGACCGCGCCCTGCGCGCGCGCCTTGACGGGCGCGGGGCTGATCGCGGGATTTCTGTCCGGCCTTTTGGGCGTGGGGGGCGGCTTCGTCATCGTGCCCGCGCTGCGGCGCGCTACCGACCTGACCATGCAGGCCATCGTGGGCACTTCGCTGGCGGTGATCGCGTTGGTGTCCGCCAGCGGCGTCGCGGCCGCGGCCGCGGGTGGGCACCTGGACTGGCGCATCGCCGCGCCTTTTACTGCGGCGGCGGTGTTGGGCATGCTGGGCGGGCGCAAGGTGGCTGACCGCTTTCCCCCGCGGCGCTTGCAGCAGAGCTTCGCGCTGTTTGCCGGCGCGGTGGCCGTGGCCATGCTGGCCAAGGGCGTGCTGGCGCTGCTCGCGGCCGCGTGAGGCCGCGAGCCGTTCCGCTTACTCGTAGGTGCGGATATCGTCGATGACCTTGCCGTCGTTCGGCAGGCCATCCGCATCCACCCATTCCACGTCGCTGCGCAGCTTGGTCACGTCGCGCACCGACTCCGCGATGCGCTTGCCCAGCTCTTCGCTGCGCACCCGCGATTCCACTTTGAGCACCATGCGGTCGGAACCCGTGCTGCCGCTGATCACCAGCCGCGCGCGCAGGATCTCGGGATGGCGGCGCGCCACGTCGGCCACCTGCGACGGATGCACGAACATGCCGCGCACCTTGGTGGTCTGGTCCGCGCGCCCCATCCAGCCCTTGATGCGGGTGTTGGTGCGCCCGCAAGGCGAAATGCCGGGCATGACGGCGGACAGGTCGCCGGTGCCGAAGCGCACCAGCGGATAGTCCGGGTTCAAGGTCGTGACCACGACCTCGCCGACTTCCCCATCAGGCACGGGTTCGCCGGTGCCGGGGCGCACGATCTCGACGATGATGTCCTCGCCCAGCACCAGGCCCTCGCGCGCCGGCGTTTCAAACGCGACCATGCCCAGGTCGGCGCTGCCGTAGGCCTGGTAGCCGTCGATGCCGCGCGCGGCCAGCCAGTCGCGCAGGGACGGCGGGAAGGCTTCGCCGGACACCAGCGCGCGGCGCAGCGAATCCAGCTTCACGCCCAGCTCGTCGGCTTTCTCAAGGATGATCTTGAGGAAGCTGGGCGTGCCGGTATAACCGGTGGGCGCCAGATCCTGGATCGCGCGCACCTGCTGCTCGGTCTGCCCGGTGCCGCCCGGAAACACGGTGCAGCCCACGGCATGCGCCGCGGTTTCCATCATGGAGCCGGCGGGCGTGAAGTGATAGGAAAAGCAGTTGTAGGCCAGCTCGCCGGCGCGGAATCCCGCGGCGTGCAGGGCGCGGGCAAAGCGCCAGTAGTCGCCGCGCGCGCTTTCCGGCTCATAGATGGGGCCGGGGGACGCGAACACGCGCATCGCCTCGCCCCAGCCGATGGCGGAGAAGCCGCCGAAGGCCTTTTGCGGCCCGGCAGGCGCTGCCGCATCGTCACGGCTGTGCTGCTGGCGTTCCAGCAGTTCGTGCTTGCGCAGCACCGGCAGGCTCGCCAGCGCCGCGCGCGACGTGATGGTGGCGGGGTCGATGCCGCGCAGCTGCTCGGCGATGGCCGGCGCCCGCGCAACGGCCCGGGCGATCGCGCCGGGCAGGGCGGCCATCAGCTCGCGCTCGCGTTGCTCGGGCGCTCTGGTTTCCAGAACATCGAAAAACTCGGACATGGGATCACACCCTCTCGTATGCCAGGAATCACGCCAGCCAGCGCTTGCGCCGGCGGTAGAACTTGTTGTCGCGGAAACTCTTGCGTTCGCCGCTGGATATGCCCAGGTAGAACTCCTTCACGTCCTCGTTCTGGGCGAGGTCCGCTGCGGCCCCGTCCATCATCACGCGGCCGTTTTCGAGGATGTAGCCGTAGTCGGCATAGCGCAGCGCAATGTTGGTGTTCTGCTCCGCGAGCAGGAAGCTGACGCGTTCGCGCTGGTTCAGGTCGCGCACGATCTCGAAGATTTCCTCGACGATCTGCGGCGCCAGGCCCATGGAAGGCTCGTCCAGCAAAATCATGTTGGGGTTGGCCATCAGCGCGCGGCCAATGGCGGTCATCTGCTGTTCACCGCCCGAGGTGTAGCCGGACTGGCTGGTACGGCGCTGCTTCAGGCGCGGGAAGTACTGGTAGACGCGTTCCAGCGCCGCCGCGGTATCGCCGCGGCTCATGCTGCGCGTATAGGCGCCGGTCAGCAGGTTTTCCTCGATGGTCAGGTGGGCAAAGCAATGCCGGCCCTCCATCACCTGCACCACGCCGCGCTTGACCAATTCCGCCGGCGACAGCTTTTCGATGCGCTGGTCGCGGTACTGGATATGGCCCTTGGTGACGTCGCCGCGCTCGCCCTTGAGCAGGTTCGAAATGGCGCGCAACGTCGTGGTCTTGCCTGCGCCGTTGGCGCCCAGCAAGGCCACGATCTTGCCTTCCGGCACTTGCAGGGAAACGCCCTTGAGCACCAGGATCACGTGGTTGTAGATCACCTCGATGCCGTTCACGTCGAGCAGCACCTTGGGGGTGTCTGCGGGTACTGCGGAAGTCGTTGCAGCGGTCATGGCTGTTCCTGCGGCTTGGTGGCCGCCGGCCCCGTCATCCGGGACCGGCGGCCGGTTCACATCAGTTCTCGCAAACGCGGGGCGTGATGTTCTTTTCCTTGGCGTACTTCGCTGCGCCTTCCTTGACCATCGGGTCCAGGATGGTCTTGTCCGACTGATACCAGTCGGAGACCACCTTGAATTTCGCGCCGTCCCACTGCACGATGCGGGCCCAGTCGTCGCCCTTGTGGTTGCTGCACGAGGTCTTGACCGGACGCATGATCTGGCCGAAGCCCAGCTTGTCCAGCTTTTCCTGCGTCAGGTTCAGGTTCTCGAAGCCCCAGCGGACCTGCTCGGGCGTCAGCGCCTTGCCCTTGCCGTACTTCTCCTGCGCGGCGCGGATCGCTTCCACCTGCAGCATCGAGATCATCATGCCGCGGGTGTGGGCGATGGTGCCCAGCGTGGTCTTGCCGGTCTTGTCCGAGCCCTGGCCCTTGTCGTAGACAAACTTCTTCAGGTCGTCGTAGACCTTGTCGTGCTCGGCGCCGCTGTTGTGCACGGTGATGGCGTTGTAGCCCTTGGCGACGTCGCCCAGGTCCTTCACGTCGCCTTCGGAGCCGGCCCACCAGATGGCGTACATCTTGTCTCGCGGATAGCCGCTGGCCTGGGCTTCGCGGATCGCGGTCGGCGTCATGATGCCGGCGCTCCACAGCAGCACGTAGTTGGGGCGCGCCTGGCGGATCTGCAGCCAGGTGGACTTCTGTTCCACGCCGGGGGCGGTCACGGGATAGAGCACCAGCTCGAAGCCTTCCTTGGCCGCGCGCTTCTGCAGCAGGGGGATCGGCTCCTTGCCATACGGCGAGTCGTGGTAGACCAGGGCGATCTTCTTGCCCTTGAGCTTGTCCATGCCGCCTTCTTTCTTGGCGATGTCCTGGATCATCACGTCAGCGGCGGTCCAGTACGTGCCCAGCAGCGGGAAGTTCCATTCGAACACGCTGCCGTCGACCGATTGCGACAGGCCGTAGCCCATCGTTTCGACCGGCACCTTGTCGACCATGGCCTTGTCGCTGACGGCGAAAGTGATGCCGGTGGACTGGGTGTCAAAACCCGATGCGCCGGTGCCCTTGCCCTTCAGGCGTTCGTAGCATTCCACGCCACGGTCGGTGGCGTAGGCGGTTTCGCACTCTTCGTACGTGATCTTGACGCCGTTGACGCCGCCATCGCGTTCGTTGACCAGCTTCAGGTAGTCCAGCTTGCCATCGGCCCAGGGAATGCCCAAGGGGGCGAAGGACCCGGTGCGATACACCAGCAACGGAACGAACTGCTCTTCCGCCGCCATCGCCGGCGTGGCCACGGCGCCTGCGGCGCCGGCTGCGGCCATCAAAGCTGCCGCCAACTTCAGGTTAAGACGCTTCATCTCCATTTACCTCCTGCGTGGTGCTTGGGTCAGTAACCCTGGGACACCGGGATTGGCCCGGTCTTGAGCCGGGTATTCAGGATGTCGGTCGTAGCGCTTATGTCGCTACTGCCGACGGTGATCAAAACTGAGGCCACTCCATCCGGGCCGCGGCGGATCCGGCTTTGCCGGTCCCCAGCGGCGCCCCCTTGAGGGGGAAGCGCCGAAGGCGCTTCGGGGGTGGGTCTTATCCTTAATGGGGGAACGGCCAGATGCGCAGCTTCTCCTTGCCGATGCTCCACAGCCTGGCCAGCCCGTGCGGTTCGGCAATCAGGAAGAACACGATCAGCGCGCCGAACACCATGTGTTCGATGTGCGCCGCTGTGTCCACCGACAGCGGGATGCCCAGCGCATGCGGGATGTTGGACAGCGCCACCGGCACCAGCACAATGAACGCCGCGCCGAAGAAGCTGCCGATGATGGAGCCCAGCCCGCCGATGATCACCATGAACAGGAGCTGGAACGAACGCGTCAGGTCGAACGCCAGCGGTTCCCATGAACCCAGGTGGATGTAGCCCCACAAGGCCCCGGCCACGCCGACGATGAACGAGCTGACCGCAAAGGCCGTGAGCTTGGCGTACATGGGGCGGATGCCGATGACGGAGGCCGCCACGTCCATGTCGCGGATCGCCATCCACTGGCGGCCGATGGCGCCGCGCACCAGGTTCTTGGCCAGCAGGCTGAAGACGACCACCAGGATCAGCACGAACAGGTACTTTTCCAGCGCGCTCTGCACCGGCAGGCCGAAGGCCGTCAGCGGCGGCACAGACACGTTGCCGGACGACGAGTAGTTGGTGAAGAAGGGGATGCGCAGGAACGCCCAGTCCACGAAGAACTGCGCGGCCAGCGTCGCCACCGCCAGATACAGGCCGCGGATGCGCAGGCTGGGTATGCCGAAGATCACGCCCACGATGGTGGCGAAGAACCCTCCCAGCAGGATCTGGACGACCAGCGGCATGCCGGGAAAGCGCACGCCGAAGTTCCAGGCCGCATAGGCGCCCACCGCCATGAAGGCGCCGGTGCCCAGCGAGATCTGGCCGCAATAACCCACCAGGATGTTCAGGCCCACGGCGGCCAGCGCCAGGATCAGGAACGGAATCAGGATGGCGCGCAGCAGATAGTCGCTGGCCATGGCCGGGATGGCGACGAACGCCACCGCCAGCAGCAGCCAGATGAAGATGCGGTCCTGGCGGATCGGGAAGATCTGCTGGTCAGCGCGATAGCTGGTCTTGAATTGGCCGTTTTCGCGATAGAACATGTTTTTATCCTAGAGGGCCTGTGGGCTCAGACACGGTCGATGATCTTCTCGCCGAACAGCCCTTGCGGACGGAACAGCAGGAACACCAGCGCCAGCACATAGGCGAACCAGATTTCGATACCGCCGCCTACCAGCGACCCCAGATAGACCTCGGACAGTTTTTCGCCGACGCCGATGATCAGGCCGCCCAGGATGGCGCCCGGCACCGAGGTCAGGCCGCCCAGGATCACCACCGGCAGCGCCCGCAGCGCCGCGGTGGACAGCGTGAACTGCACGCCGAACTTCGAGCCCCAGATGATCCCCGCCACCAGCGCCACCAGCCCCGCCACGCTCCAGACGATCACCCAGATGCGGTTCAGCGGAATGCCGATGGATTGCGCGGCCTGGTGGTCGTCGGCCACCGCGCGCAGAGCGCGGCCGGTGGAGGTGTACTGGAAGAACAGCGCCAGCGCGGCCACCAGCAGGGCGGCGATCACCGCCGCCGTCAGGTCTTCCAGGTTGATCAGCAACCCGCCTTCGAAGACGGATTCCAGAATCATCAGCGGATCCTTGGGCATGCCCACGTTGATGGAGTACACCGAGCTGCCGAACGTGATCTGGCCCAGGCCATCCAGGAAGTAGCTGATGCCCAGCGTCGCCATCAGCAGGGTGGTGGCCTCCTGGTTGACCAGGTGGCGCAGCACGAAGCGCTCGATGGCGACCGCCAGCAGGAACATCACGATGGCGCTGACGATGAAGGCCAGCACGTTGGCCAGGATCATGTTGTCAAAGCCGAACCAGCGCGGCAGCCACTCCGAGAAGCGGGCCATGGACAGCGCAGCGACCAGCACCATCGCGCCCTGCGCGAAGTTGAAGACGCCCGACGCCTTGAAGATCAGCACGAAGCCCAGGCCGATCAGCGCGTACAGCATGCCGCTCATCAGGCCGCCGAATAAGGTCTCTAGAAAAAATCCCATGTCTGTCCGCCTTAGTGCGACACGCCGAGGTAGGCGCGGATCACGTCTTCGTTTGCACGAACCTCGTCCGGCTTGCCGTCGCCGATCTTCTTGCCGTAGTCCAGCACCACGACGCGGTCCGAGATGTCCATGACCACGCCCATGTCGTGCTCGATCAGCACGATGGTGGTGCCGAACTCGTCGTTCACATCCAGGATGAAGCGGCTCATGTCCTGCTTCTCTTCGATGTTCATGCCGGCCATGGGTTCGTCCAGCAACAGCAGGCGCGGCTCCATCGCCAGCGCGCGGCCCAGGTCCACGCGCTTTTGCAGGCCATAGGGCAGGCGGCCCACGGGCGTCTTGCGGTAGGCCTGGATTTCCAGGAAGTCGACGATGTTCTCGACGAACTCGCGGTGCTTGATCTCTTCGCGCTCGGCCGGGCCCAGGCGGAAGGCCTGCGCCAGCAGCCCGCACTTCATGCGCAGGTTGCGGCCGGTCATGATGTTGTCCAGCACGCTCATGCCCTTGAACAGCGCCAGGTTCTGGAACGTGCGGGCGATGCCCATTTCGGCGGCGCGGCGCGGGTTCATGCGCGAGAAACGCTCGCCGCGGAAGGCGATGCCGCCTTGCTGCGGCGTGTAGACGCCGTTGATGACGTTGAGCATTGAGCTCTTGCCGGCGCCGTTGGGGCCGATGATGGCGCGGATCTCGTGTTCGCGCACGTTGAAGGAAATGTCCGTCAGCGCCTTCACGCCGCCAAAGGACAGGGAGATGTTCTGCATGTCCAGCATGACGTCGCCGATGCGCTGGTCGCGGTCGTTGTTGCTCATGATCTCTACGCGGCCTTGGCGGTTATGGCGGGAAACGTCTTGACCGGGCGGATCTTCAGGTCCGCCGAGATCTTGCCGGTGCGTCCGTCTTCGAACTTCACTTCGGTTTCGATGAATTGCGACTGCTTGCCGCCAAAGAGCGCGTCGATCAGCACGCCGTACTTCTGCGCGATGAACGCGCGGCGCACCTTGCGCGTGCGGGTCAGTTCGTCGTCGTCGGGATCCAGTTCCTTGTGCAGGATGAGGAAGCGGCCGATCTGCGAGGCCGACAGCTTGGGATCGGTGGCCAGATCGGCGTTGACCTGTTCCACGCATTCCGCGATCAGCTGGTAGACCTCGTCCTTGGAAGCCAGGTCGGTGTAGCCGGCGTAGGGCATGCCGCGGCGCTCGGCCCAGTTGCCCACGGCTTCCAGGTCGATGTTGATGAAGGCGCACACATCTTCGCGGTTGGCGCCGAAGGCGACCGCTTCCTTGATGTGCTGGAAGAACTTGAGCTTGTTCTCGATGTACTTGGGCGCGAACAGGCTGCCGTTGGCGAGCTTGCCCACGTCCTTGGCGCGGTCGATGATCTTCAGCTGACCGTCGGTGTCCAGATAGCCCGCATCGCCCGTGTGGAACCAGCCGTCGGCGCTGCGCGCTTCCGCCGTCGCCTCGGGGTTGCGGTAATACTCCTTGAACAGGCCCGGGCTCTTGACCAGGATCTCGCCGTTGTCGGCCACGCGGATCTCCACGCCGTCGACGGGCGGGCCCACGGTGTCGTCGCGCACCTTGCCGTCGGGCTGCACGCAGACGAACACCGAGGTTTCGGTCGAGCCGTACAGCTGCTTGAGATTGATGCCGATGGAGCGGTAGAACACGAACAGGTCGGGGCCGATGGCCTCGCCCGCGGTGTAGGCCACGCGCACCCGGCTCATGCCCAGCGCGTTGCGCAGCGGGCCGTAGATCATCACGTTGCCCAGCGCATAGCGCATGCGGTCCCAGGCGCCGACCTGCTCGCCGTCGAGGATCCGGGTGCCCACGCGGCGCGCGAGCTTCATGCAGGCCGCGAACAGCTTGCGCTTGATCAGCCCCGCGTCTTCCATGCGGATCATCACATGCGTCAGCAGGCCTTCAAGCACACGCGGCGGCGCGAAGTAATAGGTCGGCCCGATGTCGCGCATGTCGATCGATACCGTGTCGGGCGATTCGGGATGGTTCACGGTAAAGCCGGTCACCAGCAGCTGCGTGTACGAGAACATGTTCTGGCCGATCCATGCGGGCGGCAGGTAGGCCAGCACGTCTTCCTGGTCGGTCAGCTTTTCCATTTCAGACACGGCGCGCGCGCGGTCGATCAGCGCATGGTGCGTGAGCACCACGCCCTTTGGCTTGCCGGTGGTGCCCGAGGTGTAGAACATGGCGGCCGGGTCTTGCGGCTGCACGGCGGCGACGGCTTGCTCGAAGAAGTCCGGATGCTGGCCGGCGTACTCGCGGCCGAGCTCTTCCAGCTGTTCATACGAGCGCAGCATGGGGTCGGTGTAGTGGCGCAGGCCGCGCGGATCGTCGTACACCACGTGCTTGAGCGCAGGGCATTGCTCGAGGACTTCGAGCATCTTGTCGACCTGTTCCTGGTCTTCGACGATGGCCACGCTGATCTCGGCGTCCTGCAGCACGTAGACCATTTCCTGGGCGACGGCGTCTTGATAGAGCGGCACAGGGATCGCGCCCAGCGACTGCGCGGCCATCATGGCCATGTACAGGCGCGGGCGGTTCTCGCCGATGACGGCCACGTGCATGCCGGGCTTGATGCCCAGTGCGGCCAAGCCATGCGCGACGTGCCGGACATGCTCCGCCACTTCGGACCACGTAAGGGTTTGCCAGATCCCCAGATCTTTTTCGCGTATGGCGGGCCGCGACCCGCGAACGCTGGCATGCGTGAACAGCAGCGCTGGAAAGGTATCCAGCGCAGCCGGCATCCGTGCAGATGCGGGCGATGTATGTGCCACGATGTCTCCTCCGGTTTGGACGCATCGGGCCAGCAGTCCGCAAGAGCGGCGGTGGCGATGAAGCGCTTGACCAGTTGGTTTTAGATTTACGGCAGGAGTTAAGGTATAAGGTTGGGTTGCTACCAACTGTCACCATCGCGACATTCAAGGAACTTTTAGGGTATTCCCGATGCAGCTAGCCGACTCCCTGCAACTCGCCGCCGCGTGGTTTCGCGTGCTCAGCCGCGATCAGCAAGAACGCGTCGAACGGGACCTTACCGTGCAGCAGGTGGTTGCCGGCTCGATCATAGAGCGCAAAGGTGAACTCGCACAGGCTTGGATAGGGGTGCTGGCGGGACTGGTCAAGGTGTCGGTGGGCAACGCCGAAGGCAAGGTGGCTTCGCTGACCGGCGTGCCCGCGGGGGGCTGGATCGGCGAGGGCTCGCTGCTCAAGCGCGAGATCCGCAAGTACGACATCGTTGCGCTGCGGGATTCGGTGGTGGCGCGCCTGCCGGCCGCCACGTTCGATTGGCTGCTGGATAGCAGCATCCCATTCAACCGCTATCTGCTCCACCAATTGAACGAGCGCGTGGCGCAGTTCATCGGCAAGGCGGAGTACGACCGCCTGCTGGATCCGGATGCGCGCGTGGCCCGCTGCTTGGCCGAGCTCTTCAACCCTTTGCTGTATCCCGGCATGGGCATGCGCCTGGCCATTACCCAGGAAGAGGTAGGCTATCTGGCCCGGGTATCGCGGCAACGCGCCAATCAGGCGCTGCGCAAGCTGGAGGAAGCCGGCCTGCTCAATGTGGAATACGGCGCGGTCCGGGTGCTGGACCTGGACGGCCTGAAACAATACGGGTCGGATCGCAGCGTAGCCGAGGGCGAGCCGGCCTGAGGCGTCGGCTGTGCGATCAAAAAAGTCCTTGACGATGAATAGTGCGCTATTTAATATTGCGCAATGAAATCCCGATCCAAAGCCAAAGCCGCATTCAATCCGCTGCTGCTGGACAGCCAGCTGTGCTTCGCGCTGTACTCGACTTCGCTGGCGATGAACAAGGTGTATCGCAAGCTGCTGCGCGGGCTGGACCTGACCTATCCGCAGTATTTGGTGATGCTGGTGCTGTGGGAGGGCGACGAGATTACGGTGACGGATATCGGCGAGCGCCTGTTCCTGGATTCCGCCACGCTGACGCCGCTGCTCAAGCGGCTGGAAGCAGCGGGCCTGGTGACGCGCAAGCGCTCTGTGGAAGACGAGCGCCAGGTGATCGTCGGCCTGACACGCCAGGGCCGCGAACTGCGCGCGCAGGCCGAAGCCGTGCCGCATTCGATCGCGGGCGCCGCGCAATGTTCGCTGGAAGAGGCGCAAGGTATGATGAAAACGCTGCATGCGCTGCGGGAGAAGCTGAGCGCAAGTCTTTGAAGTGGCGGGCCATGCCCGCTATTGTTAGGTTCAATAAATAGTGCGCTATTTAATACTGCGCTATTTAATTAGTAAGGGTCGCCGCGGGATGTTCCCGCCAGGCCTGGCAGTCCAACCACCACTTTCCATTCAAGGAAACGCATCATGTCTATCGAAAAAGTGCTGTACCGCGCCCATGCGCACGTCACCGGCGGCCGTGAAGGCACGGGCGCCACGGACGACGGCAACCTGAACGTCAAGCTGACCACGCCGAAGGAACTGGGCGGCGCGGGCGCGGCCGGCACCAATCCGGAACAGCTGTTCGCCGTGGGCTATTCGGCGTGCTTCATGGGCGCCATGAAATTCGTCGCCGGCCGCGACAAGATCGCGATGCCGTCGAATGCGACGATCGATGGCGCTGTTGGGATCGGGGGTATTCCTACGGGGTTTGGGATTGAAGTCGAGTTGAAGATTTCGTTGCCGGGGATGGAGCGGGCTGAAGCCGAGAAGCTGGTCGCTGCGGCGCATATCGTTTGCCCTTATTCGAATGCAACGCGCGGGAATATTGATGTGACGTTGACGATTGTTTGATCGTTGATTGATGTTCTGGTGGCGGGCGGTCTTGTTCGTAGGCCGCCCGTCGTCGCGGGCGGCGTGGCGGCTCGCGCCCACGATTGCGGTCCGGAGCGTTCGCTCCGGACTTCCCCTTCGTCATCGTCGTTGCCGCCTGCGGCGGCTGCCTTCCGATTCC
>Ga0209699_100360_pt1 | contig 29817 bp, 30 predicted proteins | sample SynthPrep_1_END__FD_187204 | JGI IMG/M metagenome (GOLD analysis project Ga0209699, IMG submission 187204) | Synthetic microbial communities from Ohio, USA - SynthPrep_1_END_DS7_MetaG (SPAdes) (version 2) | ecosystem: Engineered > Bioreactor > Aerobic > Activated sludge | place: USA: Ohio...
ATCCAGGAAGGCACGCTGAAGAACCTGAGCATCCGCTGGCGCAACTCCGACGTGCGCCGCGACGTCGGCCAGGATCTGCACGAGAACCGTCTGATCATCAACTACCCGCTGTCGATCCTGTAAGCAGCCGGCGGCATTGTTAACCGATTGACTCCTATGTGTTACGGCACCTTCTGCCCGTCCTCGTGACGGGCTTTTTTTACGCCACCCGAGGTGACCATCCCAGGGCCTCCGTGAGCGACATCAGGATCGCTCCCGGCGTTTTTCATATGCAACCGGTTCGAGGAATTACCACCATGCGCTGGATGATCGAACGCACCGCCGACCTCAAGGTCGGTCACAAGCTCCTGCTGGGCTTTTCTCTCGTGCTCCTGCTGACCCTGGCGGTCGCCCTCGGAGGCTGGCGCACCGCCAGCGATATCCTGCGCCACGCCGGACACTCCAGCGAGGTCGCCACGTTGCAGCAGCAGATCCTGCAACTGCGCCTGCTGGAAAAGGAGCACCTGCTCGCGCCGCTGGCCGGCCTGCACGACAAGGTCACGGCTCAGCATGCCGTGATCGCCGAACAGTTGAATCGTCTCGATGACACCAGCGCGCAACTGGATACCCTGCGCAACGGTAACGACGCCTACCAGCAGCGCTTCGAGCATCTGCGAAAGACACAGGCGAAAGCGGCCTCCACGCAGACCGGTATGGCGATTCGCGCCGAGGAAGCGCTGATCCAGTTCGAGATGGTCGCCCAGGATCAGTTGAACTCGATCCGCGACCAGTTGTTCGATGGCGAAAGCCGCTCAGACGAAAGCGTCAACCAGGCGGAGGGGGCCAACCAGCTGGCCCGCGACCTGTTACGCCTGCGCCTGGCCGAGAGCCAGTTCATTCAGCACGGCACGGCTGAACAGGCCAGCCACTGGCAGGAGCGCTTCGATGCGATGACCGCGACCGCCCAGCAACTGCGCGCCCAACTGCCCGCCTTGCAGCAGGCGTCCCTCGACGAAGCCTTGCGTGCACTGGATGACTACCGCGAGTCCTTCGACCATTACCGCCGCAGCCTGGAGGCCGAACAGCAGAGCAGCGCCGAACTGACCGAACTGGCGCAGCGCATGCTGCAGCAGGGCGAAGAAGTGCTGCGCCAGCAACAGGCGGACATGCACCGGCAGAACACGCAGTCGCTGCAAGGCCTGGCTCTGCTCACCCTGATCGCCCTGCTGCTAGGTTTCATGGCCAGCTGGCTGATTCGCCGAATGATCGTCACGCCCCTGCGCGACTGCCTGCAACTGGCCCAGCAGGTCGCATCCGGCGACCTCAACGGTGCGCGCCTGCCCATGCGCCGCGATGAGGTCGGTCTGCTCCTGGCCGCCTTGCAGGAAATGCGCGACAGCCTGCGTGAGCTGATCGGCCAGATCGGCGGCAGCGCCAGCCAGATCGCGGCAGCCGCCGAAGAGCTCTCGGCAGTCAGCGAACAGACCCGCGCCGGTGTGCAGGAGCAAAGCCAGGAGTCCGGCCAGACCGCCTGCGCCATGCAGCAGATGGTCGGCAGCGTGCAACAGGTAGCCGGTGATGCCGAACAGGCTTCCCAGGCAGCTCAGCAGGCGGAGCGGCAGGCGCGCGAAGGCGACCGACTGGTGCGTCAGGTGATCGGCCAGATCGAGCACCTGGCCGACGAAGTGGTGCGTACCGAGCAGACGGTCGACCAGGTACATGAAGAAAGCCAGCGAATCGGCAGCGTGCTCGACGTGATCAAGTCGGTAGCCGAGCAGACCAACCTGCTCGCGCTGAACGCCGCCATCGAGGCCGCACGCGCCGGTGAACAGGGCCGTGGCTTCGCCGTGGTCGCCGACGAAGTACGCGGCCTGGCGCGCCGTACTCAGGACTCCACCCGCGAAATCGAAGCACTGATCGAACGCCTGCAACAACGCGTGCAACAGGCCGTGAACCAGACCCAGACCAGTCAGCAACTGAGCCAGAGCGCGGTGGCCGGCGTCGAGGTCGCCGGCCAGACGCTGGGGCGGATCAACCAGGCCGTGGCCCTCATCGAACAGATGAACCAGCAGATCGCCAGCGCCGCCGAACAGCAGAGCGCGGTCGCGCAGGAGATCAATCGCAGCCTCGACAACGTACGCGGCATCAGCGAACAGAGCGCCAGCGCCACCGAACAGACCGCGCTATCCAGCGCCGAACTGGCCAGGTTGGGCGGCGAACTGCAGATGCAGATCGCCCGCTTCCGCACCTGACCGCCCCCTTCCACACAGCCCCAGGAATTGACCACATGACAAGAACAGGATGCCTGTGCGCGGTTCTCGCTCTCTGTGCCCTGGCCGCCTGGCCGACGGCACAGGCCGATTATCCCGAGCGCAAGATCAGGGCCGTGATCCCCTGGGGCAAGGGCGGAGCCACCGACAACCTGATGCGCGCACTGACGCCCCTGGCCGAACAGGCGCTGGGCCAGCAGATCGAGCTGATGAACTGGCGCGGCAACTCGGCCGTCACCGGCAGCCGGCACGTACTGAGCCAGCGGGCAGATGGATACACGCTGCTGCTCGGCGCCGAGAACCCACAACTCTACCCGGTACTGGGCCTGGCCGAATTCGACTATGGCGACTTCCAGCCGATCAACATCATTGCCCAGAACACCGCACTGATCGCCGTGCGCAGCGACAGCCCATGGCAGTCCATGGCGCAGCTGCTGGCGGCAGCCAGGGCCAATCCCGGCAGCCTGCGCATGGGCGGCACGGGCCCCGGCGGCCTGCCGGGCACGGTGCATGCGATGATCAACGCCGTGGATGCCTTCGCCCTCGATGTAGTGCCCTTCGGGGGCGACGGCCCCGGGATCAGCGCCCTGCGGGAGGGGCGCATCGACTTCATGCCGATCACCCTGGCTTCGGCCAGGGAATCGTTGCGCAGCGGCCAGCTCAGGGCGCTGGCGGTGGTCGCCCGGCAAGCGCATCCCGAACTACCGGCTGTAGCGCCGATCACCGAAGCCCTGCCGGGCATTGCCGAGTACCTGCCATGGGGGCCGTTCTACGGGGTCTTCGTGCGCCGCGACACCCCAGACGAGATCAAGCGCACGCTCACCGAGGCCTACTCCAGGGCGGTGGCCAGCACCGACTTCCAGAGGTTCCTGAGCAATGCCGGCACCCAGAGCCTGAACATTCACGGCGCCGAGGCCGAAGCCTTCCTCAAGCGCTGGCAATCGGTAACTGCCTGGTCGCTGTACAAGGCCAGGGCCATCGAAGTCTCCCCGGACTCGGTGGGCATCGCTCAGCCCTGAGCCTGACGAGCGCTGCCCGGCTGGCCGGCCCTGGCTGAGCGAGACATCCAGGCTTGGCGGCGACAGTGTGTCGATATAAAATATGGAACCAAGTTCCAGAAACACAAAAACAGCCACCCATCGGGGGCTGCAACAGGAGAGACGCCCATGTCGGCCGAGCCCACCGTGGCCAGTTCCATCGAATGCGACCTGCTCGTCGTCGGCTCCGGCGCCGCCGGCCTGGCCGCCGCAGTCAGTGCTGCCCATCTGGGCCAACGGGTGATCCTGGTCGAGAAGGAGCCCGTGCTCGGTGGTGCCACCGCCTGGTCCGGCGGCTGGATGTGGGTGCCGCGCAATCCGCTGGCCAGGCGCGCCGGCATCGACGAGGACATCGAACAGCCGCGTACCTACCTGCGCAACGAGCTCGGTGAGCACTACCGTCCCGAGCTGGTCGATGCTTTCCTGGAAAACTGCCCGGACATGGTGGCGTTCTTCGAGCAGCACACCGCGCTGCAGTTCGTCGACGGCAATGGCATCCCCGACATGCATGGCGATACCCCCGGTGCGGCCACCGGTGGACACCAGGTGATCGCCGCGCCCTACGACGGTCGCGAAGTGCTCGACCTGCTGCCGAGGCTGCGCAAGACCATGCGCGAAACCTCCTTCATGGGCATGCCGATCATGGCCGGAGCGGATCTCGCCGCCTTCCTCAACATGACCCGCTCGCCCAAGGCGTTGCTGCACGTGATCCGCCGCTTCACCACTCACCTCTACCACCTGGCCCGCCATGGCCGCGCCATGCACCTGGTCAATGGCGTAGCGCTGATCGCCCGCCTGGCCCGCTCGGCGCAGGATCTTGGTGTACGGATGATCGAGTCCGCCCCCGCGCAGGAGCTGGTCATCGAAGAAGGAGTCGTGCGTGGCGCCCTCGTGCGGCACGCCGGTCAGCTCATGCGCATCAACGCCAAAGCCGTGGTGCTGGCCGCTGGCGGTTTTCCCAACGACCCGGTGCGGCGCAAGGCGCTGTTCCCGCGCGACAACAGCGGCCACGACAATCTCGCCCTGCCGCCAGCCAGTTGCTCCGGCGACGGCCTGCGTCTGGGCGAAGCGGCAGGCGGCCTGGTCGCCGACGACCTGCGCTCACCGGTGGCCTGGGCTCCCGTATCGAAGGTGCCCTACCCCGACGGCAGCTTCGGCCACTTTCCGCACATCATCGACCGTGGCAAGCCCGGCCTCATCAGCGTGTTGCGCAGCGGTCAGCGCTTCGTCAACGAAGCCGGCGGCTACTACGACTATGTCGATGCCATGCTCAAGGCCATCCCCGAGGATCAGGAAGCCTGCTCCTGGCTGATCTGCGATCACCGCTTCCAGCGGCGCTATGGCCTGGGCTTCGCTCGCCCGGCGCCAGTGCCGTTGTCGCCGCATATCCGCAACGGCTACCTGAAACGCGGCGATACGCTGGAAGCGCTGGCCACGGCCTGCGGCATCGATCCGGTAGGCCTGGCCACCACCGTCGCCGAGTTCAACCGTCATGCACGCCTGGGCCAAGACCCGCAGTTCGGGCGTGGCAGCACCCCCTTCAACCGCCGCAGCGGCGACGCCAGCCACAAGGGCCCGAACCCCTGCGTGGCGCCTATCGAGCACGGCCCGTTCTATGCGGTGAAGGTACAGCCGGGCTGCTTCGGCACCTTCGCCGGGCTGCGCACCGACGGCCATGCCCGGGTGCTGGATGACCAGGGCCGACCAATTGCCGGGCTGTACGCCGCAGGCACCGACATGGCCAGTCCGCTGGGCGGTCATTACCCGTCCGGCGGCATCAACCTGGGCCCGGCCATGACCTTCGGCTACATCGCCGGACGGCATGCCGCAAGCCTGGCGTGATGGAAAAACTGGATGAAGGCCATTTGTCAGCCTCATGACCGACCTTCATATGCCTGATTGCGACCTTTGCGGTAGAATCCGCCCCCTCTTTCTTCCGCCCAACTGGTTTTCAGGGGATTGCCATGTTCAGCCGTGATTTGAACCTTGCTCGTTATGACGCCGAATTGTTTGCCGCGATGGAGCAGGAAGCCCAGCGCCAGGAAGAACACATCGAGCTGATCGCCTCGGAAAACTACACCAGCCCGGCGGTGATGGAAGCCCAGGGCAGCGTGCTGACCAACAAGTACGCCGAAGGCTATCCGGGCAAGCGTTACTACGGTGGCTGCGAGTACGTCGACGTGGTCGAGCAGCTTGCAATAGACAGAGCCAAGCAACTGTTCGGCGCCGACTACGCCAACGTCCAGCCACACGCCGGCAGCCAGGCCAACGCCGCTGTCTACCTGGCCCTGCTCAGCGCGGGTGACACCATCCTCGGCATGAGCCTGGCCCATGGTGGTCACCTGACCCACGGCGCCAGCGTGTCCTCCTCCGGCAAGCTGTACAACGCCGTGCAGTATGGCATCGACGCCAACGGCCTGATCGACTACGACGAAGTCGAGCGCCTGGCGGTCGAGCACAAGCCGAAGATGATCGTTGCCGGCTTCAGCGCCTACTCGCAGGTACTGGACTTCGCCCGTTTCCGCGCCATCGCCGACAAGGTCGGTGCCTACCTGTTCGTCGACATGGCCCACGTGGCCGGTCTGGTCGCCGCCGGCGTGTACCCGAACCCGGTACCCTTCGCCGACGTGGTCACCACCACCACCCACAAGACCCTGCGCGGCCCGCGCGGCGGCCTGATCCTCGCGCGCAAGAACGAAGAGATCGAGAAGAAGCTCAACTCCGCCGTGTTCCCCGGCGCCCAGGGTGGCCCGCTGGAGCACGTCATCGCGGCCAAGGCGGTGTGCTTCAAGGAAGCCCTGCAACCCGAGTTCAAGGCTTACCAGCAGCAAGTGGTGAAGAACGCCCAGGTCATGGCCCAGGTGTTCATCGACAACGGCTACGACGTGGTTTCCGGTGGCACCCGGAACCACCTGTTCCTGCTCTCGCTGATCAAGCAGGACATCACCGGTAAAGATGCCGACGCCGCCCTGGGCCGCGCCTTCATCACCGTGAACAAGAACAGCGTACCGAACGACCCGCGTTCACCGTTCGTTACCTCCGGCCTGCGTATCGGCACCCCGGCGGTGACCACTCGCGGCTTCAAGGAAGACGAGTGCCGTCAGCTGGCTGGCTGGATCTGCGAAGTACTGGCCAACATCGGCAACGACGAAGTCGAAGGCCGTGTGCGTGAGCAGGTCAAGGCGCTGTGCGCCAGGTTCCCGGTTTACGGCAACTGAGGCTCGGTCTGAAATGAAGAAGCCCGCCAACTGGCGGGCTTCTTTTTGCCTGTGTGGCGCCTGGATAAGCCTGGTGCGCACGACGAAGCGGACGTGTCTACGCAGGCTGTTTCACGTAACGCGCCAGTTGCGCATCGCGGCTCATCACTTGCAGGGTTGCCGCCAGAACCTGCTCACTGGTGGCATCTGCCTGGCTGAAGATGCTGCCGAAGTTGTCGTGCGTGACCTTGGCGAAATGCGCACGATCCTGAGCCTCGACGCCCAGCAAGGTCGCGTAGGCATCCAGGGCCTCGCCCTGGCCCATGGCCATGTCTTGGGCGATGGAGTCGAGCATGCCGTTCATCGCCAGCATCGAACGGCCGTTGTAGCCCAGCGCGCCGCTGGTGTCGCAGCCGTTGGTGCCGGAAGTCATGCCAAAGGTGGCGTTGCCAAAGGTGCCGTTGGTGGTGGTGGCCAGAAAATGTGGCGCCATGCCGCGCTGTCCTTCGAACAGCATGTTGCCCCAACCGCAGCCATTACCGCCGGCCGCATCGGCGAACGCCCCGACGCTGGCCACGCTCAGTACACCAAAGATCAGACCCTTGCCCAACATTCGCTTGCTCATAGCTCTCGCCTCGCAATATCGAGTGATTGAAACTGCATAAGGAGCTTTGGTCAGCTACCCCCGACTGTCAAACGAGCAACGCTACCGTTCGTGCAACTCGACACATTTCGAGACCGCCGAAGCGGCCTTGGCTATAGTGTTGGGAAACCTGCAGATCGGAGTTCGGGAATGAGTGATACAGCCAACGAGCGTCGGCGTTTCCAGCGCATCGCCTTCGACGCCCCCACCGAGCTCGTACAAGGCGAGCGGCGCTGGTCGGCGGTGTTGCATGACCTCTCGCTCAAGGGCCTGATGGTGGAGACGCCTGCGCACTGGAACGCCGATCCGGAGCAACCGTTCGAGGCGCAGATCCAGCTCGGTGACGAAGCCCGGGTCAGGATGGAGGTTCTGCTGACTCGAACCCAGGACGGCTATCTCGGCTTCGTCTGCCGCCATATCGATCTGGATTCGATCAGCCATCTGCGCCGCCTGGTCGAACTCAACCTGGGCGACGAGAGCCTGCTGGAACGGGAGCTTGCCGCCCTCGGCGACAAGCCCTGATCAAGGCAGCCCGAGCGCTTCGGCGAAACCCTGGCGGATTTCATCCTCGGGCAGGTCGTCGCCGATGAACACCAGCACGCTCTCGCGCACCTCGTCTGCCGACCACTCACTGTCCCAGTCGAAGCTGTACAGCCGCAGCACGCCCTGGAACACCAGGCGACGCGGCTCGCCTGCCACCGCCAGCACGCCCTTGTAGCGCAGCAGCGCGTCACCGAAACGCGCCAGCAGACCTTCCATGAACGCGCTGAGGCGCTCCAGATCCACCGGCTCGCGACTCTCCAGTACCAGGGTGCGGATGCGATCCGGCGTGCTCGTCGCAGGCGCCAGCGGGCGCAGCGTCAGGCCGCGCGACGGCGTGGGATCGAGCTCGAAACCGCGCAGATCGAGTAGTGATGCAAGATCGATATGACCATGCTCGACCACCTGGATCGGCGCACGCCGGTTGATGCGCTGCAACCGGGCTCGCAGCGTCTCGACGCTGGCCGCATCGGCCAGATCGGTCTTGCTGAGCAGGAGTAGATCGGCAAATCCGACCTGGGCCTGAGCGATGGTCTCGCTCAGGTGACGTTCGGCGTTGACCGCGTCGACCAGGGTAACGATGCCGTCGAGCCGATAGCGGGTGCCCAGCTCTTCGGTGGCGAAGAAGGTCTGCGCCACCGGCGCCGGGTCGGCCAGGCCGGTGCACTCGATCACCAGGCGGTCGAAGGCCAGCTCGCCGTTGTCGAGCTTGTCCAGCAGCAGGAACAGCGCCTTCTCCAACTCGACATGAATCGAGCAGCACACGCAACCATTGGCCAGGGTGACCAGCTTCACCGGCTCATCGCCGAGCAGTTGGCCATCGATGGGCGTGGCGCTGAATTCGTTCTCGATCACCGCCAGACGCAGGCCATGCTCGGCCTTGAGCATGTGGCGCAGCAGCGTGGTCTTGCCGGCACCGAGAAAGCCGGTGAGCACGGTGACGGGAATGGGGAGTTGAGACATTCGATACATCCTCGAAAGATGGCGATGAGCCGGTCATGCCATCCAGAAATGAACACGCCACGGCGAGCGTGGCGTGTGGCCAGGGTCTGTTGCCGTTTCGCGCCCGGCCATGGCGCAATTTGGCGCAGCAACGCGGCTCGTGTCGAAACGGCAACGGGCCCTGGCTGACAGCGGTTCAACAACAGCGCACGGGCCGTCCGTTACCGCCACCATAACGCGCTTCCTGGCGTTCACGGAAGAACGCCTCGTAGCTCATCACCGGCTGATCCGGATGCTTGGTGGCCATGTGCTCGACATAGGTGTCGTAGTCGGGCATGCCCACCAGCATACGGGCAGCCTGGCCCAGATAGCGGCCCATTCGGGCGAGGTCGTTGAACATGACGCGCTCCTTAGCTCAGTTCCGCAGCGGCCTGATACGGCGACTCGCGATCGCTGCGTTCGGCCTTGCCCAGCGCCTGACGAGCGACCTTGATGGCGTAGAACAGGATGCTCAATACCACGAACAGGAACAGCACGGTCAGCACCGAGTTGGTGTAGGCATTGAACACCACGTGCTGCATCTGTGCCATGTCCTTGGCCGGAGCAATGACCTGGCCGGCAGCCATGGCATCGCTGTACTTGTTGGCCAGTGCCAGGAAGCCGACTGCGGGGTTGGCGTCGAACAGTTTGATCAGGCCGGCGGTGGTGGTACAGATCAGCAGCCACACGGCGGGTACCAGAGTGACCCAGACGTAGCGCTGACGCTTCATCTTGATCAGTACCACGCAGCCGAGCATCAGGGCGATACCGGCGAGCATCTGGTTGGAGATGCCGAACAGCGGCCACAGGGTGTTGATACCGCCCAGCGGATCGACCACGCCCTGATACAGCAGCCAACCCCACAGCGCCACACAGCCTGCGGTGGCGATCAGGTTGGCAGCCCAGGACTCGGTCTTCTTCAGCGACGGCACGAAGTTGCCCAGCAGATCCTGCAGCATGAAACGCCCGGCACGAGTACCGGCGTCCACGGCGGTAAGGATGAACAGCGCTTCGAAGAGAATCGCGAAGTGGTACCAGAATGCCATGGTGTTCTCACCCGGCAGCACGCTGTGCAGGATCTGCGCGATCCCCACGGCCAGCGTCGGCGCACCACCGGCACGGGCCAGGATGCTGTGCTCGCCGATGTCACGAGCCGTCGCCTCGAGCTGCTCGGGGGTGATCATGAAACCCCAGCTGCTGACGGTGGCGGCTACCGATTGCACGTCGCTACCGACCAGTGCAGCCGGGCTGTTCATGGCGAAGTAGATGCCTGGTTCGATCACCGACGCGGCGACCATGGCCATGATGGCGACGAAGGACTCCATCAGCATGCCGCCGTAACCGATGTAGCGCGCATGGGCTTCATTGGCCAGCAGTTTGGGCGTGGTGCCCGAGCTGATCAGTGCATGAAAACCGGATACCGCACCGCAGGCGATGGTGATGAACAGGAAGGGGAACAGACCGCCCTTCCACACCGGGCCTGTGCCGTCGATGAACTGGGTCAGCGCCGGCATCTTCAGTTCCGGCATGGTGATCAGGATGCCGATCGCCAGGGCGACGATGGTGCCGATCTTGAGGAAGGTCGACAGGTAGTCGCGCGGTGCCAGGATCAGCCATACCGGCAGCACCGCCGCGACGAAACCGTAGCCCACCAGCATCCAGGTGATCTGCACGCCGGTGAAGGTGAAGGCCGGGCCCCAGAACGGATCGGCCGCAACCACACCACCGAGCCAGATCGAACCGAGCAGCAGCACCACGCCGATGATCGACACCTCGCCGATGCGCCCCGGGCGGATGTAGCGCATGTACAGGCCCATGAATACCGCGATGGGGATGGTCGCCATCACCGTGAACATGCCCCATGGGCTCTCGGCCAGTGCCTTGACCACGATCAACGCCAGCACGGCGAGGATGATGATCATGATCAGGAAGCAGCCGAACAGCGCGATGGTGCCGGGAATCCGGCCCATTTCCTCGCGCACCATGTCGCCCAGCGAGCGACCGTTGCGACGCGTGGACAGGAACAGCACCATGAAGTCCTGCACCGCACCAGCCAGCACCACGCCGGCGATCAGCCACAGGGTGCCGGGCAGGTAGCCCATCTGTGCAGCCAGCACCGGACCCACCAGGGGGCCTGCGCCAGCGATGGCGGCGAAGTGGTGACCGAAAAGGATGTGCTTGTTGGTGGGGACGTAATCGAGACCGTCGTTGTTCACGACAGCGGGCGTAGCGCGGGAGGGATCCAGCCCCATCACCTTGTTGGCGATGAACAGGCTGTAATAGCGGTAAGCGACCAGGTAGATCGCTACGGCGGCAACCACGATCCATAAGGCATTGATGGACTCACCACGGCTCAACGCAACGGTGCCGAGGGCGAAAGCGCCCAGCAACGCGACGGCGAACCAGACGGCATGGCCGGCAATTCGGGTCATTGCAGCTCTCCTACCGAAGCCTCTTGGGCGACGGCGATCATTGTTCTTGTGGGTACTCCGAGGGAGCCTGACCACTATCCGGATATGCGCCAACCGAAGAAATTCGCAGTACTACCCATAAGCGACTGCGTAAAACTACGTAGACTCGCGACTCCGTGCTTGCGCAGCACCGGCCGTATGGGCCTGCCGGCGACACGACCACACCATCGCCAAGGCGACGACCTGAGCGACCGATGGACAGAGCATCATGCGCGACACGTTTCATGTTAAAAGCAGGCATGGAGCCTGGCGCAGGCTCGACCCTGGGCGCCGATACCCAGCAACCTGCATGAATTCATGGACACCCTGAAAGAGTCCCGAATCAGCGAAGCAGCTGCTCCGTATCCCGCCGGGTTGCCAGAGCGTACTTTCAGACCACCCGTATAAAAACGAACAGACGATAGGGATATAACGCATGCGTTCACTCAACGTCCGGATCAGCAAACGACACGATCAACTCACGTCGGAAATCGATGGCAAAGTCATTCTGCTGGGAACCGACTCCGGAAAATATTTTGCATTCGATGACATCAGCACGGACATCTGGAATCGGCTCGATACCTATCCACTGCTGGCTGATCTATGCAATGCCCTGTCCCGTGACTATGACACCGACCTGGAAACCATACAGGCCGATGTCTGCAAACTCATAACGATGCTGGCCGAACATCAATTGATCGTCGTTGACGATTAAAGATCAACACCGCGCCCGGTTTGCACACCCCTCGCACGACACTCGACCGAAAGCCCCCTCATGCCTGATTACTCACTCTGCGGATGGCACTTGCATTCAGACAGATCCTTGCCATTGATAACCGCACTCGGCTCACCACGGTCGACACCGGATATCCATGTCACGCATGCCCCCATTCCCCCTGTCGAGCAGCCCATCCTGTTCTCCAGCCCCTTTGTCACCCTCTATGCCGATGGGCAGGCGCTCATACACATAGGCGGTGCGTTATCCCTTCTCGTCTCGGCAGGGCGACGGATCACCATAGACGTGGCAGGCCCAACAACACCGGAGGAAGTCATGACCTTCCTGCTGGGCCCGGCATTGGGCCTGATCTGCCACCAAAGGCAGGTACTGCCCCTGCATGGAGCCTCGATCAAGATAGGGGATGCGGCTGTCACGCTGGTGGGAAACTCGGGCGCCGGTAAATCGACCAGCGCCACGGCCCTGATCAAGCGCGGCCATCAGTTACTGTGTGACGACATCAGCGTTGTCGATGCAATGAATGCATTGGTACAACCCAGCTTTCCGGCTCTGAAGCTGTGGCAGGACGCCGCTCATGCCATGGATATCCAGACGGATGATCTGGGCAAGGTCAGAGCCGGCTTGCAAAAATTTCATTACCCGGCTGAATCAAGCTTCGACAATACACCCACCCGGCTGCGAGCCATCATCATTCTCGCACCCCGCAGCCATGCCGCGTCTGCGTCCTTGTCATCGCTTAACAAAATCAGTGCGCTGGCCCAGCTTCGGCCCCATATCTACAGGCGCCGACTGGCCCAACTGACGGGCGTAGAGCGGACGTACTTCAAGCAGTTGGGACAACTGATCAGCACCGTTCCCGTGATGGTCTTGAATCGCCCCGATGACCTCTCGCACCTGGATCGGATGATCGACCTTATCGAGAATGCGGTCTTGTCATGAGCACCTTCATCTGGCTGGCTTCTTACCCCAAATCCGGCAATACCTGGGTCAGGGCGTTTCTAAGTAGCGTCAAACACGATGGCCGCCCCGTCGATATCAATCGTCTGGAGACGGTGACACAGCCGTCATCGCGCCATTTCCTGGATGATCTGTTCGGTGTGGCCACAGCCGATCTCACGCCGGAAGAGGTGATGTTGGCACGTCCCGCCGCGCTGTCCGCTCACGGTTCCAGCACCAGCCACACCGAGCTGCACAAAGTTCATGATGCATGGTTACACAACCGCGACGGCCAGCCACTATTCCCCCCGGAGCTGACCCAGGCCAGTGTCTATATCGTGCGCGACCCACGTGATGTCGCCATATCCTTTGCCCACCACATCGGCAAATCAATCGATCAGGCCATCGACAAGATGGCCTCGACCGAGACATGCCTTGGCTCCAACCTCGGGCGGTTTACCCCGACGACCCGACAACCGCTACACACCTGGAGCCAGCACGTGGAAAGCTGGCTCGATCACGCCACGCCCTCCCCGCTGTTGGTGCGCTATGAGGACATGATGGCCGATCCGGTACGACAAGGTGCGCGGATCGCTCGCCATGTCGGCTTTGACAAAACCATGGACATCTATGAGCAGGCGGCCCAGAACACCCGGTTCAGCGAACTGAGCAAGCAGGAAACACAAAGCGGTTTCAGAGAGGTTCTGGCACCCGAGAGGCGCTTTTTCCGCTCAGGCAAAGCCGGAGGCTGGAAGGACACCCTCACCCCGGCCCAGATTGCCAGAATCGAACAGGCTCATGGCCCTGTGATGCGACGCCTGGGATATCTCTGAGAACACACAAGGATCAACGATGAGCGCTATCTGCGGCATCATTCAACTCGATCAGCTCTCCGATGCCGGCCAGTGCTGCCGTATCGTTCAGGCAGCACTGGAACCCTATGGCCGTCACGCACAAGGACTATGGGATGACCCAGGCGCAGCTCTGGGTAGCCGCCTGACCCGACTGCTACCGGAAGACCAGTACGACCACCAACCCCTGCAAGGTGGCAATGGCAGATTTGTCCTGGTAGCCGACGTGCGCCTGGACAACCGCGCAGAACTTGCCAACAAGCTGGACATTTCCCCTGCCCATCTGAAGGTCATGGCCGACGCAGATGTGCTGCTGGCCGCCTACGAGAAGTGGGAACAACAGGTGCTGGATCACCTGATGGGGGATTTTGCCTTTGCCATATGGGACAAGCAGCAACAAAGCCTGTTTCTTGCCCGAGACCATATGGGCAGGCGTCCGCTGTTCTATCATCGAAACGACAGCAGGTTTGCGTTCGCCAGCATGCCGGCCGGGCTCCTGGCGCTGCCTGATGTGCCCATGGCGCCCGATCAGGAAAGGGTACGGAACTTATTGTTCTTGCTGCCGGACAATTCCGATAGCAGCTATTTTTCGGGGATCAGTCGCTTACTTCCAGGTCACTGTGCAACGCTATGTGCGGGAGGACGTTTTCACACCAGAGAATATTGGAGCCCGCCCACGGAAAAGCGCATTCATTTAGACACCGATGCCGACTATGTAGATAAATTCCTGGAGATACTGAACGAAGCCGTACACTGCCGCCTTCGCTCAACTGGCGAGATCGCCACGCAACTCAGTGCGGGTTTCGATAGCGCAACGGTTACCAGCCTTGCGGCGCACCAGCTACAGGATTCGGCGAAACGCGTTCATGCCTTTACAGCCGTCCCCAACCCTGCGGGCCTGCCCTCCGAACACAGCCGCGTCCTGGACGAAGGTCCATTGGCCGCACAAATCACGCAATTATTCACCAACCTCCAGCATCACCGGGTCAGAACTGACGATCAAAGCATTTTCGACATGCTTCAGTTTCTGTTCAGTGTCTGCAATCGCCCGGCAAAGAATGTAATCAATCTTCTTTACTATACAAGTATCCCGCAACGTGCTGCCCAACAAGGTGCGACGACCCTGCTGACAGGAGAACTGGGAAACCTCACCATCAGCTACCATGGCAATCACCTCCTGAACAGTTTGCTCAGAGAGAGAAAGTACAAATCGTTATCCAGACAGCTCTACCGGCAGCTAAAAGGGAAACGAATCCGCAGCAAGCTTGGCGTCATACGCAACTTGCTCATTCCTTCTACCCCCACTGGCCTTCAGGACTTTCTGGAAAAAAAACTCTACAAGAAAACCACGAAAAACCTGTTCGACTCAGGCATCAATCCATCACAACTAGCCAGGCACAAAAGCCTACAACGCCATTTTGACAAACTGAACAGATACCAGAACATTCAATCCCTCTATATGGAGAGTCGGGCCTGGCGTTCAAGTGTTCTCAGAAAACATGATCCCGCCGAACTGATCAAAGGCATACTGGCCGCGACAGGAGTCGATCTGCGCGACCCCACCGCCGACATCAGACTCATCGACTACTGCCAGGCAATACCGGTCGAGCAATATAGAGATCACGACATCGATCGCTGGCTGCTGCGCCGAGCCATGCGACGCTACTGGCCTCAAGACGTTATTTCGTCGCGGATCAAGGGTGTACAGGGAGCGGACTGGCAACTTTGCGTTGCCGCCGAACACAGCCTGCTCGTTCAAGAACTTCAGTTGCAAAAGAGCCGTCCCGAAATCGGACAGCTACTGGATCTTGAATGGCTCGACAGGCAGTTATCCACGTTCTCGAAGGATCACAACGAGAACGACGCGTTCACCTACGCTCGGTTATTACACTGCATCGCAGCCGGTCATTTCTTGCGAAACGCCTTCGACGAAAAAAGACCGCGCCCCTGAAGATCAGGGCCACGCCGCAATAACGCATGCGTCATGATTTCCCGCCGTCAATATTCAGCAGGCAGTCATGCTTTCGAAGCACCAGGAGCGTCCTGAAAAAACCAATTGTCTGGCCCCCGCGAAGGCGGGAGCCCAGGCAATCCGCAGGATTCCCGACTGCGCCGAACAGGACGAGCGTAGCGAGTAATGACGGCCTTTCAGCGCACCCTAGCTGGCACTACTGGAGGGGCCATCGCCACCGACCCCGCCACTGGCCATGGTCAGATCCTCCACATCATGCATCTCAACGACCGGCATCACCCATGGCTTACGGGCATCAACGGCCTCCATTCCATCCTCTACTGCAAGCTCTGATTTGGTAGTCATCATCTGTTCCCCCTTCAAATGAAACGCACATCCGGATGCAGCATCCGGCCCTGAGCAAACCGCACGACAACCTCGGAGCAGTGCCTTCACCCGTTTATCGGCGATTGTAGCTTCAGCCCTCCTCCCTGGCCAATCCAATTGTTTCGCCGCCGTTACTTGGTAGCAGGGAAGGTAAAAAAATCAATAAAAAATATTAAAAATATAAATTGACTCACCCCAAAGAGGCATGGCAATAAAAATATGGCACGCGCATGGAAATTGGCACAGCTTCTTGGTGGCCTGCAGTAGCATACCGCGGCGCACATGAAATATTGACAACGACACACTGCCAGCATAATTCGGCCAAGTGTCAAGTCGGTCTCTTGCAACAAGAACACTGACTGTTCGCTGGCCGCTCTATTCAAGGATGACAACATGGATCCATTTGTTGGTGAAATAACCCTCTTTGCATTCGATCGGGTTCCACAAGGTTGGCTACCGTGTAATGGTCAACTGCTCCCCATCACCCAATACGCCGCACTCTATTCGTTACTGACGACCACTTATGGTGGCGATGGCAGAACAACGTTCGCCCTCCCCGACCTTCGGGGCAGGGTTACGGTCGGACAGGGAGTGCCTCCATACAACATGGGGCTTGCGGCGGGCGAAGAGAGCGTCACGTTGACGACCAATACCATTCCCCCCCACACCCATCCTTTCATGGCGGTCGATCTTGCCGCGCCCGTCAATAACCCACTCAACAATCTACTTTGCCAGTCGGTTACCAATATCTACGCCCCCACTGACGCAAATCTCCAGGCGCTCAACTCCGGCAGCGTGAGTATCGCGGGCGGCTCCCAGCCACATGAAAATCGACAACCCTCCATGGCACTGCAATTCTGTATTGCCACTGTCGGGCTCTACCCGCAACGACCCTGATTGAAGCCGCACCGATAACTCGACAATCATGAACATGAAGGAAGCAATATGGACGCTTACCTGGGTCAGATTCGCATATTTGCCGGGGACTTTGCTCCGAGCGGCTGGTCACTGTGCGATGGTTCAACGCTCACTATCAACGGCAATGAAGCTCTGTACACACTGATCGGCACCATCTACGGTGGCGATGGCCGCACCAACTTCAAACTTCCCGATCTCCGCGGTCGACTCCCCTTGCATATTGGCAAGGGCCCTAGCACCTCGACCCCCACCACTTACACCATCGGGCAGAGCGTCGGTGCGGAAACGGTCACTCTCGCGCTCACCAATCTGCCCGCCCACACTCACGCCCTCAATACGACCAAGACCGCAGCCAGTCAGACCAGCCCTCTGGGAACGCCTCTTCTCGGCACTACCACCAACGCGTTCTATCAGCTCTCGACCGCGGCGGGTTTCGAAACGATTGCATTGAACGACGCCGCCTTACAGCCGTCGCCAGGCGGAGCAAGCCACAACAACACCATGCCGACACTGGTACTGAATTACATCATTTGCACTGTAGGCCTGTTCCCCAACCTTCAATGATCAGCCGGACATTACAGATATAAGCGGAGAATGACATGGATGATGCATATATCGGCGAAATCCGAATCGTACCCTGGGCCTGGGCGCCAGCCGGATGGCTGCTGTGCAATGGCCAGTCGCTGCTGGTTTCACAGTACCAGGCACTGTTTGCCGTCATCACCAACAGGTATGGGGGCGATGGAAGAGTCAACTTCCATCTACCGGATCTGCGTGGCAACGCTGCCGCCTGTCAAGGCCAGGGCACAAATCTGACAGCCCGGGTACTTGCACAGACCTATGGCACGCCCACCGTGGCCTTGAATGCCAACCAGATTCCGTCACATGACCACACCGTGCTTGCTGCAAAGTCCACGGCAGGTGCAGCGGGCTACACCAGCACCCCAGGCACCAACACCTATATCGGCCGCAGCCCGGTAACTGGCGACAAGAGCTATATCGCCCAGACAACCCCTGTGGTTCAACTGAGTCCGGCGGCAATATCCCCAGTGGGAACCGGTGGCGCACACGAAAACCGGCAGCCATTTCTGGTCATGAACTACATCATCTGCTACGACGGAGAGTTCCCGATGAGACCCTGATCAGGTTCCAGGCCATACTCGGCCAACGACCGTGAAGCGTGCAGAACGCTTCACCCGCAGGTAGGCAGGATCACTTGCCTACCTCTGGTCGGCCCGCCTCATCGCGCTCATCCTCGCTCCAGCAATGCCCCCTCACCGAACGTTCGATGCGGAATCATGCAGATTCGCAACCCGCTGCTTGCGTGGTCGTCATGAAGGGACGAACCTATGGCATCGCCCCGCTCCTGCCTGAAACCATGCAGCTCAAGCACAAGATCGTCACCCTCAGCCTTCTGCCCCTGCTGCTCGCGGTCACCGTGGTCGGCCTGCTGGTGATGCTGCAGAACCAGCGCCTGGGCGAGCAGCAGGCGCAGTTGATCGAACAAAGCATCATGAGCAGCAAGAAGGCCGAGCTGCGTCACTACGTCGGCCTCGCTCTAAGTACCATAGAGCCGCTTTACCAGAGCGGCGACGACGAACAGACCCGCCAGCGCGTACTCGACGTGCTGCAACGGATGAACTTCGGCAGTGATGGCTATTTCTTCGTCTACGACGAACACGGCCGCAACCTGATGCACCCGCGTCAGCGCGAACTGATTGGCCGCGACCTGTGGAACATGACCGATGGCCGTGGTCTGCCGGTGATCCAGGCGTTGCTGAAAAGCGCCAGTGAAGGGGACGGTTTCCAGCCCTACCGCTGGCGCAAACCGTCCAGTGGCGAGGAGTCGGAGAAGCTCGCCTACGTGGTGATGCTCGATCGCTGGGGCTGGATGCTCGGCACCGGCATCTACCTCGACGATGTCGAACAGGCCATCCGCCAGGTACGCAGCGACGTCACCGATGGCCTCTACAGCACGGTGCTGACGATCGGCATCGTCGCCCTCATCGCCGTGCTGCTGGTGTACGCCAGCGGCCTGACCCTCAACGTCAGCGAGCATCGCCTGGCCGACCGCAAGCTGCAACAGCTGACCCAGCGCATCGTCACCTCGCAGGAGGAGGAGCGCTCGCGGGTCTCACGGGAGCTGCACGACGGCATCAGTCAGCAACTGGTGTCGATCAAGTTCCAGTTCGAGCTGGCCGCCCAGCAGCTGGATGCCGGCGACGCACGCGCCAACACCACTCTGCATCGTGGCATCGAGCATCTGGCCGGGGCCATTGGCGAAGTAAGACGCATCTCCCACGACCTGCACCCGTCGCTGCTCGATACCCTGGGGCTGTCATCGGCCATCGGCCAGCAGGCCTCGGAGTTCGCCGAGCGTAGCGGCCTGACGGTGGACTACCATGACGATCTGGGGGACGCACGCCCGCCGACCGGTGTCACCGTCGCACTGTTTCGCATCCTTCAGGAAGCGCTGACCAACATCGAACGGCACGCCCACGCCAGCCACGTGGAAATCGACCTGCATGGCACGCCCCGACGCATCGAGCTGAGCATTCGCGACGACGGTGTCGGTTTCGACCCCGACCACATCGAGCACAGCCATGGCGGTATCGGCCTGCGCAATATCCGTGAGCGGGTGGAACACTTCGGCGGTCATTTCCGTATCAGTTCAAAACCGCAACGTACCGAGCTGCATGTGGCTCTGCGCCTGGAGCCGAATTGAAAGGAGGCAGGATGGAAAGCGATTCGATCCGTATCGCTCTGATCGACGATCACGCCCTGGTACGCGACGGCGTGCGCGCACTGCTGGAAATGGTCGAGCGCTTCAAGGTGGTCGGCGAAACCGGCTGCGGCAAGGAGGCCCTGACGCTGATCGAGCGCGAACGTCCCGACATCGTGATCATGGATATCGGCCTCAAGGACATCAACGGCCTGGAGCTGACCGCCACGCTCAAGCAGCGTCAGCCGACGCTCAAGGTGCTGATCCTGAGCATGTACGACAATCAGGAGTACGTCAGCCAGTCACTGCGCGCCGGAGCCTCGGGCTACGTGCTCAAGGACGCGCCATCACGCGAGATCGTCTCGGCCATCGAGGTACTCGCCGTGGGTGGGCGCTTCTACAGCAGCGACATCGCCGAGAAGCTGATCAACGGCGACCCCTCGCAGGAGGCCGAGCTGACCCCACGCGAGCGCCAGGTACTGCTGATGATGGCCCGTGGCCTGAACAACAAGGCGATGGCGCGAGAACTGGCGATCAGCGTGCGCACGGTGGAAACCCACCGTCTGAGCATCCGTCGCAAGCTGGACATCGAGAAACCCGCCGACCTGATGCGTCAGGCCATGGAACACGGCTGGTCGCCGGAGCTGGACGCGCGTCCGGAATGAGACGCGCGCAGCGAGCGACGAACCAGGCTCAGTGGACGCGGCAGGCAGCCTCGGCGGCCTGACGACGCTGGCGACGCGCCTCGATGCGCTGACGCTCACGCAGCACCGCATCGCGCGACTGCACGGCCTGAGCATCGAAATTGAAGGCGCGGGAGAAGAAGTCGAAGAACAGGAACATGATGGTGTCTCCTTGTTTGGATACGCCTTCATGCTGCGCGCCGATAGCCTGCTACCTATTGACCTGGGTCAATTTCCACCCGAGCCCACTCGCGGCAGAACGCCGCAGGCTCTGACGCACCGACCGCCGTGGCCGGATGCAATCCGGTGGCAGGGGCGCAGGCGTGACCCGGATGTCATCCGAGCTAAGCGCGACGCGGCAAAGTGCTACTCGAACAGCGCATCCAGCGCCTGCTCCAGACGGGTCACGGCAACGATCTGCAACCCTGCCGGCGCTTCCTTCGGCGCGTTGCCCTTGGGCACGATGGCACGCTTGAAACCATGTTTGGCCGCTTCCTTGAGACGTTCCTGACCACTCGGCACCGGCCGAATCTCGCCGGACAAGCCGATCTCGCCGAACACCAGCAGATCGTGCTGCAAGGGCCGGTTGCGCAGGCTGGAGATCACAGCGGCCATCAGCGCCAGGTCGGAGGCCGTCTCCAGCACCTTGACCCCACCGACCACGTTGAGGAATACGTCCTGATCGTAGGTGGGAATACCGCCGTGACGATGCAGCACGGCCAGAAGCATGGCCAGGCGATTCTGATCCAGGCCCAGGGTGACGCGCCGTGGATTGGCCAGATGACTGGTGTCCACCAGCGCCTGCACCTCCACCAGCATCGGCCGCGAGCCTTCCCAGGTGGCCATCACCACGCTACCGGGCACCGCCTCCTGCGCACGAGTGAGGAAGATCGCCGATGGGTTGGATACCTCCTTGAGGCCCTTGTCGGTCATGCCGAACACACCCAGTTCGTTGACCGCACCGAAACGGTTCTTCACCGCCCGCAACAGACGCAGGCGGCCGTCGGACTCGCCTTCGAAATACAGCACGGTGTCGACCATGTGCTCCAGCACGCGCGGACCGGCCAGCGCACCTTCCTTGGTAACGTGACCGACGAGGAAGATCGCCGTGCCGCTCTGCTTGGCGAAGCGCACCAGCAATGCTGCGCTCTCGCGCACCTGGGCGACACCTCCCGGTGCCGACTGCAACTGCTCGGTGAAAATGGTCTGGATCGAGTCGATCACCATCACCTTGGGCTTTTCCTGGCGGGCAGTGGCGATGATGGTCTCGATGCAGGTCTCGGTCATCACCTTGAGCTTGTCCTGCGGCAGATCCAGGCGCCGTGCACGCATGGCCACCTGCTGCTGCGACTCCTCGCCGGTGACGTACAACGCCGCAAAGCGCTGGGCGATGTTGCACAGGGTCTGCAAGAGGATGGTCGACTTGCCGATGCCCGGGTCGCCGCCGATCAGCACCACCGAGCCATCGACCAGGCCGCCGCCAAGCACCCGATCCAGTTCGCTGGAAGCGCTGGAAAAACGCGGAATTTCTTCGACACTGACTTCAGCCAGGGTCTTGATGTTGGCCTTGTCACCGGCCCAGCCGGTACGCCCACTGGGCGCAGCGCCCTCGACCACGGTTTCCACCAGGGTGTTCCAGGCGCCACACTCGCCACACTGCCCAGCCCATTTGGGAAAGGTGGCGCCGCACTCGGTGCAGCCGTACATGCGTTTAGCCTTGGCCATGGAGAAATCGTCCTGCCTGTTGAGCGAAGGCTGGGACGATACCGAACAACTGGATAAATTTACAGACCAGCTCATCCCGGAATCATCAAGGAACGCCATGCAGATCGAACTGCTACCCACCACCGTCGAGCAGTTGCCGCTGATCCGCAACCTCTACCAGTTCTACTCCTACGACAGCTCCGACTGGGAACAGGAAGACGTCGAAACGGATGGCCGTTTCTACATCCACGAGGAACACCTGCAACGCTACTGGCAGGAGCCAGGCTGGAGCGCCAGCCTGATCCTGGCCGATGGCTTCATTGCCGGCTTCCTGCTGGTCGAACGCAGTGAACTGCCTGGCATCGACGCGCCGGAGTTCGCCGACCTGTTCATTCTCAAACGCTACCGCCGTCAGGGTATCGGCCGCGCCCTGGTGCAGCAGGCGATGGGCGACGGCAGTACCTGGCTGCTGCGCTTCTACCGCCAGGACGACGTGGCCCTGGCCTTCTGGCAGCAACTGCTGAGCGAATTGCCGAGGCCGCCACGGGCGGTCTGGACGGAAGATGAGGCAGACGGATTACTGACCTATCTGATCAACCCGCCCGTGCATTGAAGCCTGTTGGCGCCCACGGCGTTACCCGGATGAAATCCGGGAAAGCCGGTGCACCGGCACCCCCCTGGCGATAGCGATCGCACAGGGTGCGCCGCATCATTGCGATGCAATCAACCGCGACAGCCGTTGCCGCACCCACAGCACTGCCCCGCAGCACGCTTGAGCTGGCGCGCCAATTCGTCCTTGAGCGCGACGCGGTTGAGTTTCAGAGCACCGAGGGTGACGTCATCGAGCAGCTCGATACCGTCCTCGATACGGCAGATGCGCTTGTCCAGCGCTTCGTATTCCTCGGCCTGGCGAGCGAACTGCTCATCGCTCTGACGCAAGCGCTGCAATTCGCTACGGTGTTCGGGGAAGTCATGAACCAGCGGATGATGATCGACGTGCATGGTGAAGTCTCTGACAGGGAAGATGACTCCAGCCTAGCGCCACACGCCGCCCCTTCATTTGATCCTGATCAAGCACCGCCCGCCTTGTGCAGCAACTCGGCGATCTCGTCCTTGAGTCCCACTCTCTGCAGCTTGAGCCCCTGCAAGGTCAGGTCGTCGGCGGCAGCCCGACCGTCCTCGATTTCATAGATGCGTTTATCCAGTGCTTCGTATTCGCTCGCCAGGCGGGGGAAATGCGGGTCGCTTTGCATCAGCTTGCGCATGACCTCGCCTTGCTGTGGAAACTCGCGCGTCAGGGGATGATGTTCGAGCGGCATGGACAATCCTCCGGTGGAATGGCCTTATCAGCCTAGCCCAAGCCCCTCAAGGTTGCCGAACGGTACGGATATCACCCCGCTCCAGACTGCCTGCGCTGTTGCCGAAACCGTCCTGCGCCTGCAGATCCGCTCCGCGCTCGGCCAGCGCCGCGAGCAGCTCCTTGCGCTGGAACAGCGCCGCGTACATGGCCGCGGTCTGCCCCGCGGCATTGCGCTGGTCGGGATTGCACTCGACCTCGAGCAGGCGCCGGGCGATGCCCAGCTCGCCCTTGAAGATGGCGCCCATCAGCGCGGTGTTGCCGCGCCTGTCCTGCGCGCAGGGGTCGGCGCCGGCGGCCAGCAGCCGCTCCACCAGTTCGCCGTGGCCGTTGTAGGCGGCCAGGATCAGCGCCGTGTAGCCCTGGGCATCGGCTGTGTTCAGGTCGTAACCGGCCTGGATGAATTCGTCGAGCATGGCGCCGTCGCCTGCCCGTGCCGCTTGGAAGTAGTAATGACGCAGCTGCGCCTGGACGTCCTGGCCATCGGCCGGCATCTGCGCCCACGACGGCAGGACGAAGAGCAGCGCGATAGCGCTCAGTAACAGACGTGACACGGATGTGGCTCCCAAAAAACGCCGCCCGCGGCAAGGAGACACGGGCGACGGTGAAGGGGCCGGCGAACCGGCCCGGCTGGAGAGACGGGATCAGTCCTGCAGTGTGGCGGCCAGCGCCTTGACCCGCTGCAGGTCGCCTTTGGCCACCTTGGCCAGGCCCTCGCCGTACCTGGCGTCGGCCTTGTAGAAGTACGACAGCATGAGGTGCTTGCTCTCGTCCTCGGCGCCGGCCAGCGCGCCGCCCAGGGTGGCGATCAGGTCGCTCTGGGTTTTCCTGTCGTAGGAGCGGAACAGCTCGCCGGCCTGCCTGAAGTTCTGCTCACGCTGAATCTTCTGCTGCTGGGTGCTGCCGGCCAGCGGCAACTGGCTGTAACGCGCACGCGGCTCCTGCGGACGCGGCTGGATGCGGCTCGGCTCGTAGTTCACCTCGCCGCCACGGCTGCCGACGTTCATCAGGCCGTCCTGGTTGTTGTTGTGCACCTCGCTACGCGGCCGGTTGACCGGAAGTTGCGCATGGTTGGCACCCAGGCGGTAGAACTGGGTGTCGGCGTAACTGAAGATGCGCCCTTGCAGCAGGCGATCCTCGGACGGCTCGATGCCGGGCACCAGGTTGGTCGGGGCCATGGCCACCTGCTCGCATTCCTGGAACACGTTCTGCGGGTTCCTGTTCAGCACCATCTGGCCGACCTTGCGAAACGGCACATCGGACTCCGGCCAGATCTTGGTGGCGTCCAGCGGGTCGTAGTCGAACCTGGCCAGATCCTGCGGTTCCAGCACCTGGATGTACAGATCCCAGCGCGGATGGTCGCCGGCGTCGATCGCCGTGATCAGGTCGCGAGTCATGTGGTTGAAGTCCTTGCCCTGTACGCGCTCGGCGTCTTTCGGGTCATGGTTCTTCACCCCCTGCAGGGTGCGCCACTGGAATTTCACGTAGCGGTATTCGCCCTTGTCGTTGACGAACTTGTAGGCGTGTACCGAGTTGCCGTCCATATGGCGGTAGGTGGCCGGGGTGCCCTCGTTGGAGAACAGCGCGGTCAGGGTGCGGGTGGCTTCCGGCACGTGACTGAAGAAGTCGAACAGGGTCTTGTCGGTGCCGAAGTTCTTGTCCGGATCGGGCTTGAAGGCATGCACCATGTCGGGGAACTTGATGGCGTCGCGGATGAAGAAGGTCGGCAGGTTGTTGCCGACCAGATCCCAGTTGCCGTCGGCGCTGTAAAACTTGGTGGCGAAGCCGCGCGGGTCGCGCAGGGTCTCCGGGCTGTGGTTGCCGTGCACCACGCTGGAGAAACGCACGATCAGCGGCGTCCTGGCACCGCTGCGGAACAGGCTGGCCTGGGTCAGTTCGGACAGATCCTCGGAGGCGGTGAACTCGCCGTAGGCACAGGTGCCGCGGGCGTGCACCACGCGCTCGGGAATGCGCTCGCGGTCGAAGCGCTGCAGCTTCTGGATCAGTTGCACGTCCTGCAGCAGCACCGGGCCGGCGCTGCCGGCGGTCTGCGAGTTCTGGTTGTCGCCCACCAGCGCGCCGTTGTCGCGGGTCAGGGAGGCAGCCTGGACGGAAAGAGACAGCAGCGATAGGGCAAGCAGCCCGCCCATCAGGCTCGGTGCCGATGGTCTTGGCATCCACATCATGGAGTTCCTCGTTGTTATGGTCCTGGAAGGCGCTTTTGGCGCCGGGCAAGACTACGAGGCCAGTTGCCGCGGTTTTAAATTGAAAGGTTGCAGCACAGCCATAAACAATGGCTATGCCGCAACCCTGTCCGGGTCTGCTATGGCAGGTAGCGCCCCGCTGTCGGAACGGCAGGGGCTGGTCAGACGGTCAGCGGCACCAGCAGTACCTTGCTGACCCGGCGATCCTTCACCTCGGTCACGGTCAGGCGCCAGTCGGCATGCTCCAGCTGGTCGCCGATCACCGGCAGGCGGTCGAGCAGACTCATGGCCAGGCCGGCAACGGTCTGGTAATCCTCGCTCGCGGCAGCGGCGAAGCCCAGCCGCTCACGCAATACCGCCAGGTTCAAGGCACCGTTGACGCGCCAGCCACCCTCGACCTGCTCGATATCCGGGCCATCCACTTCGCTGGCGTCCGGCAGCTCACCGGCAATCGCCTCGAGGATATCGGTCAGCGTCAGCAGCCCCTCGAAACCACCGAACTCGTTGACCACGAAAGCGACGTGGGTAGAGGCCTGACGCATCTGCTCCAGCGCGCTGAGTACCGACACGCTCTCCGGCAGGTTGATCGGTGCACGCACCAGGCTCTCGATATCCGGCTGCTCGCCCTTGAGCAGTTCCTTGAACAGCTCCTTCTTGTGGATGTAGCCCAGCGGCTCCTCGGGCTTGGAGGCACGCACCACCACCAGACGCGAATGCGGCGAATCCAGCAGCACCTGATGGATCTTCTCCAGCGGATCGTCGATGTCGATGCGGTCGACTTCCATGCGGTCGGTCATGGCCTTGCGGATCGACTGCTCGGCCAGCCCCAGCACGCCACGGATCATCACCCGCTCGCGACGGTCGAACAGCGCCTGCTCGCCGGTCTCGTCACCGATCATGTCGGCGATTTCCTCACCGACCTCGTCGGCCTCGACCTTGCCGCCGAGCAGACGCAGTACCGCATGCGCGGTGCGCTCGCGCAGGCCACGTTCGCCCTGCAGGCTGCGCTTGCGACGCGAACGGGCAACCTGGTTGAACACCTCGATGAGGATCGAGAAACCGATGGCAGCGTACAGGTAACCTTTCGGGATATGGAAACCCAGGCCTTCGGCGGTGAGGCTGAAGCCGATCATCATCAAGAAGCCCAGGCACAGCATGATCACTGTCGGACGCGCATTGACGAAGGCCGTCAGCGGCTTGCTGGCAACGATCATCAGACCGATGGAGATGATCACCGCGATCATCATCACTTCCAGATGCTCGACCATGCCGACGGCGGTGATCACCGCATCGAGGGAGAACACCGCGTCGAGCACGATGATCTGCGCCACCACCGGCCAGAACCTGGCGTAGGTACGTGCGCCACCCGGCTGATGCACGCGCCCTTCGAGGCGTTCGTGCAGTTCCATGGTGGCCTTGAACAGCAGGAACACACCACCGAACAGCATGATCAGGTCACGGCCGGAGAAGGTCTTGCCGAATACCTCGACCAGCGGGTCGGTCAGCGTGACCAGCCAGGCCATGCTGGCCAGCAGGCCCAGACGCATGATCAATGCCAGACTCAGGCCGATCACCCGCGCGCGGTCACGCTGATGCGGCGGCAGCTTGTCGGCGAGGATGGCGATGAACACCAGGTTGTCGATGCCCAGGACGATTTCCAAGACGATCAGGGTCAACAGGCCTAACCAGGCCGTCGGATCAGCGATCCATTCCATTTAGCGTGCAGCTCTCTCTAGGGGAAAACGAAGGCAGCCGAACGCGCCACGCGAGCACGGGGCAGGCGCGGAAGGAGTCGGCTGACGGGAAAGGTGCGTGGCACTCGGCCACACGAGGGGGAGGCGCCGGACGGCGCTGCCTCTGGGAAATGTCGCCCTCGTCCGAACTGGCGAGGGCGGTCGACTACTGTCGCTGTCCATGAAGACCGAATGATGAGAAACAGACCGCCGAATGTACTGGAGCGCAAGTCACATCGAAAGTCGCCAGTTTGTTACCAGTTCTTACCAGTAGTTCTCCACGGCCACCTGACCGGGGCGACGCGTAAGGCTCAGATTGAGGCCGCGCGCCTTCAGACGCTGGCGAATGTCGTCGATCATCTGCGGATTGCCGCAGATCATCACGCGTGAATGTTCGGGAGTCAGCGGCAGACCGGCGGCACGCTCCAGCTCACCGTCGTCGAGCAGATCGGTGATACGCGCCCCCAGACACCCCGGCACCTGCTCGCGAGTGACCACCGGCAGATAGGTGAGCTTGTGGGCGAAATCGGCCAGGTGCTCGAGCTCGGCGAAGCCCCGGATCATCGACTGATAGGCCAGCTCGGCAGCGCTGCGAGCGCTGTACACCAGCACGACGCGTTCGAAACGCTCCCAGACCTCGAAGTCCTGCAGCATCGACAGGAAGGGGGCGATGCCCGTGCCGCTGCCGAGCAGCCAGAGATCGCGGCCGTCGACGAAGCGATCAAGGGTCAGGTAGCCGGTGGCCATCTTCTCCACCAGCAGGGTATCGCCGACGCGCAGGCGGCTCAGCTCGCTGGTGAACTCCCCGCCCGGCACCACGATGGAGAAGAACTCCAGATGCTCGTCATGGGGCGCTGAAACCAGCGAATAGGCACGCCAGACCACCGAACCATCGGCCTTTTCCACCCCCAGGCGGACGAACTGCCCGGCGCGGAAGCGAAAGCCCGCATCGCGCGTGGTGCGCAGGGTGAACAGGCTCGGCGTGAGCGTCTGCACGTCGAGCAGGGTCTGGCGGGTGAACTTGTCATCGCTGACGGTCATGCGAAGCTCCAGGGCGAATGATGCCGGCAGTGTCGCGCAAAAGACGCGCGACAAAAACCGGCAGATCGCAGGGGCATCAGACCACGGTCATGCGCCCGTTGGGTTCGCGGCGCAGCGCGGCGGCCAGCCAGCGCGCGATGTTCGGTACCTGCTCGTCCTGCCCTCGGGCCACGATGAACTGGGTGCCGACGCGCAGGGCGTAGGCGCCAGGCGTGCTGGGGTCGTTGCAGGTGCCCACCAGAATACCTTCGTGCTCCAGCGCCTTGATCGTGGCGGGCGCATCCCTGACCGCACTCATCGGCACCAGCACCTGATGGGTGAACACTTCGCCGGCAACCGGCGCGATCACGTTCACGTTCAGTTCACGCAGCACTTCGGCGAATATCTGGCTGGCGGCGCAGATGCGTCGCGCATAGGCACCGCCATCGGCCTCGGCCTGCTGCAGGGTGACCAGGAAGGACGGCAGCTTGCCAGCGTCGTAGTTGGCCAGCAGCGAACGGTCGATGAACCGTGCCAGGCGTTCGCCATCCTCGGCGTTGCGGCCGGCGATGAGACTGTGCGGCCGCCCCGGCAGGGTCTTGTAGGTCGAACTGGTGAGGATGTCGACACCCAGCGCCAGCGGATTGGGAAAGGTGCCACCGGCGATCAGCCCGGACACATGCGAGGCATCGAAGATGGTCTTCGCGCCCACTTCACGGGCGGCAGCCACCACCGGTTCGATCTCGTCGGGAGTGATGATCACCGAACGCCCCAGCATCACCAGTGCAGGGCGCAGCGTGCGCACCTGCTCGGCAGCGGCCTGGGCATCCAGGCGACAGGTGCGGGTATCGAACGGCAGGTCGGCCACGCGCAGCCCGGCCAGCTCCGGCGTACCGCCACGACGCTGGCTGAGGTGCCCGCCATGGGCCGCGGCAGGCGCCAGCAGCAGGTCACCCGGACGGCTGAAGGCGTGGAACACCGCCAGGTTGGCGATTGTGCAGCTGGGCAGACGCGGTTCGGCCCAGGCAGCACCGAACAATGAGCAGATACGCTCACGCACGGCCACTTCGAGGCCGGATACCAGATCGGTATCCGGCTGTTCCTTGGCGTAGCTCGGCCCCATCGCCGGGTAGGCACTGAGCTCGACGCTGTAGGCTCGCTGCGCTTGCTCGCTGGGCAGGTTGGCGCCGGCGTACAGCACCACGCGTCCATCACGTAGCGCTGCGCCGCGCGCAGCCGCCATCGCCAGCAATTGCTGTTCGTTGGGCATTTCCATGGTTTTCGTCCGGCGTCAGTGAGAGAGAATTTTCGACAGGAATTGCTGGGCGCGCTCGGAGCGGGCGCTGATGTCGCCGAAGAACTCTTCCTTGGGGCAGTCCTCGACGATCTGCCCGGCGTCCATGAAGATCACCCGGTCGGCGACCTTGCGCGCAAAGCCCATCTCGTGGGTCACGCACATCATGGTCATGCCTTCGTGGGCGAGCTGCACCATCACGTCGAGCACTTCGTTGACCATCT
>Ga0209699_100361_pt1 | contig 29810 bp, 27 predicted proteins | sample SynthPrep_1_END__FD_187204 | JGI IMG/M metagenome (GOLD analysis project Ga0209699, IMG submission 187204) | Synthetic microbial communities from Ohio, USA - SynthPrep_1_END_DS7_MetaG (SPAdes) (version 2) | ecosystem: Engineered > Bioreactor > Aerobic > Activated sludge | place: USA: Ohio...
CACGTGGAACAGCACCGCGGCACCGTAGGCGATGCCGATGGCCGCTGCCACCACGGACAGGGTGAACAGCTCGCGCGAGCCGGTCTTGGCGATCTGCATCAGCAGCCACGGCAGCACACGACGCCCCACCAGCAGCATCAGCGCGATGAAACCGGCGACCTGCAGCAGGGTCACGCCCAGCACGTACCACAGCGGCGAGCTGGCGTCGCCGGCAGCCGGGCTGTTGCCGCCCAGCACCCCCGCCAGCGGCGGCAACAGAACCAGCACCAGCACGGTGGCGAGGTCCTCGACCACCAGCCAGCCAACGGCGATACGGCCGTTCATGGAATCCAGGATGCCGCGGGTTTCCAGGGCCTTGAGCAGCACCACGGTACTGGCGCAGGACAGCGACAGGCCGAGCAGCAGACTCTCACCGAAGGTCCAGCCCCACCAGCTGGCGACACCCAGGCCCAGCACGGTAGCCAGGCCCATCTGCACCACGGCGCCGGGCAGGGCGATCTTCTTGACCGCCAGCAGATCCTTGAGCGAAAAGTGCAGACCGACACCGAACATCAGCAGCATCACGCCGATTTCCAGCAGTTGCGGCGCCAGCTCCATGTCGGCCACGAACCCGGGGGTGGTCGGCCCCATGATGATCCCGGCGAACAGATAGCCGACCAATGCTGGCAGGCGGATCTTCTCGGCGATGAAGCCGAAAATCAGCGCAAGGCCGAAGCCCCCTGCCAGCATTGTGATGAGTGAGACGTTGTGTTCCATCGCGGCTCCTTGGGTCAGCCCCAGGCTGACAAATGCAGCGGAGGGGATGGGTCGGTCGAAAACTGTGCACGCTTCCGGCAAATCCGGAACATGAGACAAACCCTTGGTTTTCTAGCAAAAATTGCGCCCCCAGGTAAGGCGACGCAGGAAATCCAGCCGTATTCCCGCCCTTGCCCAACGCAGGTGGAGCGGCTTTCGGCTGTCTGGCGCATGACGCGACAGGCGCAAGCATCGCCTATCCAGGCCTGCGACGCACCCAGTGCCACATCCGGACACACAACTGTCGAAAATGATCGATTCCGGTGCAATTCGCACCATCTTGAACGGGCCTTGCGCACCCATTCAGAGCGCTGAATGAAGGCCGTCGAACATCGCCGGGAACTGACCTGCCTCAATGGCGCGGTGCTTACCGAGGACTAGATTCCAACCATTGGATAGCTCCCGGAGAAACGCCATGCCCACCATCGCTCACGACAGTACCCCACGCGTTCCCTGGGGGCTGTTGCTCGGCCTGCTGGCGCTGGTCGGCATCATCCTGCTGCCTGAGCAGGCCGGACTGCCGCTCGCCGGGCAGCGCATGCTGGCGATCCTGGCCTTCGCCGTGATCGTCTGGATCAGCGAATCGGTCAGCTACGAAGTCAGCGCCATCATGATCCTGGCGCTGATGGCCTTCCTCCTCGGCAGCGCCCCGACGCTGGGCGACCCGGACAAACTGATCGGCACCAAGGACGCCTTGAGCATGGCGCTCGGCGGCTTCGCCAACTCGGCACTGGCGCTGGTCGCCGCGGCGCTGTTCATCGCCGCCGCGATGACCCAGACCGGGCTGGACAAGCGTATCGCCCTGCTGACCCTGTCGAAGGTCGGCGCCAGCACCCATCGCGTGCTGCTCGGGGCGATCGTGGTGACCATACTGCTCAGCTTCATCGTGCCCAGCGCGACCGCGCGAGTGGCCTGCGTGGTGCCGATCATGATGGGCGTGATTGCCGCCTTCGGCGTCGACAAACGCTCGGCCTTCGCTGGCGGCATCATGATCCTGGTTGCCCAGGCCACCAGCATCTGGAACGTCGGCATCCAGACTTCGGCGGCGCAGAACCTGCTCACCGCCGGCTTCATGCAGAAGCTGCTCGGCGAGTCGGTGACCTGGACCGACTGGCTGATCGCCGGCGCGCCCTGGAGCCTGCTGATGTCGGCAGTGCTGTACTGGGTGATCCTGCGCGTGATGCCGCCGGAGACCGACCGTATCGAAGGTGGCAAGGAGGCGGTGCGCAAGGCGCTCGCCGAACTCGGCCCGATGACCTTCGATGAGCGCAAGCTGCTGATCACCGTCCTCACCCTGCTCGGTTTCTGGGCCACCGAAGGCAAGCTGCACAGCTTCGACACGGCCTCCACCACCCTGGTGGGTCTTGCCGCTCTGCTGATGCCCGGTCTCGGTGTGATGAGCTGGAAGCAGGCGCAACCGCGCATTCCATGGGGCACGGTGATCGTCTTCGGCGTGGGCATCAGCCTCGGCGGCGCAGTGCTGGCCACCGGTGCCGGCACCTGGCTGGCCAAGCTGCTGGTGACCCACCTGGGTATGGAAGGGCTGTCGCCGTTCTGGGTGTTCGCCGTGCTCGGCCTGTTCCTGATCCTCATCCACCTGGGTTTCGCCAGTGCCACGGCGCTGACCTCGGCGATGCTGCCGATCATGATCGCCCTGCTGCTGCAGCTGGGCGGCGACATCAACCCGCTGGGCATGAGCATGCTGCTCGGCTACGTGGTCAGCTTCGGCTTCCTGCTGCCGATCAACGCACCACAGAACATGGTCTGCATCGGCACGGAAACCTTCACCGCGCGGCAGTTCCTGCGCACCGGCATCTGGCTGACGCTGGTCGGCTACCTCCTGATGCTGGTGTTCGCGCTGACCTGGTGGCGCTGGCTAGGCTGGATCTGAACAGGCACTCTTGGGGCTTCACGACAAGGAGCCTGCCTCATGAGCAAGAACCTGCTGATCACCGGTGCCAGCCGTGGCATCGGTCGCGCCACCGCCCTGCTGGCCGCCGCCCGGGGCTGGACGGTAGGGGTGAATTACCGCAGCGACCGCAGCGCCGCCGAAGAGGTGGTGACGCAGATTCTCGCGGCGGGCGGTCAGGCCATCGCCCTGCAGGGCGATGTGGCCGACGAAGACGACGTGCAGCATCTGTTCGAAGCCATGGACAGGCTCGGCCCCCTGCACGGCCTGGTGGTCAACGCCGGTATCGTCGCCCCACCCATGCCGTTGCTGGAGATGAGTGGCGAACGTCTGCGGCGCATGTTCGATGTCAACGTGCTGGGCAGTTACCTGAGCGCCCGTGAAGGTGCTCGGCGCATGGCACGCAGCCGCGGCGGCGAAGGCGGCTCGATGGTGCTGGTGTCCTCGGTGGCCGCCAGCCTCGGCGCGCCCTTCGAGTACGTCGACTATGCCGGCGCCAAGGGCGCCATGGATGTCCTGACCCGCGGCCTGGCCAAGGAGCTGGGCGGCGAAGGGGTTCGTGTCAACGCCGTGCGTCCGGGGCTGATCGACACCGAGATTCATGCCAGCGGCGGCCAGCCGGATCGCGCCGAGCGTCTGGGCAAGGCTACACCACTGGGACGCGCCGGCCGGGCCGAAGAGGTGGCCGAAGCCATCCTCTGGCTGCTCGATGACAAGGCCAGCTACACCACCGGCGCACTGATCGACATTGCCGGCGGGCGCTAGGCTGCGCCGCGCTCACCACCAACGGCTCCTGGCACGCGCCGGCGCGGGGAATTGATGACCTGCGCTATCCGCGCCAGACTCATGCGGAAAAAGCGCTCAAACCCGCAAACACCTTTGACTGAAGATCGACAATGAAGACCAGCCTGGAAGAAATGCTCGCCTTCGTCAGCGTGGTCGACAGCGGCTCGATCAGCGCCGCCGCCGAGCAACTCGAACAAACCGCATCCGGCGTCAGCCGGGCGCTGAGCCGGCTGGAGGAAAAGCTCGCCGTTACCCTGCTGCGCCGCACCACACGGCGCCTGGAGCTGACCGAGGAGGGTGAGGTATTCCTGGCCCAGGCACGGCGCATCTTGGACAGCGTCGAGGAGGCCGAAGAGCAGATGGCCCTGCGCCGCCAGGCTCCGGCCGGGCGCCTGCGCATCAATACAGCCTCGCCTTTCATGCTGCATGTGATCGTTCCGCTGATCGGCGATTTTCGCGCCCGTTATCCACAGATCGAACTGGAACTGAACAGCGATGACCGCATCATCGACCTGCTGGAACGGCGCACCGACCTGGCCATCCGCATCGGCAACCTGCCGGACTCCAGCCTGCACGCCCGCCCCCTGTGCCACAGCCGTCGACGCGTGCTGGCCAGCCCCGAATACCTGCGCCGGCATGGCACCCCGGCGCGCACCGAGGACTTGCCCGGGCATAGCCTGATCGGCTTCACCGAGCCGGACAGCCTCAACGAATGGCCACTGCGCCATACCCTCGGCGAGCGCTGGCGCATCACCCCGAGCCTGCGCGCCTCCAGTGGTGACACCATGCTCGAACTGGCCCTGGCCGGTGAGGGCCTGGTGTGCCTGTCGGACTTCATGACCGATGCCGCCCGTGCCAGCGGTGCACTGGTGGAAGTGCTGCCTGAGCAGCGTGTAGAAGTGCGCCAACCGATCAATGCGGTGTACTACCGCAATAGCGCACTGGCTTCACGGATCACCTGCTTCCTGGACTATCTCGGCGAGCGGCTGGGCTGCCCAAGCTGATGCACAACGAAAAAGGGCGACTCACCGAGTCGCCCCTCTTGCGTCAGTACCGCGTCACTGCGCGGCCTGCATGCTCCACTCGGCCAGCTTCTGCTGCTTGTAGCTGAGCGCGGCGGCCGGAACCGGGGTGACCTTGCCGGTTTCCATCCAGCGCTTGAGGCGGTTGGCGTCAGCCATGTGGGTGTACTTGCCGAAGGCACCGAGCACGACGAACGCGACCGGGCGGTTGGCGATGGTGGTGGCCATCACCAGGCAACGGCCGGCGGCGTTGGTGAAGCCGGTCTTGCTCAGGTCGATGTTCCAGTCGGGCTTGCGCACCAGCGCGTTGGTGTTGCGAAAGCCCAGGGTGTAGTTGGGCTTGCGGAAGGCCACGGTGGCTTCGGAGTCGGTGCTGAACTGGTGGATGAGTGGGTACTGGCTGGCGGCCTTGACCATCAGTGCCAGGTCACGGGCAGTGGCGACGTTCTGCTCCGACAGCCCGGTGGGCTCGACGAAGTGGCTGTTGCGCATACCCAGCGCCCTGGCCTTGGCGTTCATCGCCGCGACGAAGGCCGCTTGGCCGCCCGGGTAATGGTGAGCGAGGCTGGCGGCGGCGCGGTTTTCCGAGGACATCAGCGCCAGGTGCAGCATCTCGCGGCGCGTGATCTCGCTGCCGACGCGCACACGGGAGAACACGCCCTGCATCTCTCTGGTGTCGCGGATGGTGATCGGCAGCACCTCGTCCAGCGGCAGCTTGGCGTCGAGCACCACCATGGCGGTCATCAGCTTGGTGACCGAAGCCACCGGCAGGCGCAGATCCGGATTGCTGGAATAGAGCTCCTGACCGGTCTTCAGGTCGATCAGCAATGCGCTGCCGGCGGCCAGTTCCTGCTTCGGCTGAGCCGGCGCGGCCTGGAGGTTCGAAACAACAAGGCTGCCGCACAGCAGCAGGCCCAAAATCGAATGACGGAGTTTCACGGTTCACTTCACCGGTTGGAGTGGGGAAGCCGCTGGCAGTCGCTGCAAAACGACTGACCAGAGCGGCGCCGATCAGTATAGGGACTCGGCACTTGCTATTGCAGTATGGCCCGATCAAACGGCAGTTGCCGGCGAATCCAGCTCGGCCTGCAACCATTCGACGAAACGCGCGGTCAGGCGCTGGCGACGCTTGCGCTCGGGCAGCACCAGGTAATAGCCGAGCGCCGAGTGCGCCTGCGCATCGCCCAGTTGGCAGAGCAGGCCCTGGGCCAGCAGTTCATCCACCAGGTGGCGCCAGCCGATGGCCACGCCCTGCCCGGCGATGGCGGCCTGGATCAGCAGGGTGTAGTTGTCGAAACGCAGCGCACCGGGCGTCGGCAGGCTGGCGATGCCCAGCGCACGGAACAGGCCATCCCAGTCGAACCAGCGCGAACGGTGCTCGGGACGCAGGTGCAGCAGCGGCAGTTCGGTCAGCGCCGCCACCGGCAATGGTGGCTTACGCTCACCCAGCAGGCGCGGGCTGCACACCGGGAACACCTCTTCGCGAAACAGCAGGTGCGCTTCGCCATGCTTGAAGCGGCCATCGCCGAAACGGATCGCCACGTCGATGTCACTCGATACCGTGGCCGGATCGCGCTCACTGGTGATCAGGCTGACGTCGACCTCCGGGTACAGCCGATTGAAACGCTGCAAACGCGGCATCAGCCAGTAGGCGGCGAAGGCGAAGTCGGTGGCCACCTGCAGCACTTCATGCTGCTGGCGCGCAGTGACGGCCGCCAGCCCGGCGTCCAGGCTGGCCAGCCCTTCCTGTACATGCGCCAACAGCAGCTCACCGGCCTCGGTCAGCACGATGCCCCGATAGACCCGGTCGAACAGGCGCGTGGCGAGCTGCTGCTCCAGGCGCTTGATCTGCTGGCTGATGGCCGGCTGGCTGCTGCCCAATTCGTTGGCGGCCGCAGTGAAGCTGAGCTGGCGCGCCGCCGACTCGAACACCCGCAGCGCGTCGAGCGACAGCCCGTCCATGGCTTTAAACATAAGTTCTTCTTATCCAAGGCATGTGTTTCAGCCGGGTTTACCCCGCCGTCGTTCTACCGGAATCATGGTGCCAGCACTGTCGCATAAACCAACAGTATGGAATACCCGCCACCATGAAGCGCCCGAACATCCTCTTCATCATGGCCGATCAGATGGCCGCGCCGATCCTGCCGCTGCACGATGGCGCCTCGCCGGTGCAGATGCCCAACCTGATGAAACTGGCCGAGCAGGCCGTGGTGTTCGATTCGGCCTACTGCAACAGCCCGCTCTGTGCGCCGTCGCGCTTCACCCTGGTCAGCGGCCGGCTGCCGTCGAAGATCGGCGCCTTCGACAACGCGGCCGACTTTCCCGCCGACGTGCCGACCTATGCCCATTACCTGCGCCGCCTCGGCTATCGCACCGCGCTGTCGGGCAAGATGCACTTCTGCGGCCCGGATCAGTTGCACGGCTACGAGGAGCGCCTGACCAGCGACATCTACCCGGCCGACTATGGCTGGGCGGTGAACTGGGACGAGCCGGACGTGCGCGCCAGCTGGTATCACAACATGTCCTCGGTGCTACAGGCCGGCCCCTGCGTGCGCAGCAACCAGCTGGATTTCGACGAGGAGGTGGTATTCAAGGCCCGCCAGTACCTCTATGACCATGTGCGCCTGACCCCGCAGCAGCCGTTCTGTCTGACGGTATCGATGACCCACCCGCACGACCCCTACACCATCCCCCGCGAATACTGGGATCGCTACGATGGCGTGGACATTCCCATGCCCCGCCAGCACATCGAGCAGCACCAGCAGGATGCGCATTCGCAGCGCCTGCTCAAGGTCATCGACCTGTGGGACAAGCCGTTGCCGGCGGACAGGGTTCGTGACGCCCGGCGTGCCTACTTCGGCGCCTGCAGCTACATCGACGACAACATCGGCAAACTGTTGAAGACGCTGGAGGAGTGCGGCCTGGCCGACGACACCCTGATCATCTTCTCCGGCGACCATGGCGACATGCTTGGCGAGCGCGGCCTCTGGTACAAGATGCACTGGTTCGAGATGTCTGCCCGCGTGCCGCTGCTGGTGCATGCGCCCAGGCATTTCGCCGCGCAGCGGGTCAGCCACTCGGTTTCCACCCTCGATCTGCTGCCGACCCTGGTGGAACTGGCCGGCGGCCGGATCGACGACGGGCTGGAGCTGGAAGGTCGCTCGCTGCTGCCGCATCTGCGCGGCGAGGGCGGGCATGACGAGGTGCTCGGCGAATACATGGCCGAGGGCACCACCAGCCCGCTGATGATGATCCGCCGTGGCCCGTGGAAGTTCATCCATTCGGAGCAGGATCCACTGCTGCTGTTCAACCTGGACAGCGACCCCTGCGAACGCCAGAACCTGGCCGAGTCCGAAGAATATCGCGGCATCCTCGCCGGCTTCATCGCCGAAGCACGCGAGCGCTGGGACATCCCGGCGATCCACGCCGCCACCCTGGCCAGCCAGCGCCGCAGGCGCCTGGTGGCCGACGCCCTGAGCCAGGGCAGGCTGACCAGCTGGGATCACCAACCCTGGGTCGATGCCAGCCAGCAGTATATGCGCAACCACATCGACCTCGACGACCTGGAGCGCCGCGCCCGCTTTCCCCAGGTGTGAACCTTTACCGACTGCCGCCCCCAAAGGGCACCTCAAAAAACTACCTGCGTTGCCATCGCCTACGTTTTTTGAAGTGCCCATAACAGAAGAAAAAAGGAGAGACGCCATGAACCGATTCAGCATGCTGCTACTCACCGCCGCGCTCACCAGCACCGCCAACGTCTGGGCCGAGGATGCCGCCTGCGCCACGGTGAAGCTGGGTGACCCGGGCTGGAGCGACATCGCCGTGACCAACGGCATCGCCCGCTTCCTGCTCGATGGCCTCGGCTACCAGACACAGAGCCAGACCCTGGCGGTACCGATCATCTTCGCCGGTCTGCAAAAAGGGCAGATCGATGTTTTTCTCGGCAACTGGATGCCGGCACAACAAAGCAACTACGACACGTTCGTCGCCAGCGGTGAGGTCGATCAGGTGACGGAAAATCTCAGCGGCACCGAGTACACCCTGGCCGTGCCGACCTATGCCTTCGATGCCGGCGTGAAGACCTTCGCCGACCTCGACCGGCACGCCGACAAGTTCGGCAGGAAGCTCTACGGCATTGCCTCCGGCTCGCCGGCCAACGAGTCGATCAGGCAGATGATCGCCGCCGACGAATTCGGTCTGGGTGACTGGCAACTGGTGGAGTCCAGCGAGCAGGCGATGCTGGTGCAGGTCGGCCGCGCGGTGCGGCGCGATCAGTACGTGGTGTTTCTCGGCTGGACACCGCACCCGATGAACGTGCAGTACGACATGAAGTACCTCAAGGGCGGCGAGAAATATTTCGGCGACAGCGGCCAGGTCAACACCCTGGCGCGCAAGGGCTATGCCGCACAGTGCCCGAACGTCGGCAAGCTGCTCGCCAACCTGCGCTTCACCCAGGACATGGAGAACGCCATCATGAATCAGGTGCTGAGCAAGGAGGCTGGCAACGAAGCGGCGATCAAGGCCTGGATCAGCGCCAACCCGCAGGTGCTCGACGGCTGGCTGAAAGGCGTTACCACCCGCGACGGCGGTGATGCCCTGGCCGCCGTGAAGACACACCTGTAACCCCACCCGAATCACGGGCAACCAGCGGTTGTCCGTGCGAGTTTCGCCATGCCGCTACCTGACAGACAGGCGCTGCTGCCTTTCCTGCGCTGGCTGCCAGGGATCGACCGGCGCACCCTCGGCAACGATGCCCTGGTCGGCCTGACCGGGGCCATCCTGGCGCTGCCGCAGTCGCTGGCCTATGCGCTGATTGCCGGGCTGCCGGCACAATACGGCCTGTATGCGGCCATCGTGCCGGTAATCATCGCCTGCCTGTGGGGCTCGTCCTGGCATCTGATCGGCGGGCCAACGGCGGCCATCTCCATCGTGCTGCTCACCAGCGTCAGCCCCCTGGCCGACGTCGGCAGCGAGCGCTTCATCGCCCTGGTCTTGCTGCTGACCTTTCTCGCCGGTCTGTTCCAGTGGCTGCTCGGCCTGCTGCGCTTCGGCACACTGGTGACGTTCGTCTCGCAGTCGGTGGTGCTCGGCTTCACCCTTGGCGCCGCGCTGGTGATCGCCATCGGCCAGATGCCCAACCTGCTCGGTGTCGCCGTGCCAAGCCAGGCCACGGCGCTGGCCAGCCTGCTGCAGATCGGCCGGCATCTGTCCGAGGTGCACGGGCCGAGCCTGGCCGTGGCCAGCTTCACCCTGCTGACGAGTCTGACGATACGCCGCCTATGGCCCAGGGCGCCGGCCCTGCTGCTCGGGCTGGTGCTCGGCAGCCTGCTGTGCGCCTGGCTGCCAGGCGGCGAGATCGCCCGGGTCGCCGCAGTTGCCGGCAGCCTGCCCCCCTTCAGCGTGCCGAATTTCGATCTCGACGACCTGCTGCGTCTGCTGCCGGCGGCGGTGGCTTGCGGCATGCTCGGGCTGGTCACCAGTCTGTCCATCGCCCGCGCCCTGGCGGCGAAGTCGCAGCAGTTCCTCGATGCCAACCAGGAGGTGCGTGCCCAGGGGCTCTCGAACCTGGTCGGGCCGTGGTTTTCCGGCTCGCTGTCGGCCGGCTCCTTCACCCGTTCGGCGCTGAATCTGCAAGCGGGTGCGCGCACACCGCTGGCCGGGGTGTTCTCCGCGCTGCTGGTGGCGTTGTTCGCCCTGTTCGGCACCGGGCTGCTGGCACACATCCCGCTGCCGGTGATGGCCGCCGGCATCCTGCTGATCTGCTGGGGATTGGTGGATCTGCCGGCGATCCGCGCGTTGCGCCGGGTCAGCCGCGCCGAATTCGTGGTGATGCTGCTGACCTTCGCCGCCACCCTGTTGCTGGAGTTGCAGACAGCGATATACGCCGGGGTGCTGGCGTCGCTGTTCTTCTACCTCAAGCGCACCTCGCAGCCGCGCGTACGCCTGTGGCAGGACGGAGAGGACGCGGTGCTGCGCATCGAGGGCTCGATCTTCTTCGGTGCCTGCCAGTACATCCAGCGACTGTTGCAGAACAGCCATGCATCGCGCGTGGTGATCGATGCCCGACATATCAACTTCATCGACTACGCCGGGGTGGAGATGCTGCACCAGGAAGCGCGCCGCCTGCAGGTGCTGCAACGCCGTCTGGTGCTGCGCCAGGCAAGACCCCAGGTGGTCGAGGAAATTCTCAAGCTGGAAGGCCGCGAAGGCTGCCCGTTGCACTTCGAGGATTGAGCGGTGCACGCGGCCCCCCGAAGCGTTCGCGAGCCTGCGCAGGGTGCGCAGCGCACCCTACATACCACGCATGCGCACCGATGCCCCGCTCATTACGGGTCGAGGGCGCTCAGATCCAGGGGGCGCACCTCACCAAGCCACAGCGGCCAGTCACGGTGATCGCGCAGCTCATCGTCGGTGATCGGATGTACCAGTACGTTGAGGCCGGCGCGGTGCTGCATCAGCCAGGGCACCAGCTCGCCGAACAGCTCGGGGCGGAAGGCCAGCTGGCAACTCCAGTCAGGATGCGGCCCGACCGGGCGCTCGTGCACGCGCCCCATCTTCAGCGGGAAGCGCCGCGCAGCCTCCTCACAGAGGGCGCGAGCCTGGTCGAGGGTGTCGGCGTCGAAGTAGACGTGAGCGTGGTAGCCCTTGATCCGTGGAAACGCTTCGTCGCCCATGTGCCTGTTCTCAGCCTGCCAGTTGGCGCCGCAACTCGGCCAGTACCGGCGCGGTGTCCGGACGCACGCCGCGCCACAGCGCGAAGGCCTCGGCAGCCTGCTCGACCAGCATGCCCAGGCCGTCCAGGCAGCGCGCCGCGCCGTGCTCGGCGGCCCAGCGATTGAAGGCGGTCGCCTCACGGCCATACATCATGTCGTAGCAGACCGTGTGCCCGGGCTGGATCAGGCTCGCCGCGATGGGGGGCAGCTCGCCGCCAAGGCTGGCGGAAGTGCCGTTGACGATCAGATCCACCGGTGCGTCGATCCAGTCGAAACCGGCGGCCACCAGCGGGCCGAGGTCGGCGAACTCGCGCACCAGTTGCTCGGCCTTGGCCACGGTACGATTGGCAATCACCAGCACGGTCGGTTTCTCTGCCAGGAAGGGTTCGAGCACGCCGCGCACCGCACCACCGGCACCCAGCAGCAGGATGCGCTTGCCGGCCAGGGAAAAGCCGGCGTTGTCACGCAGGTCGCGGGTCAGGCCGGCGCCGTCGGTGTTGTCACCCAGCAGACGGCCGCCGTCGAGCTTCATCAGGGTGTTCACCGCGCCAGCGCGGCGCGCCCGCTCGGTGAGTTCGTCGCAAAGGCGGAAAGCCTCTTCCTTGAACGGCACGGTGACATTGCCGCCCAGGCCTTCGGCGAAGAAGTCGCGGGCATTGGCGGTGAAGTCGTCCAGCGGCGCCAGCCGGGCCTGGTAGTCGAGCACCTGACCGGTCTGTTCGGCGAACAGGCGATGAATCAGCGGCGATTTGCTGTGACCGATGGGGTTACCGAAGACGCAGTAGCGATCCATGAATGATCCTTGAAGACAGTTGCCTGGTGCGCCCGGCGCACCCTACCTGAGCCAGATCTACGCCAGCCAGTCGCGATCGGTCAGGAAGTACTCGGTCAGGCGCGCTTCCTCGCTGCCCGGCTCCGGCTTCCAGTCGTAGCCCCAGCGCACGTGTGGCGGCAGCGACATCAGAATCGACTCGGTGCGCCCGCCCGATTGCAGGCCGAACAGGGTGCCACGGTCGAACACCAGGTTGAATTCCACGTAGCGGCCGCGGCGGAAGGCCTGGAACTCACGCTCGCGTTCGCCGAAGGGGGTCAGCTTGCGACGCTGGACGATGGGCAGGTAGGCCCGGATGTAGGCATCGCCGATGGCCCGCATGAAGGCGAAGCAGGTGTCGAAATCCCACTCGTTGAGATCATCGAAGAACAGCCCGCCGATGCCGCGCGGCTCACCCCGGTGCTTGAGGTGGAAGTAGCGGTCGCACCAGGCCTTGAACTTCGGGTACACCTCGGCGCCGAACGGCGCGCAGGCCTCGAAGGCGACCTGGTGCCAGAACACGCAGTCTTCTTCGTTGGCGTAGTAGGGCGTCAGGTCGAAGCCACCGCCGAACCACCACACCGGCTCCTCGCCCGCCTTCTCGGCGCTGAAGAAACGCACGTTGGCGTGCGAAGTCGGCACGTAGGGGTTTTCCGGGTGGATCACCAGCGACACGCCGAGCGCCTGGAAACCGCGACCGGCCAGTTCGGGACGATGGGCGCTGGCCGAGGGTGGCAGGCTGTCGCCGAACACATGGGAGAAGTTGACCCCGCCCTTCTCGATCAGCGCGCCGTTCTCGATTACCCGCGTGCGACCACCACCACCGGCCGGACGCTGCCAGGCGTCCTCGGCGAAAACGGCCTGGCCGTCTTCGGCTTGCAGGGCGGAACAGATGCGATCTTGCAGGTCGAGCAGATAGGCCTTCACGGCCTCGGTACGGTCAGTCACGGCGGCACCTTGAGCAGGGAGCGAGTCGAAATCGGCGGGCAGCATAGCACTCGCGACCGTCCCTTCGCAGTTGACGCCGATCAACCGGGACGATTGGATAGACCTTTTCGCCGTACTCGGACGACCCAGACCCATCGAGGAGCATCCATGGCCAAGCGTATCCAATTCAGCCAGCACGGCGGCAGCGAGGTGCTGGAATATCGCGACTACCAACCCGCCGCTCCCGGCCCGCGTGAAGTACGGGTGGCCAACCGCGCCATCGGCCTGAACTTCATCGACACCTATTTCCGCACCGGCCTGTACCAGCCACCGCTGCTGCCTTCGAGCCTGGGTACCGAAGGGGCCGGCGTGGTCGAAGCCGTGGGCAGCGAGGTCAAGGGCTTCGCCGTCGGCGACCGCGTGGCCTACGCCACCGGCCCGCTCGGCGCGTACAGCGAGTTGCACGTGCTGCCGGCCGAGAAGCTGGTCAGGCTGCCGGACGGCATCAGTTTCGAGCAGGCCGCGGCGGTGATGCTCAAGGGCCTGACCGTGCAGTACCTGCTACGCCAGACCTTCGAACTCAAGGGTGGCGAGACCATCCTGTTCCACGCGGCAGCAGGCGGCGTGGGCTCCTTCGCCTGCCAGTGGGCCAGGGCGCTCGGCGTCAGGCTGATCGGCACCGTCAGCTCGGCGGAAAAGGCCGCGCACGCCAGGCAGCAGGGTGCCTGGGCGACCATCGACTACAGCCATGAGGACGTCGTGCAGCGCGTGCTGGAGCTGACCGACGGCGCCAAGTGCCCGGTGGTCTACGACGGCGTTGGCAAGACCACCTGGGAAACCTCGCTGGATTGCGTGGCGCAGCGTGGCCTGCTGGTCAGCTTCGGCAATGCCTCCGGCGCGGTGACCGGGGTCAATCTGGGCATCCTGGCGCAGAAGGGCTCGCTGTACGTCACGCGCCCGACCCTGGCCGGCTACGCCGACACGCCACAGCGTCTGCAAGCCATGGCCGACGATCTGTTCGGCATGATCGAAAGCGGCAAGTTGCATGTGGAAATCGGCAACCGCTATGCCCTGAAGGATGCCGCCGCCGCACAGGACGCAATGAGCACACGCAAGACCACCGGCTCGACCATCCTCCTGCCATGACCGTAGGGTGTTCCCTGCGCTCAGGACGGGCGAATCACGTCGCCCGTGCGCAGGTCGCGGATCAGGCTGGGGTTCTTGCGTCCGCCCAGGGCACCGCCCAGCACCTTGTCCAGCGCCCCCGGGAAGTACTGCTCGACGCGCAACCGCGAGCGCGCCGAAGGGCGGCCAGCCGGGTTGGCCGAGGTGGACACCAGCGGGCCGGTATAGCGACATAGCGCACGCACCAGCGGGTGGTCGCTGACGCGCAGGGCGACGCTGTCGTGCTGGCCGGTGATCCACTCGGGCAGGCGATCCTGATGCGGCACCAGCCAGGTGTTGGGCCCCGGCCAGCTGCCGGCCAGTCGCTCCAGCCAGATTTGCGGCAGATCATCCAGGAGGAAATCGAACTGCTCGATGTCGTCGGCGACCAGGATCAGCCCCTTGTGCATCGGCCGCTCCTTGAGGGCCAACAGGCGATCCACCGCGGCTTCGTTCCATGGGTCGCAGCCCAGCCCCCAGACCGCCTCGGTCGGATAGGCAATCACCCCTCCCTCGCGAACCACCCGCGCCGTTTGCTGTATCTGCCAGTTGCTGGCCATCGACTGTCTCCCGCTGAACGATTGGCCGGCAGTCTATCCAAAGCGGCCTGGCGACTGTAGCCCGGATGCGCTCCGGCTCAGGGCTTTCGCGCCAGCCAGCGCCCGGCCTCGTTGCACACCCGCCCCTCCAGCTCCAGTTCGGTCAGTGCCGCCAGCACCTCGGCCAGCGCCTGGCCACTGGCCTGTGCCAGATCCTCGGTGCTGTGCGGTGCGGCGTGCAGCAGCGCCAGTAGCGGATGCGCGTCGCCGGGCGGCGCTGACGGCACGGTACTGACGAGCGGCGCCTGCCAGCCACGCAGGGCCTCCAGGATATGCTCGACGCACTCCACCAGGGTCGCGCCATCACGAATCAGCTGATGGCAGCCCCGCGCCCCCGGGTGGTGGATCGAGCCGGGTATGGCATACACCTCGCGCCCCTGTTCGGCCGCCAGTCGCGCGGTGATCAGCGAGCCACTGGAAGGGCTGGCCTCGACCACCAGGACGCCAACCGACAGGCCGCTGATGATCCGGTTGCGCCGGGGAAAGTTACCGGCATGGGGCGGACAGTCCAGGGGCAGCTCGGACACCAGGGCACTACCCTGCTCGACGATCTGTGCCGCCAGCCGGGCATGGCGACGCGGGTACAGGCATTGCAGCCCGGTTCCCAGTACTGCCACCGTTCGCCCATCGACCTCCAGCGCACCCTGGTGCGCAGCGCCATCGATCCCCAGGGCCAGCCCGCTGGTGATGACGAAGCCCCCCGCAGCCAGGCTGCGCGAGAAGGCCCGCGCATTGTCCAGCCCCGGTCGCGAGGCATTGCGGCTGCCGACCACCGCCAGCTGCGGCGACTCCAGTACACGCGGATCACCGGCCACGAACAGCAGCGGCGGCGCATCTGCCAGCTCGGCGAGCAACGCCGGATAGCCGGGGTCGTCCCACATCACGAGATGCTGATCGGGCTGCTCCAGCCAACGCAGTGCGGCAGCCGCTCGTTCGCGGATTTCCGCACTGCGCCTGGGCTCGGCACAGACTGCCGGCAAACCCAGCGAGCGCCAGGCACTGGCCGGTGCGCTGAGTGCAGCCGAGGCGCTGTCGAAGGCATCGAGCAGTTTGCGAAAACGGCGCGGACCCAGCTCCGGCAGCAGGTGCAGACGCAGGCGGGCTTCGAGTTCGGCTGGTGAGACGGCGGGGGAAAGCGAGGCAGACGCAGGCATGGCGATTCGTCCGTGATCGTTGACGTCGCCATCCTGGCGACCAGAAAGCACGAGCCCCGCAATTGCGGGGCTCGTCGGGTGTTACGGGTTGCGAACCTTGTCCATCACCGAAAGCTGGCGTGTCGCCATGAGCACAAGGCCGTAGCTGAGCTTGTCGTAGGTGCGGAACACCATCAGCAGGCCAGCGCGTTCATCCGGAATCTTCACGCTTTCGCCGGTGACACGGTCACGTACGGTTTCGCCGGTTCTGTACACCGCCAGCACGTTGCCGATTTCCAGGCCGTCACGAGCGCCCTTGTTGAGGGTGACCACGTCGAACTGGCCGACCTGGGTCACGCCGCGCGGCACGTCGAGAATCAGGCCATCGATCTCGCGGGTCGGCTCGCTGGGCATGAAGGTGGAGTTGATCGCACGCTCCTCGGTGGGGAACAGGCGATCGCCAAGACGCACTTCCTGGGTCGAACGGCTCAGCACGAAGGTACCGATGTCGCCTTCCTCGGCGACGATTTCGCCGGTGCCGATGTCATCGGCGTTGATGCCGAGGAATTCCTTGGTATCCGGGTCGGTGTAGGTCTTGCCCTGGCGGAAGATGCCGTAAACCGGGTGCTCCTGGTCGAACTGGCCGCGTGCATAGACCCGGTCGCCGGCGCCGCTGACCACACGCTCGGCGTTGCCGGCGACGATGTACGGTTTGCCGTTGAACTCTTCCGGGGTGTCGACGATGCGGTTGCTGAGCAGGAAGCTGTTGATCGCCTCCAGCGGAATGGTCGGAATCGCCTCGGCCATCGGCGTGCTGCGCACCTGTGGCGACAGCTTGATGGTACCGCGCGACTCGCCACGGTTGAGCATCAGGCGCGGCTGGCCATCGATGTAGACGAGATTGAGGGTATCACCGGGGTAGATAAGATGCGGGTTGGCCACCTGGGGGTTGGCGTGCCAGATTTCCGGCCACTTCCACGGCTGGCTGAGGAATTTTCCGGAGATATCCCAGAGGGTATCGCCCCTTACCACGGTGTAACGGTCCGGATGACCGTCCTTGAGCTGCACTTCGGCCAGGGCCATTCCGGTCTGGGCCAATCCGCCGGCTGCGACGAGCAGCAGGGCGAGTAGTGATTTCCTCATGCGGTGAATCCCTTTATTATGTGCCTTCACGTGAAGCGCCCTAGCGCCGCGTTCAAACCCGCTGAATCCGCGGCGTGAAGCCGTTTTTCAATGCTGTTCATCATCTTAGCAGCGGATTTTGACTTTATTCCACAAGTGCATCACAAACGCATATGGCGATCCTGAATATCCTCGAATTTCCTGATCCACGCCTGCGTACCATCGCCAAACCGGTGGACGTCGTGGACGATTCCATCCGTCAACTGGTCGATGACATGTTCGAGACCATGTATGACGCGCCGGGTATCGGCCTGGCAGCGACCCAGGTGAACGTGCACAAGCGCGTGGTGGTCATGGATCTGTCCGAGGACAGATCCGAGCCGCGGGTGTTCATCAATCCCGAGTTCGAATCGCTGACCGACGAGATGGATCAGTACCAGGAAGGTTGTCTGTCCGTTCCCGGCTTCTACGAGAACGTCGACCGCCCACAGAAGGTGAAGATCAAGGCCCTGGATCGCGACGGCAAGCCCTATGAGCTGATCGCCGAAGGCCTGCTCGCCGTGTGCATCCAGCACGAGTGCGATCACCTCAACGGCAAGCTGTTCGTCGACTACCTGTCCAGCCTCAAGCGCGACCGCATCAAGAAGAAGCTGGAAAAACAGCATCGCCAGCGCGCCTGACGCCCCATTTTAGAAGGCTTGCCACGGCAAGCCTTTTTCTTTTCAGCGAGCCCTCATGCCTGATTCATTGCGTATCGTCTTTGCCGGCACCCCGGAATTCGCCGCCGAACACCTCAAGGCCCTGCTGGCCAGCCAGCACGACATCATCGCCGTCTACACCCAGCCGGATCGTCCGGCCGGTCGTGGCCAGAAGCTGATGCCCAGCCCGGTCAAGCAACTCGCCGTGGAGCACGGCATTGCGGTTCACCAGCCGGCCAGCCTGCGCAGTGCAGAGGCCCAGGCCGAGCTGGCAGCGTTGCAGCCGGATCTGATGGTGGTGGTCGCCTATGGCCTGATCCTGCCGCAAGGGGTGCTCGACACCCCACGCCTGGGCTGCATCAACAGCCACGCCTCGCTGTTGCCGCGCTGGCGCGGCGCGGCGCCGATCCAGCGCGCGGTGCAGGCCGGCGATGCCGAGAGCGGCGTCACCGTGATGCAGATGGAGGCCGGCCTGGATACCGGGCCGATGCTGCTCAAGGTCGGCACGCCGATCAGCGCCAGCGACACAGGTGGCTCGCTGCATGATCGCCTCGCCCAGCTTGGTCCGCAGGCAGTGTTGCAGGCCATCGACGGCCTGGCCGCCGGCACGCTGGTCGGTGAGGTACAGGACGACACCCTGGCCAACTATGCACACAAGCTGAACAAGGACGAGGCACGCCTCGACTTCAGCCGCCCGGCCGTCGAGCTGGAGCGACTGGTACGCGCCTTCCATCCCTGGCCGATCTGTCACACCACGTTGAATGGCGAAGCACTCAAGGTGCATGCCGCCGAGATCGGTGAGGGCAGGGGCACACCCGGCAGCATTCTCGCCGCCGACAGGAGCGGCCTGACCGTGGCCTGCGGCGAGGGCGCACTGCGTCTGACCCGCCTGCAATTGCCCGGTGGCAAGCCGCTGGCCTTCAGCGACCTGTACAACAGCCGCCGCGAGCAGTTCGCCGTCGGCCAGGTGCTGGGCGCATGAACCCACGCCTGGCCGCCGCCCGCGCCCTGACCGCCGTGCTCTCCGGCAAGGCCTCGCTGGGCAGCAGCCTGCCGCCGCAACTGGACAAGGTCGAGCACCATGACCGCGCCCTGGCCCAGGATCTGGCCTTCGGCGCCGCCCGCTGGCAGCCGCGCCTGCAACTGCTGGCCGAGAAACTGCTGGAAAAACCCTTCAAGGCCGCCGACAGGGACGTGGAGGCGCTGCTGCTGATCGGCCTCTACCAGTTGCTGCACAGCCGTATTCCGGAACACGCCGCCATCGGCGAGACGGTCGGCTGCGCCGGCGCGCTGAAAAAGCCCTGGGCCAAGGGCCTGCTCAATGCGCTGCTGCGCCGCGCCCAGCGCGAGCATGAAGCGCTGTTCGCCGAGCTGGATCGCGACCCGGTATTGCACACTGCCCACCCGCGCTGGCTGCAAAAGGCGCTCAAGGCGCACTGGCCGGAGCATTGGCAGGCCATCTGCGCCGCCAACAACGCGCATCCACCGCTGATCCTGCGGGTCAACCGCCGTCACGGCAGCCGCGACGCCTACCTTCGGGAACTGTCCAGCGCCGCCATCGAAGCCGAGCCCTGCACCTACAGCCGCGATGGTGTGCGCCTGCTGCAACCCTGCGACGTGACCACGCTGCCGGGCTTCCGCGAGGGCCGCGTCAGCGTGCAGGACGAGGCCGCGCAACTCGCCGCCGACCTGCTCGAACTGGCGCCGGGCCAGCGCGTGCTGGACGCCTGCGCTGCACCGGGCGGCAAGACCTGCCACCTGCTGGAGGTCGAACCGGGGCTGAGCGAAGTGGTCGCCGTCGATCTGGAGGCCAAGCGCCTGGCGCGCGTGCGCGACAATCTCGAACGCCTGCAACTCGATGCCACGCTGATCGCCGCCGACGGTCGCGATACCGGCGCCTGGTGGGACGGCCAACCCTTCCAGCGCATCCTGCTCGATGCCCCCTGTTCGGCCACGGGCGTGATTCGCCGCCACCCGGACATCAAGTTGACCCGCAAGCCCGAAGACATCGCCGCCCTGGCCCGGTTGCAGGGCGAGCTGCTCGATGCGCTATGGCCAACCCTGGCGCCCGGCGGCATCCTGCTCTATGCCACCTGCTCGGTGCTGCCGACGGAAAACAGCGAGACCATCGCCGCGTTCCTGGCCCGCACGCCCGACGCGCAGGAGGTCGCCATCGCCGGAGAATTCGGCCTGCAACCGGCGCATGGCCGCCAGTTGCTGCCGCAGTTGGACGGCCATGACGGCTTCTACTATGCCAAGCTGCTCAAAATGCCAAAGGTACTTTGAAAGAGTCGTCATTCCCGCGAAGGCGGGATCCCAGAGAACCGTTGCGCCCGGGCTCCCGCCTTCGCGGGCGTGACGGTCAGGTTACTCAGCATTTCTCCAACGGAGCGTATCGGTGAAAATCATCATTCTCGGCGCCGGCCAGGTAGGTGGAACCCTGGCAGAACACCTGGCCAGCGAAGCCAACGACATCACCGTGGTCGACACCGACGGTGACCGCCTGCGCAACCTGGGCGACCGTCTGGACATCCGCACCGTACAGGGCAAGGGCTCCTTCCCCACCGTGCTGCGCCAGGCCGGTGCCGACGATGCCGACATGCTGGTGGCGGTGACCAACAGCGACGAAGTCAACATGATCGCCTGTCAGGTGGCCTACACCCTGTTCCACACGCCGACGCGCATCGCCCGTGTGCGCGAGGCCGCCTACCTGACCCGCGAAGCGCTGTTCGACAACGAGGCGATCCCGGTCGACGTGCTGATCAGCCCCGAGCAGGTGGTGACCAACTACATCAAGCGCCTGATCGAATACCCCGGCGCCCTGCAGGTGATCGACTTCGCCGAAGGCAAGGCGCAGCTGGTCGCGGTCAAGGCTTACTACGGCGGCCCGCTGGTGGGCCAGCAACTGCGTCAGATCCGCGCGCACATGCCCAACGTCGACACCCGCGTTGCGGCCATCTTCCGCCGCAACCGGCCGATCCTGCCGCAGGGTGATACCGTGATCGAGGCCGATGACGAGGTGTTCTTCATTGCCGCCAAGGCACACATCCGTGCGGTGATGAGCGAAATGCGCCGCCTCGAGGACGACTACAAGAAGGTGGTCATCGCCGGCGGCGGGCACATCGGCGAACGCCTGGCCGAGGCCATCGAGAGCCGCTACCAGGTGAAGATCATCGAGATGAGCCCGGCCCGCTGCCGCTACCTCTCGGAAAACCTGGAAAGCACCATCGTGCTGCAAGGCAGTGCCTCCGACCGCGACCTGCTGATGGAAGAGAACATCAACGACGCCGACATCTTCCTGGCCCTGACCAACGATGACGAAGCCAACATCATGTCCTCGCTGCTGGCCAAGCGCATGGGCGCGCGCAAGGTGATGACCATCATCAACAACCCGGCCTACGTCGACCTGGTGCAGGGCGGCGAGATCGACATCGCCATCAGCCCGCAGCTGGCCACCATCGGCACCCTGCTGACCCACGTGCGCCGTGGCGACATCGAGAGCGTGCACAGCCTGCGCCGTGGCGCAGCCGAGGCGCTGGAGGTGATCGCCCACGGCGACGCCAAGTCGAGCAAGGTGATCGGCCGCATGATCAAGGACATCGCCCTGCCACCGAGCACCACCATCGGCGCCATCATCCGCGACGAGGAAGTGCTGATCGCCCACGACAGCACGGTGATCGAATCCGGCGACCACGTGATCCTGTTCCTGGTCGACAAGAAGTACATCCGCGACGTCGAGCGCCTGTTCCAGGCCGGCCTGACCTTCTTCTGAGTCCCTTATCGCATCCGACTACGACTGAACCTCCTCTAAAAATTTCAACGTCTCGCGAGCGAGAGCAATGCAGGGCGCAACGACCAGTGGGAATAACAGCCGAAGGCTGGCCCGAAGGGTGAGCGCCTGCGAATCAGACAGGCGAGGGCGCGGAGTGTACGAGCAGTACTCACTTCGTTCGCCCTACCGCGTTAGCCGCAAGCGGCTTGCCGAGCCTGTTTTTAACGCAGCAGTGCCGACGCGCAGCAGACCGGGAGCCGAGATGAGCACCGAAGCACTGGAAAAGATGCTGGCCAAGGGCATGGACAACGCCCTGCTGCGTTTCGGCCTGGGCAAGGGCCATCTGGACGCCGGCAATGCGCCGCAGGCGGCCGAGCACCTGCGCCGCTGCGTCGAGTTCGACCCGAGCTATTCCGCTGCCTGGAAACTGCTGGGCAAGGCATTGCAGGCCGAAGGCGACCACGCTGGCGCCCGCCAGGCCTGGCAGCAGGGCATCGAAGCCGCCCAGGCCAAGGGCGACAAGCAGGCCGAAAAGGAAATGACCGTGTTTCTGCGCAAGCTGGACAAGGTGCGTTGACCTGGAGATGCGCACCACAGTCGTAGGGTGCGCCATGCGCACCGAAACAAAACCATCACCTCCTGTTCTCAGGGACTCAAGCTGTTCCGGCTGATGTCCCTCCCACACTTTCCTCTGCAACTCTGCGAATGGATGGCCGAAGCACCGAGCCAGCCGAGGTGCGCACAGCGCACCCTACGCCGTTCAGCCAGCCCCAGAGCACTTCGCTGGCAACCGCATCCACGGCGGCCTTGGCGATACCCACCACCTCGTCCGCTTCAGCCTTGGTCAACACCAGCGGCGGGGCGAAGCCGAGGATGTCGCCGTGCGGCATGGCACGCGCGATCATGCCGCGCTCCAGACAGGCGGCGGAGACACGCGGGCCGACCTTGAGCGATGCATCGAAGGGCGTGCGCGCCTCGCCATCGGCCATGAACTCCAGCGCGGCGAGCATGCCGACACCCCGCACTTCACCCACCAGCGGATGACCTTCGAAGGTCTGGCGCAGTTGCTGGTTGAGGTAGGCGCCTACCTCGGCGGCGTTGGCGGCGATATTCTCCTTCTCCAGGATGTTCAGGTTGGCCAGCGCTGCGGCGGCGCAGATCGGGTGGCCGGAGTAGGTCCAGCCATGGCCCATGGCGCCGTCACGGCTGGACGCCTCGTCGATCACGTTCCACACCTTCTCGCCGACGATCACCGCCGACAGCGGCGCGTAGGCGCTGGTCAGGCCCTTGGCGGTGGTGATCAGATCCGGCTGCATGCCGAACATCTGGCTGCCCATGGGCGTGCCCAGGCGGCCGAAGGCGCAGACCACTTCGTCGGCGATCAGCAGAATGTCGTACCTGGCCAGCACGGCCTGGATCGCCTCCCAGTAGCCCTTGGGCGGCACGATGATGCCGCCGGTGCCCATCACCGGCTCGCCGATGAAGGCCGCCACGGTGTCCGGGCCCTCGGCCAGGATCAGGCGCTCCAGATCCTCGGCACAGTGGCGCACGAAAGCGGCCTCGTCCATGCCGGCCGGCGCCTTGTAGAAGTGCGGGCAGGCGGCGTGCCTGATGTCCGGCTGCGGCAGGTCGAAGTGCTGGTGGAAGCTGGCCAGGCCGGTGAGGCTGCCGGTCATGATGCCCGAGCCGTGGTAGCCGCGCTGACGGGAGATGATCTTCTTCTTCGCCGGACGCCCGAGCACGTTGTTGTAGTAGCGCACCAGCTTGATCTGGGTCTCGTTGGCGTCCGAGCCGGACAGGCCGTAGTAGACCTTCTTCATGCCCTGCGGCGCCCAGTCGATGATGCGTGCCGACAGCTCGATGATGGCCTCGGTCGAGTGGCCGACATAGGTGTGGTAATAGGCCAGCTCTCTGGCCTGCTTGTAGATGGCCTCGGCCACCTCGGTGCGACCATAGCCGATGTTCACGCAGTACAGGCCGGCGAAGGCATCGATCATCTCGCGGCCCTCGTGATCCCTGATGCGGATGCCCGAGGCACCGGTGATGATGCGGCCCTTGAGGGCACCGCTGGCGTGGTCATGGGCATGGGTGGACGGGTGCATGAAGTGGGCACGGTCCTGGGCGAACAGCTCGTCGTAGTGGCTCATGGGTAATCCTCCGGATTGGCTCAGTAACGCTGGCCCTGATGATGAATGCAGAAGTACTTGGTTTCGACGAAGGGCTCGAAGCCTTCCGTACCACCCTCACGGCCGAGGCCGGAGGCTTTCATGCCACCGAAGGGAATCGGATGGCCGGTGAACTTGGTGCCGTTGACCGCCACCATGGCATGGTCGAGACGGCGAATCAGCGGGTGGACGACATCCACGCGGTTGGAACAGATGTAGGCGGCCAGGCCATATTCGGTGTCGTTGGCCATGGCCACCGCTTCGTCCAGGGTGTCGAAGGCACGCACGCCGGCAATGGGGGCGAAGTTCTCCTCACGGTAGATGCGCATGCTGTCGGTGACATCGGCCAGCAGCGTCGGCTGCCAGAACCAGCCGCCGAGGGCATGTGGCTCGCCGCCTGCCAGCAGGCGCGCACCCTGTTCGAGGGCATCGGCGACACGGGCGGCGGTGGCGTCCAGCGCCCCCTGGTGCATCAGCGGGCCGATCTGGTTGCGTTCATCCTGACCGGGGCCTACGCGCAGAGCACGCACGGCCCTGGCGAAACGCTGGAGGAACTCTTCATAGACGGGGCGCTGCACCAGGATACGGTTGGCCGCGCAGCAGTCCTGCCCGGAAGTCTGGAACTTGGCGTCCAGCGCCACCTGCACGGCGTGGTCGAGATCGGCGTCGGCGCAGACGATCAGCGGCGCGTTGCCACCCAGTTCCAGCGCCACCTTCTTCACGTCCGAGGCTGCAGCCTGCAACACCAGCTTGCCGACGCGGGTCGAGCCGGTGAAGCTCACCGAGCGCACGCGGGCATCCTTGACCAGCGTTTCCATGGCCATCTGCGGCTCGCCCAGCACCACGTTGAACACACCAGCCGGCAGGCCCGCCTCCTCGGCCAATTGAGCGAGGGCGAAGGCGGAATAGGGCGTCTCGTGCGCCGGTTTGACCACCACGGTACAACCGGCGGCAAGGGCGGCGGCGGCCTTGCGGGTGATCATCGCGCAGGGGAAGTTCCAGGGCGTGAGCAGGGCGCAGACACCCACCGGCTCCTTCAGCGTACCGAGCTGGGCACCGGGGATATGGCTGGGAATGGTCTGGCCGTAGAGCCTGCGCGCCTCTTCGGCGAACCAGGGAATGAAGCTGGCGGCGTAGCGAATCTCGCCACGGGCCTCGGCCAGCGGCTTGCCCTGCTCCAGACCGAGGATGCGCGCCAGGTCTTCCTGGTGCTGCAGGATCAGCTCGGCCCAGCGCCGCAACAGCGCCGCGCGGGCGTCGAGGCTCTGCTCGCGCCAGCCGGCGAAGGCGCGCTGGGCGGCATCCACCGCGGCGACGATCTGTTTCTCGGCGAGCATCGGCACATGGCCGATCACGCTCTGGTCGGCGGGGTTGTGCACGGCGATGCTGGCGCCGTCGTCGCTGTGCAGCCAGTGACCGTCGACGTAGCACAACGATTTGAACAGCAGGGGATGGTCGAGGGGCATGGCGATGTCTCCGGGCCGATGGGCATGGGAGACATGCTAGGGAAGGGTGGCTTGGCGTTTTTTCCAAGCCGGGCAGGTGCTACCGCAGTTTTTTCTGAAGACGCCGGGCTGACAGAGATTTTTTCTTGTCGATTGATCGAGCCAGGCATATACCGGCGACGTGGCCATGTCGAGTGCGCCATGCGCACCGCTCTGATTGTCCGGATGAACGTTGGGAACCCTCCCGGATTGCATCCGGGCTACGGATGCCCTCAGGCCGAAACGGTACGCTGCGGCAAGGCCCGCACGATGGCGCTGAGCAGCATGCCGTACAGTGGCACGAAGAGAATCAGGCTGATGGCCAGCTTGATCACGTAGTCCACCGTGGCAATCTCCACCCAGTTGGCCGCCATGAACGGATCGTCGCTGCGCCAGAAGGCTACCGAGAAGAACAGGAAGGTATCGAGCAGGTTGCCCAGGATGGTCGAGGCCGTCGGTGCGACCCACCACTGACGCATCTTGCGCAGGCGGTCGAACACCTGGATATCGAGCAACTGGCCGAAGGCGTAGGCCAGGAAGCTGGCTACGGCGATACGGAAGACGAACAGGTTGAATTCGCCCAGCGCCGCCAGGCCGCCGAAGGCGCCCTCGTGGAACAGCACGGAGACCACGTAGGAGGCGATCAGCGCCGGCACCATCACACGGGCGATCACCACCCGCGCAGCATGCTTGCCGATCAGGCGCACGGTGAGGTCGGTGGCCAGGAAGATGAACGGGAAGCTGAAGGCACCCCAGGTGGTATGCCAGCCGAACAGGGTGATCGGCAGCTGCACCAGGTAGTTGCTGGCGATGATGATCAGGATGTGGAAGGCGATCAGGCCGGCCAGCACGGGCCGACTGACCGACGCGGGAATCAGGGTCATGTCGATGTCCTTTTTCGTAGAGTGGGGTGAGGGAACCCACTGCCGTGGCCGACATGGCCGCGAGCGGCGCGCATTCTAGCGCGTTGTTGACCCGCAGGATAGGTTTTGCCGCTACCGGCCGTAGCGGTCGGATGAAAGGCCCATGCACGACAGCTGACTCCGTCTGCTATGTCATGCATCACGCCAGGGCCCCATGGGTTCCCGCTCTCGCGGAAATGACGTTTGCCTGATCAGGCCTCCGGTACCACCCGCTTGGCCAGTTGGAAATGGCGCTGCCAGTACAGATCGTTGAGGCGGTCGATACGCACCTTGGTACCGCGTCGGGGCGCATGGACGAAACGGCCCTCGCCGATGTAGATGGCCACGTGATCCACCGAGCGGCTGCGAATGCGGAAGAACAACAGATCACCCGGCTGCAGGTCGCTGCGCTTCACCGAAGGTGCATCCACGCGTGACAGCGCACGCGAGGTGCGTGGCAGGTCGAGGTCATCCTGAGTCTTGAAGGCGTACTGCACCAGGCCGCTGCAATCGAAACCCTGCCGTGGGCTGGTACCGCCCCAGCGGTAGGGGGTACCCAGTGCGCCGAGGGCACGGTCGATCACTTCACGGGCCGGTTCCGGCTCGGCTATCGGCGAGGTAGCCGGGACGGTATGAATGCGAAAGGTGGCGGAGGCTTGGGTACAGATTCCCAGTAAAAGAGCGCCTCCCAGACAAAATGACATGAAGAATTTATTCAAACCCAGTAACCCTGGTGATTGGCCTTTTGCGCGGAAGCCGTTCCGAATCAAGGCATTGCATCGAAAACGAACCTCCTGCCCGTCCCGGAGACGGACTGCCTGCAAAAGCCTTTGGTTCATTTTCAAGCGAGACGAGTCGACCAACGGTTTGCCGCTGAAGCCTTCGTAGTGGCCGAATGCCCGAACGTGGGCAACTTGCTGACCAACCTGAAATTCACTCGGGAGACGGAAAACAGCATCATGGACGACGCACTCAATCGCAAGGTGGCCAACGCCAAGGCGATCAAGAACTGGATCAAGGCCAACCCCGAGGTGCTCGATGGCTGGCTGGAGGGCGTGAAAAACCGTGATGGCGTTGACGGGCTGGCGGCGGTAAAGGCGAAGCTCTGATACCGCATCACAGGAAAAGGTCGGCCGAACCACTTCCCGTAGGGTGGGTTAGCGACGCTGAACACCAATAGACGGTATCCACCCTCGTGGCGCGTCGTGTAACCCACCAGACAATAAAACGTGCTGCTCCGATGGTGGGTTACGCCGCAGCCAACAAGGCGAAACGTCCGGTTACTCCGGCGGGCGGCCAACCCTACGGGCGCCCGACATCTGGTGGCTGGCGTGCGTTAGCCGTCCAGCTCGGCGGGGGTGCCGGCCGTGTCGGGCTTGATGGTCTTGGTGACGATATAGGTGAAGTAGCGCTCGATGCCGAGGTCTTCCAGCAGCAACTGGTCGATGAAGCGCTGGTAGTGATCGATGTCGCGGGCACGGATCATGGCGATGTAATCGACGCCCCCCCCGGTGGCGTAGCAGAAGCCCACCTCCGGCGCCTCGGCCAGACGCTGTTCGAAGCGGCGCATGTCCTGCGCGGTGTGCCGGGCCAGGGTGATCTCCACCAGCACCTGCTGGCTGCGAAACAGCGCCGCCCAGTCGATCTGCGCGCGGTAGCCCTTGATCAGCCCGGCGCCTTCGAGCTTGCGCACACGCTCCCAGGCCGGCGTTACCGAGAGGTTGATCGCCTCGGCCAGGGCCGACTTGGTGATCCGCCCGTCATCGGCCAGGATGCGCAGGATCTTCAGGTCATAGCGGTCGAGCTTGTGCATCGCGGGTCTCGGTTGATGGGTTGCGCGGCCGGAGGGCAGCTTCGCGGCTGAAACTGCTCCTGCAACGATGCAGCCGGATGGCGAACCTAGTCCATCACCTCGGCGACGACGGCCAGGGTATCACCACACTGCACCAACCCCGGAAAATGCCGCGCGGCGAGCAGGCCGCTGCGCCTGGCGCGGTACTCGGTGGCGGGCACGCCGGTACGTCGAACGCTGTGCACCCGCGCGATCACCTCACCCTTGTCCACCGTATCGCCGAGATCACGGCACATCTCCAGCAGTCCGTCATCCTCGCTGGCGACGAAGCAGTCGCCATCGGGCATGTCGAGCATCACCGATTGGCCAACCTCGATCTCGCCACACAGCAGACCGAAGTGGATCAGCAGGTTGCGCACGCCACGTTCGGCGATCGCCAGGCTTTTCGCCGTGCTGCTGCCACCTCCACCGAGTTCGGTGGTGACGAACACCTTGCCCTGCTCCTCGGCAGCAGTGTCGTACATGCCCACCGCATCGAGCTCGAGCATGCGCATGCAGTAGGGCGCGGCGAACGCGCGCATGCCGGCGGCGCAAGCGGCGTCCTGAACCTTGTCCGGCAGCACGTGACAGGCGGCGAAGGGCAGGAAGTCGAGGGTCTTGCCGCCGGAGTGGATGTCCAGCACCACGTCGGCCAGCGGCAACAGGGTGCGCTGGAAGTAGTCGGCAATCTTCTGCGTAACCGTGCCGTCCGGCTTGCCGGGGAAGCTGCGGTTGAGGTTGCCCCTGTCGATAGGCGAGGTGCGGGTGCCGGCCTGCACGGCGGGGGCGTTCATGAACGGCACGATGATCACCCGGCCGCTGACGTCCTCGGCGCGCAGGCGCTGGGCCAGCTTGCTCAGGGCCAGCGGACCTTCGTACTCGTCACCATGGTTGCCACCGGTGAGCAGTGCGGTCGGGCCGCTGCCATTCTTCACCACGGTGATCGGGATCATCACCGCGCCCCAGGCCGAATCGTCGCGGGAATGGGGCAGCTTGAGAAAGCCGTGTTGCACGCCGTCACGGTCGAAGTCGACCGTAGGGGTAATGGGGCTGTCGCGCAGAACGTCGGTCATGGCGTCAGTCCTTCACGAACAGCTTGCGTGGTACGTCGCAGAGGGTTTCCACGCCACGCTCGGTGATCAGGATCGATTCGGTGATTTCCAGGCCCCAGTCGTCCAGCCACAGGCCGGGCATGAAGTGGAAGGTCATCCCCGGTTGCAGCACGCTCTCGTCACTCGGACGCAGGCTCATGGTGCGTTCGCCCCAGTCCGGCGGATAGCTGATACCGATGGGGTAGCCGCAGCGGCTGTCCTTGTGGATACCGAACTTCTCCAGCACCTTGAAGAAGGCGCGGGCGATATCGCCGGTGGTGTTGCCCGGCCTGGCCGCTTCCAGGCCGGCGGCGATGCCTTCGACCACGGCCTTCTCGCCGTCGAGGAAATGCTGCGGCGGCTTGCCCAGGTAGATGGTGCGCGACAGCGGGCAGTGGTAGCGCTTGTAGCAGCCGGCGATCTCGAAGAAAGTTCCGGCGCCGCTGACCATCGGCGAGTCGTCCCAGGTCAGGTGCGGCGCGCTGGCATCGGCGCCGGTGGGCAGCAGCGGCACGATGGCCGGGTAGTCGCCGCCATGCCCGTCGGCACCGAGGATGCCGGTGCGATAGATCTCGGCGACCAGCTCGTTCTTGCGCAGGCCCGGCTCGATCTTGTCGAAGATCGCCGCGTGCATCTGCTCGACGATCTTCGCCGCGATACGCATGTAGCCGATCTCGGTGGGCGACTTGATCGCCCGCTGCCAGTTGACCAGCGCAGTGCAGTCGACGAAGCGTGCGTTGGGCAGGTTGCGCTGCAGCGAAGCGTAGGCGGCGGCGCTGAAGTAGTAGTTGTCCAGCTCGACACCGATGCTCAGCCTGTCCCAGCCACGGGCGGCGATGACCTCACTGGACAGGTAGTCCATCGGGTGGCGCTCGGTGGACTGCAC
>Ga0209699_100362_pt1 | contig 29470 bp, 25 predicted proteins | sample SynthPrep_1_END__FD_187204 | JGI IMG/M metagenome (GOLD analysis project Ga0209699, IMG submission 187204) | Synthetic microbial communities from Ohio, USA - SynthPrep_1_END_DS7_MetaG (SPAdes) (version 2) | ecosystem: Engineered > Bioreactor > Aerobic > Activated sludge | place: USA: Ohio...
CCGCAGGAGAGAGTCATGAGTCAGATGTTGCAGATGTTCCAGCAGGCCGGCGCTGCCCAGTTCAGCGCGATGATCGGCCAGGTCGCCCCCTACTTCGCCAGCATCGCCCCACAGATGGTCGAGTTGCGCCCCGGTTATGCCGAGGTCAGCTTCGCCAAACGCCGCGAAGTCCTCAACCATATCGGTACGGTACACGCCATCGCCCTGTGCAATGCCGCCGAACTCGCTGCCGGCAGCATGACCGACGCATCCATCCCCAGCGGCTGCCGCTGGATTCCCAGGGGCATGACGGTGGAGTACCTGGCCAAGGCCGATGGTGATGTCCGCACGGTTGCCGACGGCAGTGCGCTGGACTGGAGCCAGACCGGTGATATCAAGGTTCCGGTGATGGCCTATGTGGGTGACAAGCCGGTGTTTCGCGCAGAAATCACCATGTACGTCAGCCAGGTCTGAACATGAGCGAGGCCCGTCATCGACGGGCCTCGCTCATGCGCTCAGTCCAGACGCACCAGGATGCGGCCGACCATACCGCCGGCCAGAATGCGGTCGATCGCCTCGGGCAATTCCGCCAACCCGACTTCCTGGCACAGTGCCGAAAGATCGAGCTTCCATTGCAGCGACAGCTTGTCCCACATGGACGCCTTGACCACCAGCGGCAGCTCCACCGAATCCACCCCCAGCAGGTTGACCCCGCGCAGGATGAACGGCAGCACGCTGGCCTGGAAGGCGACGCCGGCCGTCAGCCCGCAGCACGCCACGCTACCGCTGTGGCGCAGCGACTTGACCACGTTGAACAGGATATCCCCGCCCACCGTATCCACCGCAGCGGCCCAGCGCTCCTTGAGCATCGGTCGCTCACTGCCCTGCTGCAGCTCTTCACGACTGACGATCTCGTCGGCACCGAGCCCGCGCAGGAAATCGCCCTGCTCAGCCTTGCCGGTCGCGGCGGCAACGCGATAGCCGAGCTGCTTGAGCAGCACCACGGCGATGCTGCCAACGCCCCCCGTCGCACCGGTCACCAGCACGGTACCCGCCTCGGGGGTAACGCCCACCTGCTCCAGCTTGTCCACGCACAGCGCAGCTGTCAGGCCGGCGGTGCCGAGAATCATCGCCTCACGCAGCGGCAGCCCCTGCGGACGCTTGATCGCCCAGGCTGCCGGTACCCGAATGTACTGACCAAAGCCACCGGCAGTGTTCATACCCAGGTCATAGCCGGTGACGATCACCTCATCCCCCACGCTGAACTCGGCTACGGTGGAGGCCTCGACCACACCCGCCGCATCGATACCGGGCGTGTGCGGATACGCCCTGGTGACACCACGATTACCGCTGGCAGACAGCGCATCCTTGTAGTTGAGCGAGGAATAGCGCACACGGATCAGCAGCTCTCCCTGCGGCAGTTGCTCGACGTTGCGCTGAACCAACTCTCGCTGGAAGCCGCCATCGGCCCCTTCACTGACCTGCAAGGCCTTGAACTCGGTCATCACCCTCTCCTCTCTGTCATGGCTCGGTGCTGCGCGAGAAGAACCTGCCGCGCAGCACCGAGCCATGACGCGTTACCAGAAGCGCTGCTGGTTGAGCCGGCTCAACCAGGTCAGGACGAAGCGATCCAGCGCCATGCTGGCCGCCAGTCCGACCCGCTCCTGCAGGCTCTTCTTCTGAGCGAAATGCAGATGGAACAGTTCAGCCTCGCTGGCGCGCTCTGCCAGGTACTGATCGCTGGTCTTGAGTTCGTCCACCAGCAGGCGCTCCTGCGCCGCCATGCCCAGCCAGACCTCACCGGTGGCGATGGCATCGATATCAAGCTGCGGGCGGTAACGGGCGACGAAGCCCTTGAACAGTTCGTGGGTGGCTTCCAGGTCTTCCTGGAATTTCTCCCGGCCCTTTTCGGTGTTCTCGCCGAACACGGTCAGGGTGCGCTTGTACTCACCGGCGGTGAGGACTTCGAAGTCGATCTCGTGCTTCTTCAGCAGGCGATGCACGTTGGGCAACTGCGCCACCACGCCGATGGAGCCGAGAATGGCGAAGGGCGCACTGAGAATCTTCTGGCCAATGCAGGCCATCATGTAGCCGCCGCTCGCCGCCACCTTGTCCACGCATACGGTCAGCGGGATACCGGCATCGCGGATACGCACCAGTTGCGACGAGGCCAGGCCATAGCTGTGCACCATGCCGCCACCGCTTTCCAGGCGCAGCACCACTTCGTCATCGGCCCTGGCCATCGACAGCAGCGCAGTCACCTCGTGGCGCAGGTTGTCAGTGGCCGAAGCCTTGATGTCACCGTCGAAATCCAGCACGAACACCCGTGGCTTGCTCGGCGGCGTCTTCCTGTTCTGCTTGTCGACCCTGGCCTGCGCCTTGCGTGTGGCCTTGAGCTGATCCCTGGACAGCACGCTCTGCTCGAGGCGCTCACGCAATTCCTTGTAGAAATCGTTGAGTTTCTGCACCTGCAACTGGCCACTGCCACGACGTCCCTTGCCACGGGTGGCAGCAATGGTCACCAGCACGACGACGATGGCGACCACCAGGGTCAGGGTCTTCGCCAGAAAGCTGGCGTACTCGCTAAGAAACTCCACGGTTCCCCCTTGGACAATGTGGCAGCGCCTGGGCGCACAAAGGCCCAAGCATACCGGCGCAGCGGCTTGCCGGCCAAGCTCGTCACGCGCCAGGAGTGCCATACAGGCAATTCAAACAAGCGTATGTTTTTTCGTTGACAGTCCCTGAGCTTCCTCATACCCTCGCGGAACCTTCAACGTGCCGAGACCAATACGGACGTGGGCAGCATCTATCTGATTCGACATGGCCAGGCTTCATTCGGTGCAGACGACTATGATGTCCTGTCACCCATTGGGGTGCGCCAGGCCGAAGTACTGGGCGAACACCTCGACCAGCTTGGCATCGTCCTCGATCGCTGCATCAGCGGCAGCCTGCGACGCCAGCAACATACGGCCAACGCCGCCCTGCAACGCATGAGCGCCGTCCCCGCCCTGGAGATCGATGCGGCCTTCAATGAATTCGATGCCGATGCAGTGATCCGCACCCTGCTCCCGGATCTGCTGCCCGAAGAACCCGAAGCCCTGCATGTCCTGCGCAACGGTGCGCAGAATCGCGCCGAATTCCAGCGCCTGTTCGCCAGGCTGATCCAGCGCTGGATCTCCGGAGAACATGACAAACCGGGCCTGCAAAGCTGGCAGGCCTATGTCGAGCAGGTCGCAGGCGGCCTGCGGCGCATCCTCGAACAGGCCCACAACAAACAGAACGTCGCGGTATTCACCTCCGGCGGCACCATCACCGCCCTGCTGCGCCTGATCACGGGCGTTCCGTCGCAGAAGGCCTTCGAACTGAACTGGCAAATCGTCAATACCTCGCTCAGCCAACTGAAATTCCGTGGCAGCGAGGTGAGTCTGGCTTCCTTCAACAGCCATGTGCATTTACAGCTGCTGAAGGCGCCGGAGCTCATCACCTATCGATGAGCTCCAGCCCACTGCGGCCGCGAGGCTGCGCGAAAAACCTGAAAAGAAGGATAAGACCATGAGCGTTGCTGACATCGTCCAAACCATGCAATCCAAGTTCAACGCCAGCGCCGCTGCGGGCCTGGATCTGGTATTCCAGTTCAACATCGAAGATGGCGACAACTATGCCCTGATCGTCAAGGATGGCGCCTGCGCCATCGAGCAAGGCGACAACCCGAACGCCAACGTGACCCTGATCATGGACAGCGAAACCCTCAAGGGCATCGTCAGCGGCGAAACCGACGGCATGCAGGCCTTCATGGCTGGCAAGCTGCGCGCCGAAGGCGACATGATGCTGGCAATGAAGCTGGGCGAACTGTTCCCGGTCTGATCGGCGAACCGAGCGCAAGACATGAAAACCGGAGTCCTGGCACTCCGGTTTTTTATTGCCCGCCATCCCTGGCGGCTACCCTTCGGGCCGTCACTGCGCGACGTTAAAAATTTCTCCGGAAAATTTTTCATACCTTCACACAGGCTGAAGGCTCAGGTCGAAGATGACTGATCAGGCAGTTTGATCGAGGTGCAACACGCCCGCCTATAACGGTGCGTATTGCTTGTGACAGCCTGGGTGCAGCATTAGATTAGCCAATTATCTAGGGCACCCATCATAAGTAGAAGGGATAAGCATGGCGCTCACAGACCAATCCACCCGCATCCGCACAGGCGAAGAACTCGACGCCGGCGTCATCGATGCCTACCTGAAAGCCAATATTCCAGGCCTGAGCGGGGAAGCGAAGATCAGCCAGTTCCCCGGCGGCGCTTCGAACCTGACCTACCTGATCGAATACCCGCAGCAGGAGTTCGTCCTGCGCCGGCCGCCCTTCGGCCAGAAAGCCAGGTCGGCGCACGACATGGGGCGCGAATACCGCATCCTGAACCAGCTCAATGCCGGCTTTCCCTACTGCCCCAAGGCCTACGTGCACTGTACCGACGAGTCGGTGATCGGCGCCGAGTTCTACGTGATGGAGCGGGTCAAGGGCATCATCCTGCGTTCCGACATGCCGGCCGAACTGAACTTCACCGCCGAGCAGACCACTGCGCTGTGCAAGAGCTTCATCGACAAGCTGGTCGAGCTGCACAACGTCGATTACAACGCCTGCGGTCTCGGCGACCTGGGTAAACCCGAAGGCTACGTGCAGCGCCAGATCGGCGGCTGGAGCGACCGCTACGAGAAGGCCCTGACTCCGGACGCGCCGACCTGGGAACCGGTCAAGGCCTGGCTGCGCGAGAAGATGCCGGCCGATCACCACAAGCCGGGCATCGTGCACAATGACTACCGCTTCGACAATGTGATTCTCGACCCGAACAACCCGATGCAGATCATCGGTGTGCTCGACTGGGAAATGACCACCATTGGCGATCCGCTGATGGATCTGGGCAACACCCTGGCCTACTGGATCGAAGCCGGCGACCCGGCGCCCGTGCAACTGATGCGCCGCCAGCCGAGCAATGCACCCGGCATGCTCAGTCGCCAGCAGTTCGTCGATTACTACGCCGAGAAGGCCGGCATCGAGATCAGGAGTTTCGACTTCTACTACACCTACGGCCTGTTCCGTCTGGCCGGTATCGTCCAGCAGATCTACTACCGCTTCTATCACGGCCAGACTCAGGACAAGCGCTTTGCCCAGTTCATTCACATGAACAAGCTGCTGGAGCAGATGTGCCTGCAGGTCATCGGCAAATCCACTCTCTAACCCCGGGGTAATCACAATGTCCAAGACCCAACTGTTCGACCTCGACGGCAAGATCGCCTTCGTTTCCGGTGCCAGCCGTGGTATCGGCGAGGCCATCGCCAAACTGCTGGCCCAGCAAGGCGCTCACGTCGTCGTCTCCAGTCGCAAGATCGAAGGTTGCCAGGCCGTCGCCGACGCCATCGTGGCCGAGGGCGGCAAGGCTACCGCCATCGCCTGCCACATTGGCGAAATGGAGCAGATCACCAGCGTCTTCGCGCAGATCAGGGAACAGTTCGGCCGCCTCGACATTCTGGTCAACAATGCCGCGACCAACCCGCAGTTCTGCAACGTGCTGGATACCGACCTGGGCGCCTTCCAGAAGACCGTGGACGTGAACATCCGCGGCTACTACTTCATGTCCATCGAAGGCGGCAAGCTGATGAAGCAGAACGGTGGCGGCTCGATCATCAACGTCGCGTCGATCAACGGCGTCTCCCCGGGCGAGTTCCAGGGCATCTACTCGGTGACCAAGGCGGCGGTGATCAGCATGACCAAGGTGTTCGCCAAGGAATGCGCGCAGTTCGGCATTCGCTGCAACGCCCTGCTGCCAGGCCTGACCGACACCAAGTTCGCCTCGGCACTGACCAAGAACGACGCCATTCTCAAGCACGCCCTGCAACGCATTCCACTCAAGCGTGTGGCCGACCCGAGCGAGATGGCCGGCGCGGTGCTCTATCTGGCCAGCGAAGCATCCAGCTACACCACGGGCGTGGCCCTGAACGTGGACGGCGGCTTCCTCTCCTGAGGCCAGCCACCCAAAACGACAAAGGCACCCTTGGGTGCCTTTTTTTAGAGTGCGCCAGGCGCACCACGAGCCCATTAGTTTTATTGGTGCGCACGGCGCACCTCTCCGGCAAGCGGTCGCTACCAATCCTTCAACGCAGCTTCAGCCGCCGGATTCATCGGCTCGGCCAGCAGACCGGTCGGCGTCAGGCTGACACTGTAGACGGCGTCAGCGGCAATCGGCAGATAGGTCACGCGCAGCGCCTGCGGATCGAACAGCAACAGGTCTCGCTGATTCAGGCGCAGCCAACGCCACAGGTCCACGCCATAAGGGCTCTCGGCGAGCTGAACCCGGCCATGTTGCGCCAGCGCCTGCTGCTCGATGGCAAGAAAGCGCCCGGATAGACGCTCCAGGCGGTAACCCGGCTCCAGACCGATCAGTTCGGCGAGGCCTTTCCAGCGAATCAGCCGGCCATCGAGCTGCCACATGTCACCCTCGAGGGTAACCGTACGTTCGCGCCCACCTTCGAGCAGCGTCACCTGGTAGCGTTGCGGGCCATCGGCCTTGAAGCTCAGCGTCACCAGCGGCTTGCCCGGTTGCAGCGGCGCGTAGGCATACAGATCGTAAGCCACCAGCCCCACCAGCCCGGCCAGCGCGAGAAATGCCAGACCACAGGTGCCACGCAACCAGCCGAGGAACCAGCCTGTATTGAGCAGGATGCGCAATGCCACCAGCAGCGCCAATACGGCCAACAGCGCCACGGCCCAGGCCAACCCATCGTATTGCATCGATTGCGTTCCTTCTCTGACGAAATCCCGGCATTATGCGCAGCTCTCCCCACGACGAACAGCCAGCAGGCTGCGCATTCGCCCACAAGTCGACACTTTCCCATGCCCTTCGCTCTTGAGCTCGCCATCGATCCCAGCACCCTGGCCATTCTCGCCCTGGTGGCCTTCATCGCCGGCTTCATCGATGCCATTGCCGGCGGTGGCGGGCTGCTGACCATCCCGGCTCTGCTCACCGCGGGCCTGCCTCCGCACCTGGTACTGGGCACCAACAAGCTTTGCGCCACGTTCGGCTCGGGCACCGCCGCCCTGACCTTCTACCGGCGCAAACTCTTTCACCCCGAACAATGGCGCAACGCGCTGCTGGCCACGCTGATCGGGGCCCTGCTTGGTGCCGTCATCGCCCACTGGATGCCGGCCGCCTGGCTCAACCAGATGCTCCCGGTGGTGGTCTTCGCCTGCGGGCTCTACCTGCTGTTCGGGCGCACGCCGGAAGCACCTGCCGAGCAGAACCTGCCAATCGCGCGCGGCCGGCAATGGCCGCAAGGATTTGGCCTTGGCTTCTACGATGGCGTGGCAGGCCCGGGCACCGGTGCATTCTGGACGGTCAGCAGCCTGTTGATGTATCCGCTCGACCTGGTGCGTGCCAGCGGCGTGGCGCGCACCATGAACTTCGTCAGCAACGCGGCGGCGCTGGCGGTGTTCATCGCCTTCGGCCAGGTGGCCTGGGTGCTCGGTCTGAGCATGGGAGCCGCGCTGATGATTGGCGCCTTCCTCGGCGCACGCACCGCGATCAAGGGCGGCTCGAAGTTCATCCGCCCGGTATTCATTCTGGTGGTACTGGCGCTGACCGCTCGCCTGGTCTGGCAACACTGGGTCGCGTAGCCCGAATCCAGTGCGCTCATTGCGCCAGGATCGGCTCCGGCAGGCCGAGACGACGCGCCACGTACAGATCGATCAGATGACGGGCAATGGAGCGCGATGCAGGCAGCGGCGGAAGATCGTCGACCCGAAACCAGCGGGCATCCTCGATTTCGTCTTCCTGCATGACGATATCGCCACTGACGTACTCGGCATGAAAACCGAGCATCAGTGAATGAGGGAACGGCCAGCCCTGGCTACCGATGTACTGCAGATTGCACACCTCGACGCCGACCTCCTCACGCACCTCGCGGGCCACGCAATGCTCCACCGATTCCCCCGGCTCGACGAACCCGGCCAGGGTGCTGTAGACGCCCGTCACGAAACGCGGCGAGCGCGCCAGCAAGACTTCGTCACCACGGGTGACCAGAACGATCATGCTCGGTGCAATGCGTGGATAGTGCTGAGACTCGCAATTGTCGCAGCGCATCGCCCGCTCACCGGGAAGCTGGCGGGTTGGCCCGCCACAACTGCCACAGAAACGATGCTCGGCGTACCAGGTGCCGATCTGCGCGGCGTAAGCCAACATGCGGAAGGTTTCCGCCTCGCCCTGCAGCATGAACTGACGCAGGCTCTGCCAGGTACAGCCTTCAAGCGTGGCCGACGGTTTCAGTTGCAGAAGGTAGACGGCATCCTCACCGAAATGACCGATACCCTGCTCGCCGAGAATCTGCAGATCCTGGCGTTTGATCCAGTCACGCGGAAACAACACGCCATTGCTGTCGGCTAGAAAGTGCTGCTGGCTATACAGCAGCGCCCAGCCGCCTGGCTGGGCGGGGTCGAGAAAAGCATTGCGCCAGACCATCAGGCCGCCACCGGCATGCCCAGCGCCTTGACGCTTTCTTCAGCCAGATCGAGCACGCTGGGGCGCGTTTCCGGACGCATCACGGCGCCGGCCTCCAGGTAGTACTCCAGGCTGCTGAGTGCATCGGCCAGGGTTTCCAGCATCTGTTCCGAAGGCATCTGCCCGGACTCGAGCATGCGCGTCTGGATGTAGTCGGCGCAGGCTCCGACCAGCACCGCCGCGCGGCGCTGCTCGAGAAACCAGAGCCCGCCGCGCACCGCCTGCAGACTGAACGGCACATTGGACAGGTGCATCTTGTCGCCGTCGGACTCCAGGTACGCGGTGATGGCACGCTTGGCCAGTGCCAGACCTGCCTGGGCTTCGTCGACCACGACGATACGCGCCTCGTTCAACTGGTGGCTGGCGAAAGAATCGGCCTCCTTGCCGGGCTCGGCCGCTGCCGGGCGGATATCCCGGCCTTCACCCCGCTCCAGACTGGCCACCATGCCTTCCACATACAGCACGGCATCAGCCAGCTTGTGCAGTTGCTCCGGTTGCGGCGGCGTCACTTCGCTCCAGGCGGCGACATGCGGCAACTGTGCGCCGAGGGAGTTGCCGGCAGAATTCAGACCGACCATGCCCAGGGTCTTGGCCAGCTTGCCGAGCAGCGCATGCAGCGTTCCCAGCGTTTCCCCCTGCAGGGTGCCGCGCTCTAGCAGATCGAGCATGTCCTTGACGCTGGTCAGTTCTTCACGGATGGCGGTGGACAGCGAACGCATCACCGCCTTCCCCGGCCCGGCCAGGCGCTGGTACTCCTCTTCCAGCAGATGGTCGGTGAACGGCAGCGGCGTCAGCCCGAATACCTCGCGCATGACAGTAGAGTGCGGCCCTTGGGTATCGGCGAGCGCCACCAGGTACAGCAGCTCCTTCAGCAGGCTGCGTGGCGCTTCGTACTGAGGATTGCCCAGCGCCAGCTTGAGCTCGCGATCCACGCGCGAAAACAGTTGTTTGCGCGATTTGCGCGGCAGCAACTGACCGTCGCACTGCGCCTCCAGGGCAGCGGCGCCAATCCAGCACATGCGTCCGCGCGGTTCGTTGGCGAACAGGCTGTCCAGACGCGCCATGGCGCGCATCATCAGCTTGAGACTGGCTTGCGGATTCTGATCGCGAATGAAACCCAGAAGCCCCACCTGATACATATGACGCAGGCGCTTGCCCTCATTCCCTTTGGCGGCGCCATCGAGCGGCTGGGTAGCGATGTGCGGTCGAGCATGATCCAGACGCACACTGAAGAAAAAGCTCTCCGGGAGCGGCTGTTGCGCCCCGGCCTGACGCAGGTCGTTGATCGCCGGCAGCAGCAGCTCCGGCATCTCCTGGCGATGGGCGTCGACGTTTTCGAGGTAGCGGCGCAGCACGTGCAGCGCGTTGCTCAACGCTGCCAGTTGCACGTCACGCTCCTCGCCGGCACCAGCTGGAATATCCGTTGCCTGATCGAGCACCTCCTGCGCCAGCAGCTCGGCACCGGCCAGCTCGATCAGATTGAGCGTACCGCGTACCTGCTGCAGGCTTTCCACCGCCTGCTGCAGCAGGCTGCCGTTATGGCGCTCGGCAATGAAGTGTTCCAGGCTCTGCTCGGCCTCCTCCATGGTCACGAACAGTTCATCGCGCACCAGATTCAGCGATGTGGCTCCACTTACCATGCTCCAGACCTCGCAACGAACATCAGCGAATACGGCATCAGTCGGCGAACTCCGGCTTCTGCTTGGTCATGTGCGCCGTCATCGCCAGGCGCAGATCTTCCGACTGCAGCATGGCGGCATTCCACGTGGCGATGTATTCAAGACCATCATCGACCCGGTGATCACGCATGTAGCGAATCATTTCCTTGGTACCACGAATGGCCACTGGCGATTTGGCGGCAATTTCCGCAGCAATCTGCATGACGCCAGCCAGCAGTGCTTCCTGACTTTCGTAAGTGCGGTTGACCAGGCCGATGCGGGCAGCCTCGTGGCCGTCGATGCTGCGCCCGGTGAAGGCCAGCTCGCGCATCATGCCGTCGCCGATGATGCGCGGCAGGCGTTGCAGGGTACCCACATCGGCGGCCATGCCCATGTCGATTTCCTTGATCGAGAACTGGGCATCGACGGTGCTGTAACGCATGTCGCAGGCACTGACGAGGTCGATTGCACCGCCGATGCAATAACCCTGGATAGCGGCCAGTACTGGTTTGCGACAATTGTCGACGGCGTTGAAGGAAGCCTGCAGCTCGAGAATCTTGCGGCGCAACGCAGTGGCATTGCGACCGACATCCTTGCCCAGCTGGGCGCCGACCGAGGCCAGCAGCATCAGATCGATACCGGAAGAGAAATGCTTGCCCGCACCGGAAAGCACCACCACGCGGACTGCATCGGTGTCATCGACCCAACGGAAGATCTCGATGATCTCGCGCCAGAAGTCGGCATTCATTGCGTTGATCTTTTCCGGACGATTGATCTGCACGTGGGCGATCTTGTCCACCAGCTCGACGCGGAAGGCTTTGTAGTCGGACATGGCAGGCATCCTCAGAAGCGGCTCGGCAGCACGGTAATTATTTTGTGATTAATAACCGAACAACTATAACAAGCGCTTCATAAAAGTCGATGCTTACCACCGTGATGCAGGGCACACCCTGGCATGTTAGCAACTGCTTTGAATATCAGAGATAAGCGGTTGATCTGTCGAGAATCTTATTCCTCGACAGATCTTCGCCGCATTTACTCGACCAGACAATCGACGCAGTACTCCCCCGCTTCGGTCTGCAGACCGTGCACATCGATGTCGAAGCCCGGGAACGCCTGGTCGAATGTCCTGGCGAAGGCCAGGTAGTCGAGAATCGAGCGCGTCGCACTGGTAAAGCGCTCGCCCGGCATGATCAGCGGAATACCCGGCGGATAAGGTACCAGCATCACCGCGGCGATACGGCCCTGCAACTGATCGATAGGTACCGCCTCGACCTCGCCACGCACCAGACGGTCGTAGGCATCGGCCGGCTTGATCGCGACCTCGGGCAACGCCGTGTACATGCTCTTCAGCGCCTTGGCCGTGGCATTGTCGCGATAGCAGCCATGCAGCGCATCGCACAGATCGCGCAACCCCATGCCCTGATAGCGGCCGCCACCGGCATGGGCAATGGACGGCAACACGTCGAGCAGAGGCAGGTTGGCATCGTAGCTGCGCTTGAACTCCAGCAACTCGGTCAGCAAGGTGCTCCATTTGCCCTTGGTGATGCCCATGGAGAACAGCACCAGGAAGGAATACAGGCCGGTCTTTTCCACCACCAGGCCGCGCTCCCAGAGGAACTTGCTGACCACCGCTGCCGGAATGCCCTGCTGTTCCAGCTTGCCGGCGGCATTGAGCCCCGGCATGACCAGCGTGACCTTGATCGGATCGAGCAGTACGTAATCGCTGGCCACTTCACCGAAACCATGCCAGTCGGCATCCGGCTGCAACACCCAGTCGGAGGTCGCCAGACTGTCGGCACCCTCGGCGGCAGCCGGCTGCCAGATGCTGAACCACCAGTCATCGACGCTCAGGTTGCGCCGTACGTTGGCCAGTGCACGGCGGAAGCTCAGCGCCTCGTCGAAGGTTTCCTGGATCAGCGAACGCCCTGCCGGCCCCTCCATCATTGCCGAGGCCACATCCAGAGAAGCGATGATGCCGTACTGCGGCGAAGTGGAGATGTGCATCATGAAGGCTTCATTGAAGCGGTCACGATCCAGCTGGCGCTGCCCACCGTCCTGCACGTGAATCATCGAAGCCTGGCTGAAGGCGGCAAGCAGCTTGTGCGTCGAATGGGTGGTAAATACCAGTGGCGAACGCTCGTCGCACTGCGTGCCCATGCCGTAACGGCCGGCATAGAACTCGTGAAAGGCCGCGTAGGCGTACCAGGCCTCATCGAAGTGCAGCACTTCCACCGAATCGCCCAGGGCCTGCTTGACCATCTCGGCGTTATAGCAAAGCCCGTCATAGGTGGAGTTGGTCACCACCGCCAGCTTGACCCTCGGTGCCCGACCGCGAGCCAGCGGGCTCGCGTCGATCTTGGCCTGGATCGACTCCCTGCTGAATTCGGAGAGCGGAATCGGCCCGATGATCCCCAACTCGTTGCGCTCGGGGCAGAGGTACAGAGGAATCGCCCCGGTCATGATGATCGAATGCAGGATCGACTTGTGGCAGTTGCGATCCACCAGCACCAGGTCATCGCGGCCGACCATCGAATGCCAGACGATCTTGTTCGCCGTCGAGGTGCCATTGATCACGAAGAAGGTATGGTCGGCGCCGAAATTACGTGCGGCGCGTGCCTCGGCTTCGGCCAGAGGGCCGGTATGGTCGAGCAGCGAGCCCAGTTCCGGCACCGAGACGGAAAGGTCGGAGCGCAGCGTGTTTTCACCGAAGAACTGGTGAAAAGCCTGGCCCACCGGGCTCTTGCGATAGGCCACGCCACCGCCGTGGCCGGGCGTGTGCCAGGAATAGTTGGATTGCGCGGTGTGCTGCACCAGTGCCTTGAAGAAGGGAGGCAGCAGGCCGTCGAGGTAGTTGTGCGCCGCGCGCGCCACCTGACGGGCCAGGAAGGACACGGTGTCTTCGTAGAGGTAAAGAATGCCGCGCAGGTGGTTGAGATCGGCCATGGCCTCGGCTGGCGCATTCTCGATGGTCACCTGTTCGCCCAGGGCGAAGATCGGCAGTTGTGGCGCCCTCACCCGCGCCACACGGATCAGCTCGACCATGTCCTGCAACAGGCGACTGTTCTCCCCCGCGCCCTCGGCGGCCACCAGAATGCAGGCCAGACCGTGATGCGTGGACGCGACGATACGCCCCTCGGCTGCACTGGCCGTGGGCAGAATGCTGAAACCGTCCTGGGTGAGTTCCTGAGCGATGGCACGCACGCGATCACCGGCCACGGTGTCGGCCTTGATGTCGCGGTGCACGATAAGGACGGGAAACTTGAGGTCTTTGTACATTGTGACGTCCTGAAGGCTGGCAGGCACGACCTGCCCATCGCCTCAGGTTAGAGGCTCCCCCTCAGCGGCGGAACCCCCTGTGCATCACGCTATAACAAAAGGTCGCAATTGCGCTGTTCGGTTATTCCGGTGCCTTTTCCAGCTGAGCCCAGAGCGCCGGGCCGCCGCTGGACTTTTCGATGGCAGCCAGGCGACCCAGATGTGCCGCCAGCTCATCTTCGCTGGCCCGAATGACGCGGGTACGCGGGCGGGAAGCATCCAGACGACGAATTGGCGCAGCCTGCTGGCGACCGCTGCCGTCACTGTCGGCACCTTCCCCCGCGAGAGACAGATTGGTCTGCCCACCGGTCATCGCCAGATAGACGTCGGCGAGAATCTCGGAGTCGAGCAAGGCGCCGTGCAGTTCACGGTTGGAGTTGTCCACGCCGTAACGCTTGCACAGCGCATCGAGACTGTTGCGCTGCCCCGGATGCCGCTCGCGCGCCATCATCAGGGTATCGAGCACCGAGCAGTAATCGCTGACATCGGCGCGCTCGCTCTGCCCCAACAGGGCGAACTCGTTGTTGATGAAGCCAACGTCGAAGGCCGCGTTGTGGATGATCAGCTGGGCGCCCTTGATGAATTCGTAGAACTCATCGGCCACCTCGCGAAAACGCGGTTTGTCGGCCACATATTCGTTGGTAATACCGTGAACCGCGATGGCGCCTTCGTCGATCTCGCGATCCGGATTGAGGTAGACATGGAAATGACGACCGGTCAGGCGTCTGCCCAGCAATTCGACACAACCGATTTCGATGATACGGTGCCCGTCGGTGACCGGCATGCCTGTGGTTTCGGTATCCAGCACCACGTAGCGGTTGACGGTGTTATCGGTTGTCACGCCTTGTCTCTCTCATCTGTTGGGTTATCGCACGATCAGCGCCGCATCTTACCTCAGCTGGCGCAAAGGGTTCAGCGCGCCGAACGCACTTCATCGACACCGCGATTGGCCAGCTGATCCGCTCGTTCGTTGCCGGGGTGTCCGGTATGCCCGCGCACCCACTGCCAGCTGACCTGATGACGATTCACTTCTTCGTCCAGCTTCTGCCAGAGGTCGGCGTTCTTCACCGGCTCTTTCGAGGCGGTCCTCCAGCCACGCTTCTTCCAGTTGGGCAGCCACTCCTGGATGCCCTTCATCACGTACTGCGAGTCGGTGACCAGTTTGACCGAGCAGGGCCTGGTCAGGGCGATCAGGCCGGCAATCGCCGCCATCAGTTCCATTCGGTTGTTGGTGGTACTTGGGTCGCCCCCCCACAGTTCCTTTTCAACGCCCTTGTATACCAGCAGCACTCCCCAGCCACCGGGGCCGGGATTGCCCTTGCAGGCGCCATCGGTGTAGATCACCACTTCATCGGTTTCGGACATTCATGAACTCTGTACAGAATTGACTGGCCGGGGCGCGGCCGTCAGTTGTCGAGGTCACGCCGACTGATCTTGGCCACCGGCATCGGCAGCAGCTTGCCCATCGGCTCGCGGCGCGACTGCCGCAACGGACGCAATCCGACCACCAGCTTGCGTGCCACCAGCAGGTAGAAACCGGCCCCCGGCAACTGCCAGGCATCGCCCCAGCGCTCCATCCGCCGCAGGCGCATTTGCCAGGTCAGCGAAGCGAGCGGCGGACGATAGCACCCGAAGCGACGTTTCTCCAACGCAAAGCCCAGCAACGTCAGCCAGTCACCGACACGACTCGGCGCGATGCAGCGCGCCCTGGCCAGACCATCGCGGGCGAACAGGCGGCGGGCGCCCCAGGAACTCCAGGGATGAATGCCAAGGATCAACAGATGCCCGCCAGGACGGACGCTGCGGGCCGCTTCACGCAGCAGGCCGTGGGGCGACAGGCTGAAATCCAGACCATGCTGCAGCACCACCACGTCGGCGGCATGCTCGCCCAATGGCCAGGACTGCTCCTCGCAAACGATCTGCACACCCGGCATGGGCGCACCGAGGCGAACGTTGTGCTGGATCTGCCCAGCCCTGGGCGGCCCCTCGGCACCGGGCCCATAGCTCACCAGATAACCACCGAAGAAGCGCGCCAGCTCCTCTTCGAGCAGACGCCTCTCCTCTTCCAGCAGCAGCTGTCCGAGCGGCCCGGAAAGCCAGTTGCGCGCCTCGCCGATGAGTTTGAGCCACTCTGGATCGGCCTGGGCGAATGCCTGATCAGTCATCGCTGCCTCCGCATGACAGTTTCTGCATGTCGTGCCTAAGATGCACCTTTCCGACCAGCTTAGCGACCCGCAATGATTCAGATCGACGCGCTGCCCGCATTCAATGACAACTATATATGGCTGCTGCAGGAGCCAGACAGCAAACGCTGCGCCGTGGTCGATCCCGGCGACGCGGAGCCGGTGCTGGCATGGCTGGAGGCTCACCCTGGCTGGCAACTCAGCGATATCCTGATCACCCACCACCACTTCGACCATGTCGGCGGGGTCGAGAAGCTGAAGAACGCCACCGGCGCACGCGTAGCCGGCCCGGCAGCGGAGAAGATTCCGGCGCGTGACGTCGACCTGCACGACAACGACGCAATCGAAGTGCTCGGTCTGCGCCTTGATGTACTGGCGGTACCCGGCCACACCCTTGGCCATATCGCCTATCACCACGCCGGACAGAACCTGCTGTTCTGCGGTGACACACTGTTCGCCGGAGGCTGCGGCCGTCTGTTCGAAGGCACGCCACAGCAGATGCATCAGTCACTCAGCCGCCTGGCCGCCCTGCCCGCCGATACCCGGGTGTATTGCACCCACGAATACACCCTGAGCAACCTGCGCTTTGCCCATGCAGTGGAGCCAGACAACCTTCTCCTCGGCGAGCGCCTGACGCAGGTGGCCAGCTGGCGCGAGGAAGGCCGTATCAGCCTGCCATCGAACATCGGGCTGGAACTGGCCACCAATCCGTTCCTGCGTACCGGCGAGCCAACGATCATCGCTGCGACCAAAGGACGCGGCGATCGGCAAACGAACGAACCGAGCGACGTATTCGCCAGCCTGCGGGCCTGGAAGGACAATTTCTAGGCGTTCGAGGAACTGCTTCCGATGCCGCAGGTGACACCCCCGGCAGGGTTATCGACAGGGATACAGGTCACAAAAGGCTGGTGAAAACTTGACCAGCCCAGACCCGATTCCTAGAATCGCCCGACCTTTTCGCCGGGAAATACACCTCACCCAATGCCTTTACCATCACGCAAGCCATTGAATATAAAGGCATTGGTGCGTAGCGCTCGAGCGCTCGCGGTGATGTGTTGTGCTGTCCTGGCCGGCTGTCAGAGCCTGCCCAGCGACACCCCGGAAAGGGCCGCCGACACCTCACGGGCAATCGGCCTGGAACGTGAAGCGGAGTGGCTCGGCAGCGACGTCAAGGTGCGCGAATACAACGATATCTGGGAGCGCATGCGCGACGGCTTCAAGCTGCAGGATGAAATCGGCATCAACCCGCGTATCGAACGCGTACGCCTGTGGTACGCCAGCAATCCGAAGCACGTCGATACCGTCAGTGAACGTAGCGCTCCTTACATTCACTACATCGTCGAGCGTCTGGCCGAGCGTGACATGCCGATGGAGCTGGCGCTGTTGCCAGTGATCGAGAGTGCCTACGACCCACAGGCCTATTCCTCGGCCCATGCCGTGGGCCTGTGGCAGTTCATCCCCTCGACCGGCCGTCACTACAACCTGCGCCAGACCAACTGGTACGACGGCCGTCGCGACGTCACCGCCTCGACTCAGGCCGCGCTCAACTACCTGAGCCGTCTGCACGAAATGTTCAACGGCGACTGGCTGCTTGCCCTGGCGGCCTACAATGCCGGCGAAGGTCGCATCAGCCGCGCCATCGAGCGCAACGAGAAACTCGGCCTGCCCAGTGACTACTGGAACCTGTCGCTGCCCAAGGAAACCGAGGACTACGTACCCAAGCTGCTCGCACTGTCGCAGGTTATCCTGACGCCACAGGCCTATGGTGTGACCCTGTCGCCAATCGCCAACGAACCCTACTTCGAACAGATCGCGATCAAGCAGCACATGGATCTGGCACGGGTTGCCAAACTGGCCGACCTGGACGAAGAGGAGTTGCTGCAACTCAATCCCGCCTACAAGCGCGGCATCACCCTGGACGGCCCGCAGCACCTGCTGGTACCGACGGAAAAGGCCGAGTTGCTCAGCGCCAACCTGGCCATGATGAAACCTCAGGAAATGGTCGACTGGCAGAGCTACACCGTACGTTCGGGCGATAGCCTGCACGTCATCGCCAATCGTCACCACCTGTCGGTGAACATGCTCAAGGACGTCAATCGGCTGAGCAGCAACAACCTGAGCATCGGCCAGGTGCTGACCATTCCCGCCAAACCCGGTACCCAGCCCAACGAGCCGCTGTACCAGCAGCGCAACGCTGCACGGGCCACAGCCAGCCGTACCTATCAGGTGAAGAGTGGCGACAATCTTTGGCAGATCGCCCGCACCAACCAGGTCGCGGTGCATGACCTGCAACACTGGAACAAGCTGCAGGGCAACCAGCTGAAGGTCGGTCAGGTTCTGGATCTGGGCCCCGGCGAAGGCGGCAATCAGGTCGCCAGCAGGTCGCGCAACAGCAACTCCAGTGCCCGCGACAAGGCCACCTACTACCGCGTGCAGCAAGGGGATTCCTTCTATGTCATCGCCAAGCGCTTCAAGGTCGACCTCAAGCGTCTGCAGGCCTGGAACCCGCGCAGCAGCACCCTGCGCCCAGGACAGATGCTGACCCTCTACCTGCCCTGACGACACGTCCTGCAAACCTCTCCCGGCAAGGCAGATATGCAGCGAGATCGCCGAGCCGGCGCAGCTTCGATACATGCCAGCCGAGCACAGAACGCAGAGCCGCTGCCGAGTACCTGGAATCGCGCTCTTTTTCCTGCCGATACAAGCTGTTACTGTACCGTTCCAGAAGCCCAAAAGCCGCCATGGATCGGATCTCACGCCCGATGCGTCCCCTCCTCCTGCTGTTCCTCAGCCTGGCCTTGAGCTTTCCCGCCTCTGCGACCATTAGCGAGAGCCACGGCTACGCCCAGTTCGGGACACTCAAGTACCCCGCCAGCTTCAGTCATTTCGACTGGGTCAACCCGGATGCGCCCAAGGGCGGCACGCTGCGAATCATGGCGTCCGGCAGTTTCGATACGCTCAATCCCTACCCGCTCAAGGGCAGCAGCCCGATTTCCACTGCACACTTCCTGCAATATGGCGCCAACGAGCTGAACGAGCCACTGATGGCCGGCACCGGGGCCTACGATCCCTCGGGTGATGAGCCGGCCTCCAGTTACGGTCTGATCGCCCGCAGCGTCGAGTACAGCGAAGATCGCAGCTGGGTAGTGTTCAACCTGCGTCCGGAGGCCCGCTTCCATGACGGCAAGCCGATCACTGCCTACGACGTGGCCTTCTCCTACCGCCTGCTGCGCAACGAGGGTCACCCGCAGTACCGCACCAACCTGCAGGAAGTGAAACGAGTCGACATTCTCAACCGTCACCGTATCCGCTTCGTATTCAAACGCGCGGGCAACCCGCTGCTGATCCTGCGTCTCGGCGAACTGCCGGTATTGCCGCAGCACTACTGGAAAGGCCGTGACTTCAAGGCAACCACCTTCGAGCCGCCCCTGGGCAGCGGCCCCTACCGTATCGTCCAGGTAGTACCGGGCCGGCGCCTGGTGTTCGAGCGGGTGAAGGACTGGTGGGGCAAGGATCTGCCGGTCAATCGCGGCAAGTACAACTTCGACCGGGTCGAGGTGGAGTTCTACCGCGACAGCCATGTCGCCTTCGAAGCGTTCAAGGCCGGCGAATTCGACATCTACATCGAGAACCAGGCGAAGAACTGGGCCAACGGCTATCGGTTCCCGGCCGTGACCCGTGGCGAGGTGATTCGCGCAGAGATTCCCCACCAGATTCCGACCCAGACCCAGGCACTGTTCATGAACACCCGACGTGCGCTGTTCGCCGACCGCCGGGTGCGCGAAGCGCTGGGCCTGATGTTCGACTTCGAATGGACCAATCGCACGTTGTTCAACAACGCCTATGTGCGTGCAGCCAGTTACTACCCCAACAGCGAATTCTCCGCCACCGGCAAGCCTGAAGGCGCCGAATGGCTGCTGCTTTCGCCGCACCGTGACAAGCTGCCAAAGCGCCTGTTCAGCGAGCCACCGACACAACCGGTAACCGATGGCCGAGGCGTGCCCCGTGAAACCATGCGCCGGGCCCTCGGTCTATTGGCCGACGCTGGCTGGAAACCCTCCGGCCAGCAACTGCGCAACGCCCGTGGCGAGCGCTTCGAGTTCGAGATCATGCTGGTCAACCCCAGCCTCGAACGCATTCTCCAACCCTATACCGCCAGCCTGGCCGGCATCGGCATTCGCGCCAACCTGCGCACAGTCGATCGCGCCCAGTACAAACAACGCCTCGACCAGTTCGACTACGACATGATTCTGCTCACCCTGCCGCAGACGCTGAGCCCCGGACTGGAGCAGTCGATGTACTTCCATTCCAGCCAGGTGGGCATCAAGGGCGGACGCAACTATGCCGGCGTGGCCAACCCGGTGGTCGACGAAATGATCGACAGGCTGCTCTCGGCGCAGACCCGCGACGAACAGGTTGCGGCCACTCGCGCACTGGATCGCGTCCTGCTCTGGCAGCACTACAGCATTCCCAACTGGTACATCAATTATCACCGCCTGGCGTACCGCAACCGGTTCGCCTTCGTCACCACGCCGCCCTACACGCTGGGCCTGCGCACCTGGTGGCTGAAGCCCACGGAGAACGCTCGATGACCCATCCGCTGCGCAGTTTCCTGCTTCACGGTAGCAGCATCATTCTGCTCGGCCTCGCCGGCCTCGCCGTCGCCGCTCCCCAGCACGCCGTCACCCTCTATGACGAGCCGCCCAAGTACCCGCCGAACTTCAAGCACTTCGACTACGTCAATCCCGATGCACCGAAAGGCGGCATCTTCCGCCAGTCGGGCTTCGGCAGCTTCGACAGTCTCAACCCCTACATCAGCAAAGGCGTGTCGGCCGACGACATCGGCCTGATCTACGACACCCTGACCGTGCAGAGCCTGGACGAGCCGTTCAGCAGCTATGGACTGCTCGCCGAGAAGATCGAGAAAGCCCCGGACAACGCCTGGGTACGATTCCTGCTTCGCAAGGAGGCGCGTTTCCACGACGGCACGCCGGTGACTGCCGAAGACGTCCAATTCACCTTCGAGACCCTGATGACAAAAGGTGCACCGATGTTTCGCGGCTACTACGCCGACGTCGAGCGGGTCGAGGTGGAATCTCCGCACAGCGTGCGCTTCATCTTCAAACATGCCGGCAATCGCGAACTGCCGCTGATCGTCGGCCAACTGCCCGTGCTGCCCAGGCACTGGTGGACGGAACTGGACGACAGCCAGATCGCTCGACAGCCGCTGCTGGGCGATGAACGCATCAGCGCCGCCATCGAGGCAGACGACGATGGCCGCTCGATCCGCGTGCGCCTGCAAGAGGAACCACGCCTGGCGGGCAACCAGACGCTCAGCCTGGAACTGCTGCAACTGAACCTGCAGGCAGCCACTCGCTCCGACGAACAGGCTCTGGCACCACTCAAACAGATCGAGACGATCAGCGAAGAGGATTCACGCAGTCTGCGCATCGCCCTGCGAAAACCCGCCGATGACGCCATGCTCGACGCCTTGCGCAAACTGCCGCTGTTGCCGGCCAAGCGCGACTTCTCCCGCGGCAACCTGGAGCGCCCCCTCGGCAGCGGCCCCTACAAGGTCGGCAGAATCCAGGCCGGACGCAGTATTCGCTACGACCGCGTCGAAGACTGGTGGGCCAGAGATCTTCCCGTCAGCCGTGGCTTCTACAACTTCGAGCAGATGCAGGTCGACTACTACCGCGACAACACGGTCGCCCTGGAAGCGCTCAAGGCCGGACAGTTCGACTACTGGCTGGAAACCAGCGCGAAGAACTGGGCCACCGCCTACGGCATACCGGCCGTCGCCAACGGCCAGTTGATCAAGGAAGAGATCGAGAACCGCAACCCCACCGGCATGCAGGGTTTCATCTTCAACACTCGCCGCCCGCAATTCCAGGATCGCCGCGTACGCGAAGCACTGGGTTTGCTGTTCGACTTCGAATGGGCCAACAAGCGTCTGTTCAACGGCGCCTACTTCCGCACTCGCAGCTACTTCGACAACTCCGAGCTGGGATCGAAGGGCCTTCCGGACGAAGAGGAGCTGGCCATTCTCGAGCCGCTGCGCGACAAGATTCCCCCCGAGGTCTTCACCGAAGAGTTCCGGATACCGGTGAGCGACGGCAGCGGCATCATCCGAGAGCAGCAACGGCGTGCCTACCAGTTGCTCCAACAGGCAGGATGGCGCATCGAGGGCGATCGCATGCTGGACGCCAACGGCCAGCCCGTCAGCTTCGAGTTTCTGCTTGCCCAGACCGAGTTCGAACGCATCCTGCTGCCGTTCAAGCGCAACCTGGCCGATCTCGGCATGGAACTGGTGATCCGCCGCGTCGATGTCTCGCAATACCTCAACCGCCTGCGTTCGCGCGACTTCGACATGATAGTCGGCGGTTTCGGCCAGTCCAATTCCCCGGGTAACGAGCAACGCGAATACTGGCACTCGTCCAGCGCAGACAACCCCGGTAGCCGCAACTTCATCGGCCTCAAGGATCCGGCCATCGACACCCTCGTCGAAGGCCTGATAAACGCCGACTCCAGGCAGAGCCTGATCGCCCATACTCGTGCGCTGGATCGCGTGCTGCTGTGGGGGTACTACGTGATTCCCAACTGGCACATCCGCACCTGGCGCGTGGCCTACTGGAATCGCTTCGAGCACCCGAAGGTGACCCCGCTCTACGACATCGGCCTGAACACCTGGTGGGTTCGCCCGGGCCTGGAGCAGCCGAGCGAAGCGCAACAGCAAGCGACCGAGCAGGCGGAACAATAAGATGCTGGCCTATATCTTTCGCCGCCTGCTGCTGATCATCCCTACCCTGTTCGGCATTCTGGTCATCAACTTCGTCATCATCCAGGCCGCGCCCGGTGGCCCGGTAGAACAGATGATCGCCAAACTCGAAGGCTTCGATGGCGCCACCAGCCGCATCGCCGGCGGCGGCGCCGAAGTCTCCGTGGCCGGTTCCAACTACCGTGGCGCACAGGGGCTCGACCCACAGCTGATCGCCGAGATCGAGAAGATGTATGGCTTCGACAAGTCCGCGCCGGAACGCTTCTGGATCATGTTGAAGAACTACGCACAGCTCGACTTCGGCTCCAGCTTCTTCCGCGACGCCCAGGTCATCGACCTGATCGTCGAGAAGATGCCGGTATCGATCTCGCTGGGCTTGTGGAGCACCCTGATCATGTATCTGGTCTCCATCCCTCTGGGCATCGCCAAGGCCACCCGTCATGGCAGCGCCTTCGATGTCTGGACCAGTTCGGCGATCATCATCGGCTATGCCATCCCTGCGTTCCTCTTCGCCATCCTGCTCATCGTGCTGTTCGCTGGCGGCAGCTACTGGGACTGGTTCCCGCTGCGCGGCCTGACCTCGAACAACTTCGAGGAACTCAGCCTGGGCGGCAAGATTCTCGACTACCTCTGGCACCTGGTGCTACCGGTCACCGCCCTGGTCATCGGCAACTTCGCCACCCTGACCCTGCTGACCAAGAACAGCTTCCTCGACGAGATCGGCAAGCAATACGTGATCACGGCTCGCGCCAAGGGGCTGAGCAACAACCGCGTGCTTTACGGACACGTGTTCCGCAATGCCATGCTGCTGATCATTGCCGGCTTCCCGGCCGCCTTCATCGGCATCTTCTTCACCGGCTCGCTGCTGATCGAGGTGATCTTTTCCCTCGACGGCCTGGGGCTGATGAGCTTCGAGGCAGCGATCAATCGCGACTATCCAGTGGTGTTTGGCACCCTGTTCATCTTCACCTTGCTGGGGCTGATCGTGAAACTGATCGGTGACATCACCTACACCCTGGTCGATCCGCGTATCGACTTCGAAAGCAGGGAGGGTTGATCGATGAAACTCTCCCCCCTCAATCAACGCCGTTTCGACCGGTTCAAGGCGCACAAGCGCGGCTGGTGGTCACTGTGGCTGTTTCTCATCCTGTTCGGCCTGAGCCTTGGCGCCGAACTGATCGCCAACGACAAGCCACTGGCCGTGCGTTACGACGGCCAGTGGTACTTCCCGGTGCTCAAGCGCTACCCGGAAACCGTGTTCGGTGGTGAATTCCCGTTGCAGGCCAACTACAAGAGTCCGTACATCCAGGATCTGATCGCGGCAAAGGACGGCACGATGATCTGGCCGCCCATCCCCTTCAGCTACTCCAGCATCAACTACGACCTGGAAGTGCCAGCCCCGGCGCCACCCTCGGCGCAGAACTGGCTCGGCACCGACGACCAGGGCCGAGACGTGCTGGCACGGGTGATCTATGGCTTTCGCATATCGGTGCTGTTCGCCCTGATCCTGACCCTGGCCAGCTCGGTGATCGGCGTCATCGCCGGCGCTCTGCAGGGGTTCTATGGTGGCTGGGTCGACCTGCTCGGCCAGCGCTTTCTGGAAATCTGGTCAGGCCTGCCGGTGCTGTACCTGCTGATCATCCTGGCCAGCTTCGTCCAGCCCAACTTCTGGTGGCTGCTGGGGATCATGCTGCTGTTCTCATGGATGAGCCTGGTGGACGTCGTACGCGCCGAGTTCCTCCGTGGGCGCAACCTCGAATACGTACGCGCGGCACGTGCGCTGGGCATGGACAACGGGGCGATCATGTTCCGCCATATCCTGCCCAACGCCATGGTCTCCACCATGACCTTCATGCCGTTCATCCTCACCGGCGCGATCGGCACGCTTACGGCACTGGACTTCCTTGGCTTCGGTCTGCCGCCTGGCGCCCCCTCGCTGGGTGAACTGGTCGCCCAGGGCAAGAGCAACCTGCAGGCGCCCTGGCTGGGTATCAGCGCCTTTGCCGTACTGGCGATCATGCTGAGCCTGCTGGTGTTCATCGGCGAAGCCGCCCGCGATGCCTTCGATCCGAGGAAGTGACATGAGCCAGCACGAAACCCTGTTGCAAGTTCGCGATCTGGCCGTCGAGTTCGTCACCGGCGACCAGCGTCAACGCGTGGTCGAAGGCGTCAGCTTCGACATCCGCAAAGGCGAAACCCTGGCCCTGGTCGGCGAAAGCGGCTCGGGCAAATCCGTCACCGCCCACTCCATTCTGCGCCTGCTGCCCTACCCGCTCGCCCGACACCCTCAGGGCAGCATCGAGTATGCGGGGGAAGATCTGCTCACACTCGGCGAAGGCCGCTTGCGCGGTATCCGTGGCAACCGCATCGCCATGGTCTTCCAGGAGCCGATGACCTCGCTCAATCCGTTGCACAGCATCGAGAAGCAGATCAACGAGGTACTCGCCCTGCACAAAGGCCTGCGCGGCAAGGCTGCCAGCGCCCGTACGCTGGAGCTACTGGAACTGGTCGGCATCCCTGAGCCGAAGAAACGTCTGAAGGCTTATCCGCATGAGCTTTCCGGCGGCCAGCGGCAACGGGTGATGATCGCCATGGCGCTGGCCAACGAGCCCCAGCTGCTGATCGCCGACGAACCGACCACTGCGCTGGACGTCACCGTGCAACTGAAAATCCTCGAATTGCTCAAGGATCTGCAGGCGCGTCTGGGCATGTCGCTGCTGCTGATCAGCCACGATCTCAACCTGGTTCGCAGAATTGCGCATCGCGTATGTGTCATGCAGCGCGGTCGCATCGTCGAACAGGCGTCGTGTGAAAAGTTGTTCCAGGCACCCGAGCATCCCTATACCCGGGAATTGCTCGGTGCCGAGCCCAGCGGCGAACCTGCGGCCAACCCTGTGGGCCAGCCGCTGCTGGAAGTGGACGATCTGCGTGTCTGGTTCCCGATCAAAAAGGGCCTGCTGCGCAAGACCGTGGATCACGTCAAAGCAGTGGACGGCATCAATTTCAGCCTGCCTCAGGGTCAGACCTTGGGCATCGTCGGCGAAAGTGGTTCCGGCAAGTCCACGCTGGGCATGGCCATCCTGCGGCTGCTCGCCAGCCGCGGTGATATCCGCTTTCAGGGGCAGCAGTTGCAGGGCTTGTCGCAAAAAGAGGTTCGCCCTCTGCGGCGGCAGATGCAGGTGGTGTTCCAGGATCCTTTCGGCAGTCTCAGCCCGCGCATGTCGGTGGCCCAGATCGTCGGAGAGGGCCTGCGCATTCACGGCATGGGCAGCGAGGCCGAACAGGAACAGGCGATCATCGACGCGCTTTTGGAGGTAGGACTGGATCCGCAGACGCGGCATCGCTATCCCCATGAGTTTTCTGGCGGGCAACGGCAGCGGATTGCCATTGCCCGGGCACTGGTGTTGAAGCCGGCGCTGATACTGCTGGACGAGCCCACATCGGCGCTCGATCGCACGGTGCAGCGTCAGGTGGTGGAGTTGTTGCGCGGCTTGCAGGCCAAGTACAACCTGACCTATCTGTTCATCAGCCATGACCTGGCGGTAGTCAGGGCACTGAGCCATCAACTGATGGTGGTGAAACAGGGCCAGGTGGTCGAACAGGGGTCTGCAGAGTCGATCTTCGGCGCACCGCAACACCCTTATACGCAGCAATTGCTGGAAGCCGCCTTCATGGCCCCGGCAACGGCTCACTGATCCTTGAAACAGGAAGAGGAATAGCACAATGGGTTTTCTAACCGGTAAGCGCGTACTCATCGTTGGCGTAGCCAGCAAACTGTCCATCGCCTCGGGTATCGCTGCCGCCATGCACCGCGAAGGTGCCGAGCTGGCTTTCACCTACCAGAACGAGAAGCTCAAGGGGCGTGTGGAAGACTTCGCCGCCGGCTGGGGCTCCAGCGCCGACATGTGCTTCCCCTGTGACGTCGCCAGCGACGAGGAAATCGCCGCGGTATTCGACGCCCTGAGCAAGAAGTGGGACGGTCTGGACTGCATCGTCCACTCGGTGGGTTTCGCGCCGGGTGATCAACTCAACGGCGACTTCACCGAAGTCACCACCCGTGACGGCTTCAGGATTGCCCACGACATCAGTGCCTACAGCTTCGTCGCCCTGGCCAAGGCCGGTCGCGAGATGATGAAGGATCGCAACGGCAGCCTGCTCACCCTCTCCTACCTGGGCGCCGAGCGCACCATGCCCAACTACAACGTGATGGGTATGGCCAAGGCCAGTCTGGAAGCCGGCGTACGCTACCTGGCCGGCAGCCTCGGCCCGGAAGGCACCCGCGTCAACGCCATCTCCGCCGGCCCGATTCGCACCCTGGCCGCCAGCGGTATCGCCAGTTTCCGCAAGATGCTGGCCGCCAACGAGAAGCAGACTCCGCTGCGCCGCAACGTCACCATCGAAGAAGTCGGCAATGCCGGTGCCTTCCTCTGCTCCGACCTGGCCTCGGGCATCAGCGGTGAAATCCTCTACGTCGACGGCGGCTTCAACACCACCGCCATGGGCGCCATGGAAGAGTGATCCAATCCCCTGGCAGCACCGCTGCCGGGGACCTGCCTACCAAGGATGGCAGGCAATAAAAAACCGCACAGTGTGCGGTTTTTTATTGCCGATTGAGAGCCCCTGGAACTGCTCCCCGAGCGATCAGAAGCGCTCGATATCGGCCTTGGCTTCCAGTTGCTTGCGCAGCGCAGCGAAGTCCTGCTGACCAGCACGCGACGCCAGGAAGTTACGGTACATGGCAAGTTCTTCGCTGCTCAAGGCCTCATCCGGCACGGTCACACCGTCAAGGCGCAGCAGAACGTAGTCACCATTGTTCAGCACCACCCCGGCGAAGGTCGGCTCATCAGCCTTGGCAGGCTTGGGCATGCGGAACAGCGCCTGAAGCACCTTGGGTTCGACGCCCTCCTGACTGCGCGTTGCCGCCTCCAGAACCTGCCAGCCCTCACCCTCGGCCTCACCTGCCTGAATGGCAGCCAGCAGTTTCTCGCCCTCGGCCTTGGCAGCGGCGCTGGCGCGCTCCTGCAACAGGTGGTTGCGAATACTGTCGGCAACCTGCTCCAGAGGCAACTGTTCGGGCTTGTTGTGCTCCTTCACCCGCACCACGACAACGGTACTGGGATCCAGCTCGATGGCGGAGCTGTTGGTGGCGTCCTCCAGTACTTCCGGGCTGAAGGCAGCCTGCAATACCTGACGGTTGGCGGTGATGCCAGTGGCGCCGCCCTCACGACCGAAGGGCTCGGTAACCTTGACGGTCAGGCCAAGATCCTGCGCCGGCTGAGTGAGATCGGAGGCCTCGAAAGCAGCATCCTCCAGTTGTTTGGTCGCTTCGACGAAACGCAGCTCGACCTGCTGGGTCTTGAAATCACGAGCCAGCTTGTCCTTGAGGCTTTCGAAGCTCGGTACTTCGGGAGCCTGCACGCCAAGCAGCTTGATCAGGTGCCAGCCGAACTCGCTCTGTACCGGCCCGGATACCTGCCCCTGCTGCAACGCATACAGCGCATCCTCGAACGCCGGATCATAGACACCGCGACCGGCGTAGCCCAGATCCCCCCCGTCAGCGGCGGAACCCGGATCCTGCGAGAACTCCTTGGCCAGTGCGGCGAAGTCTTCGCCCGCATCGACGCGCGCCTTGATCTCTTCGATCTTCTTGCGAGCGGCTTCGTCATCGCCTTCGATCAGGATGTGCGCCGCCTGGCGTTGCTCGGCCAGGTTGGCAATTTCGTTCTGGTAAAGCGGCTGCAGCTCTTCGTCGGTGACCTCCACCTGATCGAAGAAGCTGTCCTTGTTCAGCTCGACGTACTCCAGCACCACTTGCTCAGGGCTCATGAACTCGCTGGCGTGCTCGTCGTAATAGGCGCTGACATCGCTGTCGCTCAGCTCCACCGACGCAGGGTCGGCCTTGATCGTGCGAGTGGCAAAGTCACGGGTCTGGCGTTCCAGATTGGCGAAGGCACGCGCGTCCTGCTCGGTCACGAAGCTGCTGGCACCGAGGCCGGCACGCAACTGGCCGATCAACATCTCTTCTTCCAGCATCTGACGGAATTGCAGACGGCTATAGCCCATCTGACGGATCACCTGATCGAAGCGAGCCGCATCGAAACGACCATCGACCTGGAATTCGGGAGTTTGCAGAATGACCTGATCCAGCGCTGCCTGCGAGAAAGCGAAATCGGCGTCACCGGCAGCCTGCAGCAGCAGCTTGCGGTCGATCAGCCCTTTGAGTGAAGCCTCACGCAGCAGCTTCTCATCGAGCAGTGAAGCGTCGAAATCACGCCCCAGTTGTTGCAGCAGTTGACGACGCTGCATCTCGACGGCCCGGTTCATTTCGTCGAGGGTGATCTTGTCACCGTTCACGTCCGCCGCGTTGTTGCGGTTGCTGGTACCCGTGACGATGGCTTCGAAACCGGTAAAGGCCATCAACATCACGATGATGCCGATGATGGTTTTGGCAATCCAACCGCGTGAATTGTCCCTGATGTTTTGCAGCATGCTTCCCCCAGAACGACCGTACAAACTCACCAGCCGCGCAGTGTGGGTAATGTCCAGATATAAGAAAGGCGCATCCTTGGATGCGCCTTCTCGTAACGTATCAAGCGATCAGTGCAGCGAAGTCAGCGACTACCTGCCCTGCCTCCTGATGACCGCCAGAACGAGCCTGACGGCGAGGCAAACCCGGAAGACGCTTAGTTGACGGCGTCTTTCAGAGCCTTGCCAGCCTTGAAGCCCGGGATCTTGGCAGCAGCGATGCTGATCGGCTTGCCAGTCTGCGGGTTGCGACCAGTGCGTGCAGCGCGCTCTTTGACAGCGAAAGTACCGAAACCAACCAGTACAACGGAATCACCAGCCTTCAGAGCGCCAGTGACGGATTCAATCACTGCATCCAGCGCACGGCCAGCAACAGCTTTCGGGATATCAGCAGATGCAGCGATGGCATCGATCAGTTCCGACTTGTTCACTCTAAGTCCCCTTATTTCTGTTGAGTTTGTTTCTTGATTTTTAGTGTAAGCAAAGCGG
>Ga0209699_100367_pt1 | contig 28743 bp, 30 predicted proteins | sample SynthPrep_1_END__FD_187204 | JGI IMG/M metagenome (GOLD analysis project Ga0209699, IMG submission 187204) | Synthetic microbial communities from Ohio, USA - SynthPrep_1_END_DS7_MetaG (SPAdes) (version 2) | ecosystem: Engineered > Bioreactor > Aerobic > Activated sludge | place: USA: Ohio...
GCACATCAACCTCACCGGCGATTACGTCTGGCGGCAGAGCCGCAGACTGGAAGACGGGAAGTTTCGGCCCCTACGGATGCCCGGAAAACCTTAGCGTACGATTTTTTCCGAATTCTGCGAGCCCCCCATGGACAACGCTCGTGATCGTATTACCCAGGAAATTGTTGAGGCCGAAGACCTTAAACTGCTGGAGGCAGTGGATACCTATGGCTACCAATGCCCTGGCTGCCAAACTCACGCCTTCCCGCGCTCCTACCGCCCGGAGAACTTGGTTCGGGCTCACTTTCAACTGCGTGACCCTCACGTCTCAGGTTGTGAGGTGGAGGGCGAAACCAAGGTTATAGCGCAGGGCAAGCGCGGCAGTGTTCAGCAGGAGTTGGAGACCTCGCCAGGTTTATCGCCCGCCCGGCTGCAGCTAATTGAAGACCGTACAATCGTCGATCCTGCGCTTCCTCACACCGAGTCTCAGACACAGAGCGTCAGGCGGTCGGATGGAGCCACTGGCCTGGTGCGCCGAGAGGGACGACGCGCAGCAAACAGTATTCGTCCTATCTGCCGTGCTTTTTTGCGCTTCCCCTTCGATAGGCATCTTTCTTTAGCTATCCCGGGCATTGCCCCAACGACCTATTAAACCGCTTTCAAGAAACTTCGGTCGAAAGGGTTGGGGCCCTGTCCTAATGCGCGCGTTTTCTATGGAGAGCTGGCCTGGACGCCAGCCGCTGAATCGCCCGAACACTTGACCATTTCACTCAACGCGGGCGAATGGGAAGAGAAAAAACTAACGCCTTACCAGGTGGTCGTCCTTTGGAGAGAGTGGTCAGCAGCTGCCCGCGGGCGACTGAAAAATGAGCTGGAAATAGCCCGGCAAGAGAACATAAAAGCCAAAAAAGACAAGCAGGCATCTCGCAGTTACCTCTTCTTTGTGGGTGCCCAGGATGCCAAGAACCCTGCAATTTTCCATGTGCTGGATCATCGACTCATTTGCACCGCACATGACGAGCTGGTGTTCCCAGTGCGCAGCTAGGTGCAGATCGGGGCCGCGGAAGGCGGTCTTATGGCAGTCCCTCGGGTCAGTTTGAGATGTGTTGTAGCGCACTCAGCTGCCCAGGGAACACTCCTGTGCTCTCGACATAGCGCAATGCAGATTGACCATCGCTCCAGCCTACGTACTGCATCAGCGCTTTGAGATCCCAGCCGCTGCGGGTGGCCCAGGTGGCAAAACCGCGGCGCAGTGAGTGGCTACTGTACAGCTCCGCAGGCAGCCCTGCCGCCTGCAGGACGGCGCGCATGAGTGGGACAACGCTATTTGGGTGCAACCCCTGCTCACCTAAGTGCCCCCAGCGATCAACTCCACGGAAGACCGGACCACGCGCAATGCTCGCCAGGCTGATCCAGTCGACGTAGGCCTGTACCGGGCACAGCCTGGCCAACGCCGGCGCGCTAAAGGTCTGGCCTTGGTTGTCCCGGTCACCTTTGCTCCAGGGTAGGAACAGTTGCATGCCCTCCCCGATCCGCACTTGGATGTGTTCGACCTGCAGGCGGCATAGCTCATCGCTGCGAAACGCCCGCCAGAAACCAATCAGAATCAGCGCGCGGTCGCGGCAACAGCGCAGCAACCGTGGCCAGTCGTCTTCCGCTCGTGCCCTCCCCTCGGCTTGCTCCAGCCACCCCACGCACTGTTCAAGTTGGCGTAACTGCAACGGCTCGGCCTGCTTCTCCTGACGTGGGTGCAGCGTCCGAATGCCCTTGAGTATCTGACGAACCAGCGGGGTCTTGGTCGGATCCGGGAAGCCCTGGCTGACATGCCACTGCGCCAAGGCCGCCAGGCGCAGCTTGAGGGTGTTGCTGGACAGCGTGGCGGCGTGATCGACCAGGTAGCGCACGATGGCATCGCTGGTCGCCGGCAGAAAGCCGCCCCAGCTCACCTCAAAGTGCTCGAGCGCTTGCTGGTAGCTGCGCCGAGTGTTGGCGCGGGTACCGGCTTGCAGGTAGCGCTCAATGTCCTGGCTCATCTGGGTATATCCCCTTGGTGTACCGGTGAGCGACTGCCCAACGACGAAAATGCCGCATCACCTTGGATAATTCGTGATTATTTTATCTGACAGACAGTCAGAATTCTCATTTTAATTTTTCAATAATCAGTATGTAATTACGTGGTACGTAATCCACTACGAAATCGTAGGAGCAAGCCATGGCCCGCGGCGGCATCAATAAGGCACTGGTACAAAAGGCCTACCGGACGATCTTGGCTCGAGGCGGCAACCCAAGCATCGACGCGATACGAGTTGAGCTTGGAAATACGGGTTCGAAGACCACCATTCACCGGTATCTCAAAGAGCTCGAAGACGGCTCCGGCAGGGACGGAGCTCCCCTCCCCCTCAATGAACAATTGGCCAACCTGGTAGGTCAGCTCTCCGACCAACTCAAGGCAGATGCGCAGGCTTCTGTAGCCAAAGAACGCGAACAGTTAGGGCAAGAACGGATCCGCTACCAGTCACTAACTCAGCAGGCAGAAGCACGTTCGCTTCAGTTGGAAGATCAATGCAAAGAGCTTTCAGACCAGCTCAAAGCTAACCAACAAGCGCTCTCGTCCGAGCAACAGCTACGCCAGGAGAATGAAGTTGAGCTCGCACGCTTGGCCCAGGCCAACCTAGACCTGGAAAGGCGAGTACAAGATCGTGATGCCCAGATACGATCGCTCGAGGACAAGCATCAGCATGCCCGAGACGCCCTAGAACACTACCGCCAAGCCAACAAAGAGCAGCGCGAGCAGGAGCAGCGCCGGCACGAGTCACAGGCACAACAGCTGCAACTAGAACTGAGGCAGCTACAACAGACTTTGATTGTCAAACAGGATGAGCTGACCCATCTAAATCGCGACAATGCGCGCCTGCTTGCCGAGGCGAGGCAGCAACAGAAAGATCAGCATGCGCAGCAACAGCTTCTCGCTCAGAGTACTCAATCACTGAAGGTGGCCGAGAGCACATTGGCCAACACTGAGCGTGCGAATGTAGCCCTGGAGGAGCGCTGTCATGCCTTGCAAGAGGAAGTGACTCGACTTGGTGAAGTCACTCAGGATCAGTCACAGAAAGCAGAAAACCTGAATGTCCGCCTGGCGGAAGCCTTAGCGCAATTGAAGCTGGTTGAGCAGACCAGCGGTATCGCAAACAACACATGATCCCACCACACTAGATCAGAAGCTGAGTGGAGGCTCATATGACACTACCCTACGAACGCACCCGCTCAGTGGTGCTGACTAAGGATTTTCTCACGAGGCTCTCACAGGACACTGCTCTGCCAGAATCCATTCGTGATGAAGCCCGCCAACTGCTGCGTCACTACCCAAGCAAGCATGAAGTACTGCAGGCCGGCCGGAATGAAGAGCAATCTCCAGGCGGCGTACTTTCCCAGGCCGTCTTCAGTTCGAAGATGGAACGCTGAACAGCTGACGTCACCATGTCATCGACGGTACCGCATACGAATCAGGCCGGAAGGCCCTATACAATCGCGTGAGATACCAGCTACACGGCTCTCAAGCGTGCTACTTGTCGCTACCGTTTAAATGAGAATGTGGGCGTGATGGTTCAAGTTCACGTTATTGCAAAGAACTATATGGTAACTAAACTTGGCCTTTCTCACCAAGAATCGCTCTGACTCAGTAACATATTGATAGATTTGACTCGCCCCGCACTCCGACTCCCTAGGATCAAAGTTGCGCACAAATTCAACACCCATACCGCGAGTCGTTGAAAAATTCTCAATCATATCCATAAGGATTCCACCACCAGCGCCAATTCGAATTTCGGCACTGGACTCAGAATCAGTCAGAAATTTTATTTCACCCAAAATTTTGAGAAATAGCGTTTGGTAGAAACCATCATCAACACTGACTAGCCACGGGTGGACCATTGCGAGCCGTTTAATATGAGCAAACCCAAGTACCCCAATTGGCTCTTCGCATAAATTATCTCCGTGACGAAATCTGAGTCTAAGCCGAAAATAACTGTAAGCAACGGCTAGCGGGCACAGTGGGCATATGTAGCTGTCATCGGGTTGAAAATCAAAAGACTTTTCCACCCTCCTCAAGCACGATTCGTGACCGATTAAATATGTCTTTTCGATAGCGGCGCATATTCTGTGTAGGCGTGTCTCAAATTTTCTGAGCGCGAGCTCATCAACGTCATAGGGGGAACACTCGTCTGCCCTCCAGTGATGAAGCTCAACCGATGATGGTGCAACCCCGCGATGGGTGGAAAAAAATGGATTTTCCACATTTAAAAGCTGCATTACAGCTCGGGTTAAGTCTTCGTCATCCTCGTAACACTTTAATCGGACTATTTTGTTAAAAGGATAGCCTTCCTCCTGCTTGGCCATTATTGTCCCAAACCATTTTTTCTGAGCGAGTCCAGCCTCCTGCATCATTGCCCGAAGCGCATTGTCACCTCTGTATGGCAACTGATCTAGAGATGTTGGAATGTGGTATCCACAGTCTGAGCAGCGATGTCCAAAGGATGGATGGGGAGTTTCATTTAGGTGCAGTCTAGAGCAGGAATAGCACATCTTTTTCAAAGGCGAACCATGCAACAAGCAGCGATCTACTTGCAGCACAAACGTAAAGGCTGAGTGATATCCAAGCGGCGCGCACTCAGCACAGTACCGGTGATGCTCATTCGACGGAAAATAGCTCGAAGGAAAATGATCTTCTAACCCACTCGGCTTACATGCTGGAAGACCTAATTCCGAGCGAGGGCGCACATAAAAGCAAGAGTCGACCTTAGCAGAGTCAAACCCTAAAAGCTCCAAAGCCTCAATCTCAGTAAGCGAATTAAATATTGCTAAATTTGAAACCATTCCCCCCACAGATTCAAACGGATAGGGGCCTGTTTTAAAAAACGATAGCCGCATCACGCCACCTTGGACTTGCCGCTGTAAGTACAGAAATCTTGTAGCGAACTAGACTCAACCCCGGCCATTATCTGTGTGTCCGTTAGAACTAAACCATCACGATCATGAGAAGAGCACCACATGAGAATGTATTTGATCGAAAACAAAACATGCTCCATAGGCAGGTTATTTCTGTAGCTCCCTATCGCACAGCCAGTTAACGCAAGCCAAATTGGCTTTGCATACTTTTCCAGCCGGAACCCACTCGAAAACGCTATGGGAGCAAAGGCTTGTGTAAAAGTAATTCCAGAGCCCGGCGGATACTCGGCAATAGAGTCATATCCTTTCAAAATAATTGTCAAATCATCAATACTGGAGCAGCCTTTAAATACAATGAACTCACTCATGAACCTGGCAATTATTTGCCTCTGTTCAGACGCAAAAAGATCATCGCGCAATTGGATCACTTCTGGCATAGCAAATGAAACAACAGTCATCTTGATGCCAACATTGTCAAGAGAGTTGTACAGGTCGGCCAGCTGATATAGATCAGCGCTCCTTAGGCGCTGAAATTCGTCTATCAAGCATACATACTGATTGCAGTCGTTTTCTCGAACCCGAAGAACGATCCTGTCCGTAAGCTTTTTGAAAATCGAAAGCCTTGTTTCGCGAGACTTTATCGGGCAGTTCTCAATGTCAGCAAGCTGACGGATGATGTTGGAGCAATTTAATCCTTCCCTATTAATAACGGTTACCGAATTTACATATAGCTTAGGGAAAGTGGCCATCAGATAACCCTTCAAAGCCTTGCAGCATTGGGACTTTCCGAGTCGAGCTGGTCCGTAGAATATAACTCCGGTTTTTCGCATGAACACACGATCTTTAACGATTGTGCTAATGCGCGAAATTTCGTTTGAGGCAATTAAAAATTGCGTTTCAATTACCGGATGATCGAGATCGTACATAGGCAGCCCTCTCAGTAATCGTCCTCAGGCCCCGGAATCAACTGACCAGGTTTCAGATCAAAACCAATCATGCTCGTAACAGACTGAACCTTCACTTTCTCGACTGGTGCGGGAATTGCGGGAGCTTCTTTTTCCACATCGCCTTCCAGCCCGAACTGCTCATCAAACAGTCGCTGCAACTCTAAATTAGTGCTTCGGGTTTTTGATGAAATTAGATGCTCGCGATATTTCACAATAACATCGTCAATCATTGAGCACTCAAGCACCCGCTTTTCTATCGCTCTATTAATGATCTTTCTTGTTGTAACGCTGTGCTTAGAATGACGCCATATACCTTGAACATGAAGGGTGCCGAAAAATTCACCGGAGGTGTAGTACGCGTCGACCGCTCTATAGTCTTTCGGGTCTATTTTCACCCGCAGGCGCTCCCCAATGAGTGCAGGCCGGCTCGCCAGTTCGGCGCTCGTGTAATGAGCTTTGTCGAGCTGAATATAAGGCCGTATTCCCTTTTTAATGCCTCCACGAATGGTGCATTGTTTGACATGGCTTGACAGTTCGCTTACGGATTGCAGCCTGTCCTGCAGGCGTGGAAAGATAAGCCCATTTTCCCGAAAGAACTGCCTCATCACTTCAACAGGGCTCAAAGAGTAGTTCCGCCCCCTGCGAGGGGTGATGTTGTATGTAGCCATAAAGACATCAACAACCTGCGCGGCCTCGTCAATATTGATTTGATATTTTTCAGCGTTCTCTATCGGCGCCTCTGATCTGCCATTCCAAGGATTACTTCCTGTGCTTGAGGGTATAAGGTGCAAGAATCTTTGACTTGCTTGCCGAAACAGGCCTTCAATTTGAGAGCGACGCTCGGGCCTTCCAAGCTGACCATAATTTATAGAGAATCCGAGAATATTTCTCGCATTACTAGAAACAAGCGCGGCATGATGCGCCATTGCATTGTCTAAGTACAAACAACCCCACAGCGCTCCCCTCGACTCTTCAATTAAGTAGCAAGGCATCCCGGCCCCATTAGGATATTCCAGGCCAGGTACGTCCAGCTCACTGATTGGTTCCCATCCTCCAACTGATGCGTCACATATCAAATCAAGAATGTCTTGCGCTCGCACCTCGCTGCTAAAGACAAGCCGATAAGCAAGTACCGCTTCAGACCTGCTTTCAACTGCAGCAATCAACCAAAATCGATTAATAACAGTGGTGGTAGTTAGATTGGGCTCAGGGCGTACCGCAAGAGAAAAAAATCCATCAATTTTATAAGCATCTATTTCAATCACATCAAAAGGTGCACTGCCAACTATCAATCGCTGCATTCCGTTGCCAACCTGTAGGTGAGCTTTACCTCCTACATCTGCAACAGCGAATACTGCTTTTTCGAAATCCTGATTCAAGATCGAATCTATTAGCTTTAGAATTGTTCTTTTCCCGGCGCCTTGCACCGAAAAAGGCCACTCTGCATCTGTAACACCGTCCTCTCTTAAAAGGTTAAGGAACTCAGCATAGTAATAACTCTTCTTGTATTTCAGTCCGCGGAATGCTGTCGTTCCCTGTTGGAGAACACGTTTTACAAATTTGCGGAACACATCAGGATGTTTAGCAATAGTTAGGCCTAATATGCCGCTGAGACTTCCTTGCTGCTCGCTACGTTTGCTTTGCTCTATATTTGTTCTGGTGTATTGTTTAATTCGTTTATTCGGCAGCAGAGCGACCTCTCCATGGTACACACCAAAGTCATCAAGTGTTGTGAACCTACTAACCAGTCGACACACTTCTTGCGGTTTCAGCCCTGTGTAGGTTTCAATTTCCTTAAGCGCTTGCCCCTCAAGTTTTAGCTTTACCGCTTCCCTTCTGAGCAAAAAAATATTTTTATCTGGTTCTTTAAGGCAGGCCTCGTCTACCCGCCCATACCCACAGCGGTTCAAAGATTCCCAGGTTATTGAAGACTTCATGACACCAATGCCCACTTGGTGTTTTTTGCAAAAAATGCGCTTTCAAATTCTACTGCTATCTTGCCTAAAGAATAATGCTGACAAAATAAGTATAGAAGCACATCTTGGGAGTGACTATTCAAATGCCTTAGATACTCGTCAAGCGTGCCTGAGGCGTGACCTATAAGATAATCTGCAACATCCAGATTAATTGCCGGAGGGATAAAAAAGTGCCTACCTGCTGCCAAACAGGCCGCTACCTTTAGTAGCGGCATGATGCTGCTTGCTCTAGGCGCAAAGTCATCATCATTAAAAATTCGATAATTTACGCCAGCTGCTTTTGCAAGTTCGCGCTGAAGTTCTATTTGTGGTGTCGATTCCGCGTCTTTGTTGAAGCTTCCCTCCTTTATCTCATGCCATTCTATCGACCCACCCCGCACTATCACCTCAGCATCGAGAATGGTTCTCTTCGCACCAGGCTCCGGTGATTGACTACGCGGTTGTGGGTTCAGATCGAAACGGATTACGTCGGGATTGAACTCTAAAAACAGGATCCAATGCGCTAATTCCCGATCGCTACTAAGCGAAAAATCCTGATCGCATTTTGCGCTATATACCCGCCATACGTTCCCGAACACTTTTCCGCGCTTCGTGAACGCATGCACCTTGCTTTGCTTACTCATATCTAGACAGCCCCATAAGGCCATTTCGATTAAACGAATCGCCTGCCAAACCTCTCAGGTTTTACATTAGTAATAATAAAGATGGCTTTGTATAATGATTCGAAATATCTAGACTTGATTCCAATAACTTTTTGGGAATTATCCCAATTGGAATCTGTAGTTCATTTTTTTCTTGAGGAGGCTTTACTGACTGAAGCGCTGTATGAGAAGATGCTAAATATTCTAGATTTATTTAATGAAGCGACTATAACTCATTGATTTTGCTGCGCGGTCTGGTGTTGGAAATTTAGAAATGTCAGTTCAGATCGCTGGTAGGCAGTCTGGGACTTTTGGCCGGATTCGACTTGCTTTTTTGATGGCATTGGAAGGCAACTTGGGACTTCGACTGTGCTTTGGAAGGCAATGTGAGACTCCACTTGTTTCTTGGAAGCCAATGTGGGACATCGCTTCTGGCTTCTCCCATCAATAATAACGGCTTGTAGTGGGAAGTACCCTAAAATGCATCGAGCACACTGATAAAGCCTGCCGTTCAAGGCCCACATTTTTCGGGAGCAATGCATCTGGGGAAATTCACACGACTGATGCAGCTTTGCCCAACGAGGCTGTAGCACTGAACAGGTAGGCCGGACCTTCTTCCTGCTCCAGCTCCGCGCCTAAGGCTTCGGGCACTGATCGACTTTTCAGATTGCCCTAGAACGTGCGCAATATCCCGCTAGGGTCAACTTTTATAGCTGATTATAGAGCGATTATAGAGCGATTATAGAGCGATTATAGAATCCTCTTTTTTGAGAGTCAGAGTTAACCTCATCATCACCGTGAGCGTGCCAGCGTGCCAGCGTGCCAGCGTGCCGCGCGTTCATTTCGCGTGCAGTACGTTGTTACTTTTCTGCAGACAGAGCCTGCAGCAAGGCTTCCATTGCGCGACCGCCACTGTCAGCATCCACGCGTTGAGTCAAAACCTCACTGACCTGACGCAGTTGCCCCTCGGAAAGGCCGACATTCATACTGATGCGCATATGTGCCCGTAGCTGTGGCTCCGCGCCTGGCAGTACCGAGAGCATGCTCACAGTGGCGACTTCGCGGGTCTGCCAGTCGAGGTTGTCACGTTCAAAGATGTCTCCGAACAGATGAGTCTTAAGGTACTCGTCAATGGTTGGGGCGAACTCAAAAATTGGCCCTGCGACCTGGCCACCGAGCAGCTTGGTTTGGTTGGCCGTACCGGCGACCAGCAACTCTTCCCCTTTAGGGGTGGCACGGCTAGGGGAACTACCGGGCGCATCGTTAATACCCTGTCTCTTGCGCTCTTCTACTACCTTCATGAGTTCATTGAGGGCATTGAGACTGCGCGGAAAACCGGCGTACGCGTAAAGTTGTATCAACACCTCCTTGGCATCACTGACCGTCAGCCCCAAATCCAGCGCCTGATTCAGCGCCGCATTCAGCCTGGTTAAGTCGCCTGAGGCGGCCAACGCGGCAATCGGCACGAGGCTCTGCTGGCGAACACTCAGGGTCTCAGAGGTACTGAATGCGATCATGTCAGTTGACTCTCTCGGATGGGCTTCCTTCATGCTGGATGCCTGAGTCACTGTGCAGACCAGACTCAGCGTCAACGCCAGAGCGCCGGTTAATACCCCCGCCCCTCTACGCTCAACGTGCTTCATATTGCTCATCGGTGACCTTCTCCATCCAGTTGACGTTCTTGCCATCGACCGTACCTGTCACCGCCAGGTGAGTCATCGCAGTGCCAGGCATGGCACCATGCCAATGCTTGACGCCTGGGGGACACTCCACCACATCGCCCGGCCTGATTGCCTGCACGGGCTTGCCCCATTCCTGTGTAAGCCCTACACCAGAGGTAACAACCAGTCGCTGGCCGGCCGGATGGGTGTGCCACGCAGAGCGAGCACCAGGCTCGAATGTCACTAGCGCGCCAGAGGCATTGAGATCGTCATCGGCGCTCCAGACTGGATCGATGCGCACGCGTCCACTGAAGTATTCCGACGGTCCCTCAATCGAGTGCTGATCGCCGGCGCGCACGATTTGCTGTGCACCTGCAGAGATGTCCTCCTGTGGTTGTGCGGCCAGCGCCATTGCGGCATGCAGGGTGGACGAACAAAGAACAAGTTTGCAGATCGAGTGCATGGATATCCTCCTTCCCGAAGCTCGGTTAATTGCGTCTAGTGAATTAATAGGTTCACGAAACTCTATTCGACTGGCCATTAGGTGATAAGCCCGTAAAATCAATACACGATAGTGCATCGGATTCACCAATGGCCAAAGAGAACCTCAATGATCTGCAAGCTTTTGTGGCCGTAGCCCGCGCGCGCAGCTTCACGCGTGCGGCAGCGCAGCTAGGTATGTCACGCTCGGCGCTCAGCCACGCAATGTCTACATTGGAGGCCCGCTTAGGCATGCGCCTGCTGACGCGTACCACACGCAGTGTCTCCACTACGGAGGCCGGCGCACGGTTACTTGAGGCTGTAGCCCCGCGACTCGATGAAATCGAGCTGGAAATGAATTCGCTCAATGCCTTGCGCGACAAACCTGCCGGCACGGTGCGCATCACTGCTCACGATCACGCTATCACTACCCTCCTCTGGCCTCGTTTATTGCCTTTGCTGCAGCGATATCCCGACGTTCATGTGGAATTCAGCGTCGATTACGCATTCACCGACATCGCCGCGAATCGCTTCGATGCCGGCGTGCGCGTCGGCAGCCGGGTAGACAAGGACATGGTTGCGGTTCGCCTCGCCCCCGACCTGCGTATGGCGGTGGTGGCATCGCCCGCTTACCTTGCAGACAAGGCACTACCTGACCTGCCTGGAGATCTAACTCTGCATCGCTGCATCAACCTACGCTTAGCCACCCATGGCGGGCTGTATGCCTGGGACTTCGAGAAAGAAGGACAAGCGGTCAGCGTGCGCGTCAGCGGCCAGGCAACCTTCAACAACACCTACCTGATGCTGCAGGCAGCCCTAGATGGAATGGGGTTCGCTTTCGTACCCTTCGACATCGCGCAACCGCACATCGACGAGGGCCGTTTGGTGGCGGTGCTGGAGGATTGGTCGCCGGTGTTCCCTGGCTACCATCTGTATTACGCGAGCCGCAGGCATGTTTCGTCGGCACTTGCCCTGGTTATTGAAGCTTTGCGGTGGCATGAGGAGTCTGCTGGAGACTAACGGCCTTGCTGTCTGGAGCAACCATGCCCTGCGTTTCCCGATGTCGTGCCTGGACATCACTCAAGAGGTCGTGGGGTATCTACATCCCGCAGTATGCTTGGGTCATTCAGGGGTAAGTAGCGCACCGTATGCTGATTCGCAGCAATTACTGACTTGGCACCCGTATCCCCGCTCAAGCCCTGTAGAGCAGGCCAGAATCTGCGCCCGAATAGCACTGGATGCCCGGGCCGCCCTTTGAAGGTTGGCACTACAATATGCTCCGGTGAGGCCAGGGCTAGTAGATAACCCAGGCTGTCTGCACCGATCCATGGCATGTCCCCCAGAAACACCGCAATAGCGTTCACCATCGCCACCCGGCTGATGTGCTGCACACCAATGGCCAGGCTGTGTCCCATGCCGAACTGAGATTCAGCGCAGCGTATTACCTGGACCTGCGGCGGGATGCCCAGCGCGGTGCTGTCGTCTTCAGGGCGCAGCACCACCCAGATCTCCTCCAACTGAGCGCAAGGTAGCGCCAAGCTGGCAGCGAGCAATGTCTGCCCTGAGCTGAGCCGGGCGCAACGTTTGTCGCTACCAAAGCGGCGAGAGAAACCCGCCGCAAGTACCAGCCCTGCAACCGCCTGGCTTTTAAGTTCAGCGTCTGCGTGCATAGCGTTCAACCGCCTATCATCTTCATGATCATGACATCGCCGGAAAAACGCTCGGTCTGCTTATCCGCCAGTGCTCGCTTGGACAACTCGCGAATGCGCAGCAGTGCTTCATCTCTGGGCAGTTCAAGCACATCGCCCAGGTAGTGGCTACGGCTTGAGGACAGACAGCCATGCAGCCATCCGCTGGAACTCAGCCGCGCGCGGCTGCAGCCTGCGCAGAACGGCGCAGTCTCGTTGGCGATGATGCCGAAGCTGCCGCGACCGGGGATGGCGAATCGCTGCGCGGTGGCATCCGCAGCATTGGTCGCTAACGTGAAAGAGTAGCGCTCGGCAATGCTCGCAAGAATCTCGTCCATGCCGAAGAACTGCTGCACAAACGCCTGGCTGTCACGAGCAAGATGGCCCATGCGCATCAGCTCGATGAAACGCAGCTCCACTCCCCTGTCCAAACAATAGTCGAGCATTGGCAGGATCTGCTCATGGTTGTAACCACGTATGGGCACCATGTTGATCTTCACCTGCAGGCTGGCGGCGAGCGCCTGGTCGATACCCGTCAACACCTCCGTCAGTTCACCGCCGCGGGCGATGCGAGGAAATGCCAGGGCATCCAGTGAATCAAGAGAAACGTTGATGCGTTTGATACCGCCCGCGAGTAGTACAGGCAGCTTGCGCGACAGCAGTTGGCCATTGCTGGTCAGCGACACGTCTTCGAAATCGAAGTACTCCAGGGCGCCCACAAAGTCGTCGAACAGCGGGCTGATCAGCGGCTCACCACCGGTGATGCGTAGGGTGCGTAGATCATTGACCTGCTTGAGGTAATCCACCGCCAGCAGCAGTTTAGCCAGCGGCAGAGCGTTCTTATCCGGGTGCAGGCGCTTGCCGTCTGGCACGCAGTAGACGCAGGCATAGTTGCAGGCAGTGGTCAGGCTCACGCGCAGGTTACGCAGTCGCCGACCCTGAGCATCGACGATCTGGCTGGACTGCGGTCTCGGCACCTCGGCCTCAGAGTGCATCGCGTGGCCGGCCCCGGTAGACGCGGACAATATCGGCGATGGTTGCCAGGGCTATCTCGGCCGGCGTCTTGCTTCCCAGCGCCAAGCCTACGGGCATGTGCAGGCGTGCGACTTCGGCTTCGCTCAGGCCGCCGACGCGGCGCAGGCGTTCGGCACGTATGGCCGAGGTGCGCTGAGAACCCATCACGCCGATGTAGAAGGCTGGCGTGCGCACGGCCTCAATCATCGTCAGGTCATCGATGCGCGGATCATGGGTCAGCGCCACCACCGCGGTGGCGCGGTGGCAGCCATCGGCTGCGATGAACTGTGAAGGCAACTCCTTGCGTAGCTCGACGCCGGGCAGGTCGAACCCGCCGTAGGCCTCCTCACGCGGATCGCAGACGATGACCTCGAAACCCAGGGTGCGGGCGAACTCCGCACAGATAACCGAAACCGGCGAGATGCCGGCAATAATCAGTCGCGCCGCCGGACCGATACGAATCTGCAGCGAGCGCCCGTCTACCGCCTCGACCACACGCGGGCCCAGACCATCGTCCTCGTACAAGGTTGCCTGCCCGTCATGCAGGTCGACGCTGCGCAGCAAATGCTGTTGGCCGCGCAAAGTCGCATGCAGGCGTTCCAGCTGCGCCCAGGTAGCGGAATCCGCAGGCAGACGCTCAATCAAAACCTTGAGAATACCGCCGCAGGGCAGCGCTATACGTGAGCCCTGTGGCCCATTCGGGTCGCCATAGCGCAGGACAGTGACTGCTTGCTCGAACTCACCTTCTCGCAGGCGTTCGAGAAAATCCTCCTCGACGCAACCGCCAGACAGTGAGCCAACATGACTGCCGTCGCGCCGCGCGGCCAGCAGAGAACCGGGTTCGCGTGGCGACGAGCCGAAGGTGGCGAGCACCGTGCACAACCATACGGTCTCCCCTGCCCGCGACCAGGTCAGAGACTGCTCGATAACCTGTAGATCCAGATGCTGCATCGTCAATCGCCCCATGTCTGATCAGCGGGTATCTGCTCAATTGCCGCTGGTTTGCTACTGGTAACGCCCACCAAGGCAGATACGCCACTGCCACGACTGATACCGAATCTACGCACGACAGCAGCTGCCCTATGGCCTGCTGTAACGCAGCGCATCCAAGACCAGGCTAAATGCCGGCGATGGCTGTCGGCGGCTCGGGTAGTACAGGTAGTAACCGGGAAATGGCTGGCACCAATCCTCCAGCACGCGCACCAACCTGCCCTCTTCAATGTGCAAGCCGAATTCTTCTTCAGGTAGCCAGGCAACACCCAACCCTGCCAAAGCGGCATCCACGATATTGGGTGAAGTATTCAAGATGAGCTGTCCATCCACACGGACGTTCAACTGCTTGTCCTTGCGCTGGAAATCCCAGACGTAGAGTCCTCCTCCAGACTGCATGCGCATGTTGATGCAGTTGTGGTCGATCAGGTCTCGAGGCTTCTTAGGTTTCGGGTGCTTCACAAAGTATGCCGGGGATGCCACCACCGCCATGCGCAACTGAGGCCCGATTGGAATGGCGATCATGTCCTTGTCGATGGTGTCGCCCATGCGCACCCCGGCATCGAAGCGATCAGCCACGATGTCGCGAAAGCCGTAGTTGATGTCGAACTCGACCTTGATATCCGGATATTCCAGCAGCAAGGGCGTGAGCTTGGGCAGCAGCACTGTGCGCTGGATGTGATCTCCACATGTGATGCGCACCGTGCCGCTTGGCTTGTCGCGCAGTGCTGACAACTCGTCCAGTTCCGCCTCGATCTCGTCGAAGCGATTGCCAATGGCGTTCAGCAGGCGTTCTCCCGCCGCAGTGGGCGAGACGCTACGCGTCGTTCGGGTGAGCAAGCGGATCCGCAGCCTTGCCTCTAAGCCGCTTATCGCCTGACTCAAGGCCGATTGCGTTACGCCCAGTTGGGCGGCGGCGCGAGTGAAGGTGCCCTCGCGCGCGACGGTGACGAAGGACAGCAAGTCGTTGAGGTTACGTTTGATCATGGTCGAAGTTTCCCACGAATCATTAATTAGTGGAGCTTATATCCTTTTTAAGAATTGATTAGCTAGTAACGACTAGTCGAATGCCTGAACATTCATTCTGAATAATCAACTTTGTTCTCCTTGGGAGTAGCCACCACCGCCCTCCCCCTCGCCACCCTCATCGCACCGGTGGCTTTTTTCTTCGTTAAATCTCAGAAAACCAGGTTTTGCATGACAGCCAGCTCAATCAATACCATCAACGAAGTCCCCGAGCAGTCGGGCTCCTGGAGTGGCGTTCTGGCCATTTCGGTTTGCGCCTTCGCGCTGGTCGCATCGGAGTTCCTGCCGGTCAGCCTGCTGACGCCTATCGCCGATGACCTGGGTGTTACCGAGGGTATGGCAGGCCAAGGTATTGCCATCTCGGGTGCCTTCGCCGTGCTCACCAGCCTGTTCATTTCTTCACTTGCCGGCAGCCTGAATCGCAAGACACTGTTGTTGGGACTGACGGCGGCCATGGGCGTATCCGGCGCCATCGTCGCCCTGGCGCCAAACTACGTAACCTACATGCTCGGCCGGGCACTGATTGGCATGGTCATAGGCGGCTTCTGGTCGATGTCGGCAGCCACGGCGATACGCCTGGTACCAAGCCGTGATGTGCCGCGGGCACTGGCACTGGTCAATGGGGGCAACGCACTGGCCACAGTGGTTGCCGCGCCGCTGGGCGCTTGGCTGGGGACTTTTATCGGATGGCGCGGTGCCTTTCTCTGCCTGGTGCCAACCGCCCTGGTCGCACTGGCCTGGCAATGGAAAGCGCTGCCATCCATGCAGGCCGCCGCGCGCAGTTCCGGCTTGGCCAGTGCGTTCAAGGTATTCACCCTGCTCAAGCGCCCCGCCGTCATGATTGGCATGCTGGCCAGCAGCCTGTTCTTCATGGGGCAGTTTTCCTTGTTCACCTATGTGCGGCCGTTCCTGGAGACGGTCACCGACGTGCATGGCACCGACATTTCACTCGTGCTGCTGGTGATCGGTGCGGCGGGCTTCATCGGCACCCTGCTGATCGGTCGGGTACTGCAGCGGCGCTTCTTTCAGACGCTGATCGTCATGCCATTGCTGATGGCTTTGATTGCCGTGGCCCTGACAGCCTTCGGTCACTGGACCGCCATCGTTGTCGCCCTGCTGGGTCTGTGGGGGCTGATCGGCACCTCGGCCCCTGTCGGCTGGTGGTCCTGGATCGCCATGGTGTTTCCCAAGGATGCCGAAGCAGGTGGCGGTCTGTTCGTTGCGGTGGTGCAGCTCTCCATCGCGCTGGGTTCGACCCTCGGCGGCCTGCTGTTCGACCACAGTGGCTATCAGGCGACCTTCTTCGCCAGTGCGGCCATGCTGTTGTTAGCGGCCTTTCTCGCTTTTCTCACTTCGCGCTCGCCGATGCGGCAAGCGGACTGAGCCAACTGCCACGCCCGGAGGGCCTATGACCACGAGCCTCGTTATCTCCCGTAGCAGCCACTGTCGAGTGCACATTGAAGGCCGCTCCGCACGAGGCGTGCGTGCCCTACGCGTGCTGGGCCTGCTGTCCAGCCTGTTCATCCTTGGTGGGAGCGGAGAGACATTAGCCGCTCCCAGCGCCATCTCCACTCATGCAGCAAGGGCAACTGCTCAATCGGAGGAATCTCGTATGTGGATGACCGTCGGCGAACGTCGCTTCGCCATTACCTTGGCCGACACCGAAGCGGCTCGCGCCTTTGCCGCCATGCTGCCGCTCACGATCGACATGCCCGATCTGAACAGCAATGAGAAGCACGCCAAGCTGCCGAAGGCGTTACCGACGAGCACCACTCGGCCCGGCACGATCCAGAACGGCGACCTCATGCTCTACGGCTCACAAACGTTGGTTGTCTTCTACCTGACATTCGATTCGAGCTACTCGTACACGCGCCTGGGTCGTATCGACGACCCTACAGACTTGGCGCGGGTGCTTGGCAGGGGAACCGCGCGAATCACCTTCTCAAGGGACTAATTTTCCTGCAGCAACACAGTTTTTCATTAGCCCCCCCAACACCCCATGCGACAGACCGGTAGCCAAGCGTTGACCTGCGAAGGAGATAACGAACGGTTCTGCGCATTTGCACCAATCATCAACTACGCGAAGGAAAACACGATGAACGAAGCAACCCTGAATCTGACGAGCATCAAACCGCGCAGAACCCTCCGGGACTTTTTCCATGGTTCCCTCCTTGTCGGCCTGGCTGCGGCCTTTGGTGGCGAGATGGCACAGGCGCAAGCATCATCGGCAATGGTTGAGATCGATGGTCTGCAACTGACCCAAGAATGGGACAAGGTGTTTGCCAAGAGCGAGAAGGTCGATCATCAGAAGGTAACCTTCAAGAACCGCTACGGCATCACCCTCGCGGGCGACCTGTATCTGCCGAAGAATCGAGGCAACCAACGGTTGGCAGCGCTCGTCGTCGGCGGTCCCTTCGGTGCGGTGAAGGAGCAATCCTCGGGCCTTTATGCGCAAACCATGGCCGAGCGCGGCTTCGTCACGTTGGCTTTCGACGGCTCCTACACCGGGGAAAGCGGCGGTGAGCCGCGCAACGTCGCTTCGCCGGATATCAACACCGAAGACTTCATGGCTGCCGTGGATTTCATCGGACTCCAATCCTACGTTGATCGTGAGCGCATAGGCGTCATTGGCATCTGCGGCTGGGGCGGTATGGCCTTAAACGCCGTGGCGGCCGACAAACGCGTCAAGGCCGTCGTCGCCAGCACTATGTACGACATGACTCGCGTTATGTCCAAGGGATACAACGACAGTGTGACCGCCGAGCAGCGCGCGCAGACCCTGGAGCAACTGAGTCGGCAGCGCTGGGACGATGCGCAGAACGGTAAACCAGCCTACCAACCGGACTACAACAAGCTGAAGGGCGGCGAGCCGCAGTTCCTGGTCGACTATGCCGACTACTACATGACGCCGCGTGGCTACCACCCGCGAGCGGTCAACTCGGGCAATGCCTGGACGATGACTACGCCACTGTCGTTCATGAACATGCCAATCCTGACCTACATCAAAGAGATTTCGCCGCGTCCCATCCTGTTCGTTCACGGTGAGAACGCTCACTCGCGTTACTTCGCCGAAACTGCCTATGCAGCTGCAGCAGAACCCAAGGAACTGGTGATTGTTCCGGGGGCCAACCATGTCGACTTGTACGACCGCATGGACAAGATTCCCTTCGAGAAAATGGCAGCCTTCTTCACCGAGCACATGAAGTCAGAAGCAGGCAAGTAAATAGCTATCCCCCGGCTTGTCTGGGGGATATTTGCCATCCAACAGGAGCACAGAAACCATGAACACTCAGCGCTTGCCCCTGCTCACAGGACTGACGAGGTTTGCCGCGTTCAGCCTGGCTTTGCTGTCGGCAACTCCAGCGTTCGCGCATCATGGCTGGGCAGCCTTCGAGACGGATCGCCTCGTCTACATTTCCGGGACAGTGTCATCGCAGGGTGTTTGGGGCAATCCGCACTCGCTCTTCGAGGTGACCCTCGATCAGAAGCTACCTGCCCACACACCCTCACTGACGATTCCCGAGCAGTTGCAGGATCCCGAGGACAGCGTTCGGGTCAATGCCGCGCCCTCGTACAAAGGCCCTCATCAGAAATTAGAGGTTGTCATTGCCCCTCCTGCCTGGTCAGGCCGGTGGGGCTTGGAACGTGCGCTGAAGATCGGCGAGCGCTTCCAGGGAGTCGGCTACATCAATCGAACAGACGATGCTTTGTTTCGGCCGGTTGTATTCTGGTACGGGGATGATGCGGTACCAGTGAACCAAGTACTCGGCAACAGTCTCCCGGTTCGTGCTCCATTGCCTGACTCCGAAAGGAATTGAGAAGGTGCATATGCCGGACTGGCTCAACGTGTGGCTGACCCTGCTGCAGGACTCATCGCTGGGCGAGACGGTAAGGAATGCCCAATTTCTTTATCCCGTTCTTGAGTCCGTACATATCCTTGGGATCGCGCTACTAGTGGGGCCAGCTTTCACTTTCGATCTTCGACTGTTGGGGGCTGGTCACCGCGTCGTGCCAGTAACCATCGCTGCTCGTTATCTACTCCCCCTCTCCCATATTGGTCTGGGAATTGTCACGATAACGGGTATTGCACTGCTCATTGCACAGGCGACCGTGGTTGCCGCCGCTATTGCGGCACCGTGGAAGCTCGGACTCATCGTTATTGCCGGCATCAACGTTCTGGTGTTCTACAAGGGCATCTACCGGACGGTGAGGTCTTGGGATTTAGACGCCCCTGTTCCACTGCCTGCGAAGGTTTCTGCATTGGTCTCAGCTTTTGCATGGACAGGAGTCATCGTCGCAGGGCGTTTTCTGGCGTACTGATTTTGAGACCGCCAAAGCCATCTCCTATAACCGAAAATCAACTCGAAGGCGTTCACCAGGTCATAGCGGACTATTGCGCAGTAGCAGCGAGACAAGCAGCACATTCGCTATGAAAAAGACCTGCCGGGATCTGCTTGGTCAACCGCGTGTGCGCCAAGCGCATGAAACTCGTGTGATCGCAACTCAGGTGCTCTCCGCATGAAAAGATTCTGGCGTCGTTTTTTCACGGTTCTCATAAGCATGGCCAGCCTCGGCGTAGTAGGTGTCGTCGGCTACCTACAGCACCCCGTATTCGGAGCGCTTCCCAGCGGGGAAAGGATGGCACGCATCGAGCGCTCACCCAACCACGCTAATGGCTCGTTTCACAACCAGATCGATACACCTATGCGTACTACTGACCAGTCCGAGTGGTCGATGTGGATGCAAAACCTCTTTGGCGAAAAAGGCCAGCCTCGCCCACCGGGCACGATCCCGGCGGTCAAGACTGATCTGCGAGCACTCGCCCGCACGCAGGATGCTGTGATCTGGCTGGGACATTCCTCCTACTTCGTGCAATTGGGTGGGCAGCGCATTCTGATCGATCCAGTGTTCAGCACCAATGCCGCACCCATCCCCATGGTGAATAGAGCATTTGACGGTACCAGCCTCTACACGGCCGATGACTTACCCGAAATCGATGCGCTGCTGATCAGCCACGACCATTACGACCACCTCGATTATCCGAGCATCCGAGCGCTCATGCCTAAGGTCAGACAAGTGATCGTAGGGCTGGGTGTTGGCGCACATTTCGAGGCTTGGGGCTATGACGCGAGCCGCGTGCGTGAGATCGACTGGAACGAGAGTGTCGAGCTGGAATCGCACGTACAGATTCACGCTACACCTGCCCGTCACTATTCCGGGCGTACCTTCGAACGCGACCAGTCACTGTGGGTTGGCTACGCCCTGATCTCGGTCGAGCGTCGCCTATTTTTCAGCGGTGACACCGGCTACGGGCCTCACTTCAGCGAAATCGGCCAGCGGCTGGGTCCGTTCGATTGGGTAGCACTCGACATGGGTCAGTACGACCCACGCTGGGCTAATGTCCACATGACTCCCGAGCAGGCTGCACAGGCTGCCGAAGATCTGCGGGCTAACGTGCTGACGCCCGCACATGCTGGCCGATTTTCGATCTCACCTCATGATTGGGACGAACCGTTCAAACGCATCAGCGTCGCCAGTCAGGGGCGTGCTTTTTCGCTGTGGACACCGGAGATCGGCCGCCCCATCCATCTGGACGGACGCGAGCAGACCTTCACTGCGTGGTGGACAGCCAGTACAGGCAGCGCACCCCGGCTCGCGGCTGCAGCCGAGGAACCATAGCATTCGCCTGCCGTCATCACAGGGTTCCTACTCGGAGTGCTGCCAGCCTAAGGCAGAAGTCATCGAACCACGGTGACGACCAGCAATGATCAGTTAGAAACGGCAGAAAGCGGCCAATTGCAGTCGCTCATATCCTCAGAGTTACCATCCCGTAACTACCACTTGGCACCGCGGGAGCCTGCCGCTCGGCCCTTGCTTCAATTAGGTCAGGCAATCGTTCATCTATGACTATCCAGCTAGCACTTCCTGCGAAAAGACTGTGCTTCGCGGCAAGGTCCCGCTCGCCACGACGTTTTCAAGGGTGGTCGCCGGATTGGCGACGAAGAACGTTAGTACAAGCCTACGTGGACACCATCGCCCTAAATACTGGAGTTCGGGAGATGTGTTCGCCATCCGCTTACTGCTCGCCTAACCAGACTCCGCTTGGACAATCTCGTGTCTTGATTTCTGACACGTCCTGGTAACTCGATAAGTCATTTGTCTAACGCCATTAGCCGCTTAGGTAACTCGCAAGCGACTAATGCTTACCGTAGTGGTTGAAGTGAAGAGTGCAGATCAGTACTAATTACACCCCGCACAACATGAACTTCATTCCTTATAGGCGGTGAGCGTCATAGCAGACGCCTCTTGACGAAGTGGAATCAGCGCCTGATACATCGCAGACGCATTCCAGTTATTGAGAGCTTCCATATCTGGAAACTTAATCACTACAACGCCTTCCTCTGAACATCCGCCCGCTAAGTCGCGCACCTTTTCCCCACGGAAGACGATCATTCCACCAAATGCATCTATGGTGGCTGGAACTTGGGCGCGATATTCTCCCCATTTCCTTTCGTCTTTTACTGAAAAATGACCGACAACATATGCACAACCCATTGCAGCTACACCCCATAGTAAAATTAACTAGCTTTAAGTAGAGAGCATATCGGTATCAAACTGTCGCGCGCCCTGGGCGCCCACGTGATGGCTTTCACGCGTCAGAATCGAAGCGGCAGAAGGCCGTCAGTCTGGAGGCACCTTCGCTGTCCTGTTCACGAATCCGGATAACAGGGCTATTGCCTCACTCGAGTGTGAGATAGATGCCGAGCGACGATTCGGGGATGGCACTGCGCAGGAATTCGACAAAGGCGCTAACGCGTTTTGGGCGGAAGCGCCCTTGCGGAAACGCAATGCACAACCGCAGGCTTTCCGGTCGCCAGCGCGGGCATTGGACGATTAGGCTGCCCTGTTGCAAATGCTCCGCAATCAGCCAGCGCGGCAGCAGCGAATAGCCGATGCCATGGGTGGTCGCTTGCAGTGCCGCGAACAGGTTGTCGGTCGCGAAGGCCGCAACCGGCTTGACTTTGCGTGCCTCTTCGCCGGGGCTGGTCAAGGTAAACTCCCGCCCATCATAAGAGGACAGCAACACCGCCGGAAGGCAATCCAGCTCAGCCGGAACGGTACATGGATCCTCGAGCCCGCCTAGGCCAGGCACTGATACCACCAGCCTTTCGACGCTCCCCAGCGTACGCATGATCAGAGACTCGTTCCGTACTGGCCCGACCCGTATCCACAGATCAAAGCCCCCAGTAGCCAGATCGCACGGGTCGTCGCATACGCGCCAGTCAAGCCGCACGCGCGGATGTAGGCGCAGGAAGTCACAGGCGATATCCGCGAACAGCGACTGCCCCAGGGCCGACGGGACCGCCAGTTTCAGGAGTCCTGACAATTCGCCCTGCTCCCCCTTCAGGGCCTCCGCACTACGCTGCCAGTCAGTCAGCATGCGCCGGGCATCTTCCAGGAACATGCAGCCATCCTCGGTCAGCGAGAGCTGTTGTGTGGTACGCATGAGCAGCCGTACGCCCAGCATGTCCTCGAGCATGCGCAACCGGCGACTGGCCGCCGGCTGGGACAAGCCCATCAGGCGCCCCGCGGCGGAGATCGACTGGGTGTCAACGATGCGCACGAAGAGTTGCATCAGGTCGTGGCGGTCCAGAGTCTTCGGCATGGCAAATCCTTCATTCGCAATACGCATGAACCTAATCCAGTTTGGCCCCCTACGCAACTGACTCTAGTTGCGAGAATGTTGTTACCGCGACGGCACTTGGCGTCCTTACTGCACGATTGAGCTGGAGGCGCTCGGGGAGCATTGCGCCGCCCTGGGGGCCCTTGGCACGACCCTGGTCGCGTTCTCGCCGCAGACGGTCACCCATAACCTCAAGACCGTTCGCGATTACGACCTGGGCTTCAACCTGCTCAGCGACGCGGTCAACGCCGTATATCGTCCGCGCGGCGTCGAACTGTCCCAATACAACGGCGCCCACTCTGGCGAATGCTGCTGTCGGCGCGCTATGTCATCGGTATCGACGACAAGACCGTGATGGCACAGGCGGACCCCGATTACGGGGCCGCCCTGAGCCGACTACGACGCTTGCGACCATCGCTTCACTTAACGTGCCCGGCAACGGCTGAATTACAGACTACCAACAGGAACTTTCATGATGGATACAATCAATCAACCAGACGGCGTGGCTCTGTCTGCGCCCGCCGTCGGGCCTGACCAAGGCTTGGGCTGGCGCAAGCTCTTGATTCTGGCGGCGGGGGCGTTCGCCGTGGGCACCTCCGAATTTCTGATGATGGGAACGCTGCCCGGGGTTGCTGCTGACCTTGGCGTCTCAGTAGCGGCTGCCGGCCAGCTGGTTTCAGCATTCGCGATAGGCATTGCGGTGGGAGGCCCGCTGCTGGCGGGCGCCGTGAGCCGCTATGACCGGCGTAAGGTGCTGGTCGGCGCGCTGCTGGCCTTCATGGCGGCCAATGCTGTGGGGGTGATGGCGCCCGTGTACAGCCTGGCGGTCGTGATGCGCTTCGTGGCGGGGGCTTTCGGCGGCCTGTTTTATGGGGTCGCCTTCTCCACCGCTGCCACGACAGCGGCGCCAAACCGCCAAGGCGTGGCGATGGCGATGGTGATGGGCGGGGTCACTATGGCCACCGTGCTGGGCACGCCGCTGGGCGCTTGGATTGGCCAGCACTTGGGCTGGCGCACGCCATACGGGATTATCTCGGCTCTGACATTCGGCGTCGCCGCCGCGGTCCACTTGCTGTTACCGCGCATTCCCGGACAGGCCACTTTAGGTTCGGGAGTTAAGGGCGCTATCGACGGGATCCGCTCGCTGTTCTCGGTATTCGACAACCGCCCCCTAACGCTTCTGTACCTGGCGATCATCCTTGTAAACACAGGCTGGTTCGCCTTATACACTTATGTAGCTCCATTTTGGATCGAAGTTAGCGGCGTATCCGCCGCCACGGTGCCGACCGCGCTGCTCGCATATGGCATCTTTTCCGCTATCGGCGGGGCGGCGGGTGGCAAACTGGCGAACGGTCATGCGACGACTACCATGCTGGGATCGGTAGCGGCGCAAGCTATCCTGCTTGGTGCGATGATGTTCAGCACGACCGCTATGGTGTCGCTTGTGATCGCCATGCTGTGGGGCTTCGCAGCATGGGTGTTCGTCACGGCTGTACAAGTGCGCGTAGTTGCACTCGCTAGGGCGCAGTCCGATGTCGCCTCGTCGGTCGCAGTCTCCGCCTTCAACGTCGGTAATGCGGCCGGCGCATTGGCCGGGGGCGCTGTTGTTGCCCATTACGGCCTTGTCGCAGCCCCGGCTGCTGCCGCGGGATTCGTGCTTGCGGGCCTGGTGATAGCCCTGTTCTCCGGACGGCGCTCCACGGCTGCCTAGCGCGTTGAGCAAGGTTCATGCACCGCTGCGAAATGGAGTCCGGCACGATCCTTCTGCTGGCCTCAGTATCCAAGCTTGGAGGCCCCGGTTGATGTTCGACCATTTCTCGAAGGCGACACCTGGACAGCACTTTCAATGCGCTCTTGCCTAAAAAGCAACGCTGTATCGGCGTTGGACACCGACAGCAGATGTGGTGGCCGATGCCGTTGCAACGCTTGATCCAATGAAGTCGCCTCGCTATCCCAACACATCGCTGTGCGACGATCTTCCTGCGTTGGTCGAGCAGGCCGGCAAATGCAACGACAGTCCCGAGATCGTTACCGCGACAATGGAGATGGGCCGTTAGCACCCAGACCTATATCGGACTCTGAATGCGCGCTTCGGCACGTTCGTTCGAGCAGAACTGATCGCCACGGCTACACAGCTTCAGTAATGACATATCGCCGGTAGCGTACGAGAAGCAGTATTTCGACAGCTCTCGAGTGCCTAAAAAGCCGTAGCGATTCACTCAATATCTGGAAGCAAGGAGCCGCAGCGACATACCAGAACCTCCACGCAACAATTGCGGCGACGAGCTCGTCAGAATCAACGCAGTCCTACCAGCGCATTTCTCATAGTGGGTTCGCGGAGCGCTAAAAGGCATCTCGACAGAAGAGATCTGTGTCACGCCGCCTTCAACAGAAGCACACGCTTTCTCACGAAGCTAACGACCTCTCTTGGCCGGTTGCTGCCTGATGCGAGCGGCCACTAGAGGTCGACCTTTGCCGGTCACAACCGGCATAGACCGCTTCGCTCGGCATAGGTCAACTCGAGTGCAATCGTAGTCAGCGGCAAGGCAGTTGGGTGATGAGTGCAAGCAGTTACGTAGCGCACAAGCCGGGGTTCACAGCCTATTGCGAAGTACTGGCTTAGCTGGTGCCTGGCTGACCTTGGCGGTCAGCTAGGCACCTTAACTTACGCCACTGTTCGAACCGGCAGGCTACGCACGCGCTTGCCGGTAGCAGCAAAGATCGCATTGCATAGTGCAGGCGCAACCGGTGGTACCGGCGGTTCACCGACACCACCGGGAGGCAGATTGTGGTCGTCGTTAACCAGATGGGTGCGGATCACACGCGGCGACGCGCTGTGGCGTAATACTTCATAGTCATGGAAGTTGCTCTGAACCACCCGTCCCTTGGCGAACGTAATCTCGCTGTTCAGTGCCAGGCTCAGGCCCATGATGGCGCCACCTTCGAGCTGTGCGCGGATACGCTCGGGATTGATCTGCGGGCCGCAGTCAATCGCCATGTCCACGCTCAGCACGCGCACTGCCCCCTTGTCGTCCACCGCCACCTCGACCACAGCGGCCGTGTAGCTGAGGAAGCTGTAGCAGAATGCCAGCCCGAGACCATGACCCGCTGGCAGTTCACGCCCCCACCCTGCCCCCTCACACGCAGCGTTAATCACGCCACGCAGGCGACCGGTATCGTAAGGGTAACGCTCGGGCGACTCGCTGTAGTTCCAAGTGTCGGCCATCGTGCCCGGATCGATCTGGCGCGCTGGGCCGATCAGGTCGAGAGCGAACTGTCGATGATCCTTGCCTGCGCGATGAGCCAGTTCGGCGATGAAGCACTGCGCCGCAAAGGCATGCGGGATGTTGGCCACCGAGCGGAACCAGCCGATACGGGCATGAGCGGGAACCTCGGAGGTCTCCACACGTACATTCGGTATGCGGTAAGGCATGTTGATTGCAGACATCGCTGATTCGAAGATCCGCTGTCCCATAGCCCCGGCTGTAAATAGCGAGGCAATCGTAGGCGCGGCACTACGATGCAACCAGGAACTGACCTGACCCTGGCTATCGATTACAGCTTCTAGTCGCTCGACCGAGACGGTATGCAGGTAGTCATGCTGAATATCGTCTTCGCGGGTCCATACCAGCTTGACCGGAGTGCCTTTGGGCATAGCCAGCGCGACGATCGCAGCCTCGTCGACGAAGTCGGGCTTAGACTTGCGACCAAAACCACCGCCCAGAAGCAACACATTGACTCGGACGTTCTCAGGCTCGAGTTTCAGGCGTGCCGCTACCGCAGTACGCGCTGCGACCGGATTCTGCACCGAAGTCCAGACCTCGGCCTTGCCATTCTGGATCTGCACGGTAGCCACCGGGGGCTCCATCGAGGCATGGGCCAGGTGCGGCACGTGGTACTCCGCGACCAACCTTTCTGCCTCAGGCGCCCTGCTCCAGACCTGCGCAACGTCGCCCTGGTCGCGCACTATCTTGCCAGACTTGCGCGCTGCACTCTCCAGCTCCTGGCGGTACTCAACGGAGTCGTAGCCGGCATTGGCGCCGTCATCCCATTCGATCTGTAGCACGGCCCTCCCTTGGCGCGCCGCCCAGGTATTGCGTGCGACGACCGCCACACCGCCTAGAGGCTGGAATCCCGGAGCACCGCTCATATCAGGTATTTCCACTACCTTGATAACACCTGGTATAGCCATGGTTTGGCTGGGGTCGTATCGGCGCAACTTTCCGCCAACCACGGGCGGACGAGCCACTACGGCATAGACCATGCCCGGTAGACGCATATCCATACCGTAAGTGGCCTGGCCCTTACCAATCGCCTCTAGGTCGACCAGACGTACGCGATCCTTGCCGATATAGCGAAAATCTTCCCGAGCCTTGAGCTTGAGTGCGTCGGCATTGGGCACCGGTTGCTTGGCCGCGTCCACCGCCAGTTCGCCGTAACCCAGGCGCCGACCGGTACCCTCGTGTACGACCTCGTGCTGAATAGCTTTAACCTCGGACACAGGCACAGACCAGCGCGCTGCGGCGGCCGCTTCGAGCATCTGCCGCGCAGCGGCACCGACACGCCGCATGGGCATCAGGAAATGGCGCACGCTACGCGAGCCATCCACGTTCTGGTTGCCGTAGCGCGTTTCGTCAGCCTCGGCTTGTACGATCTTGACCTGCTCCCAACGCGCTTCCATCTCGTCCGCCACCACCATCGGTAGACTGGTGCGCACGCCTGTACCCATTTCTGCACGGTGCGCGACGATGGTGACTGTGCCGTCTTCAGCAATGGAAACGAAGATCAGCGGATCGTCCACCGTACCGCCAGGCATACTATCGGCACCGTATTTCTTGGCACCGTCATCGGCCCAGGCGGCCGTGACCAGCCCCTTGGCCGTCACGGCCAGCGTCAGCGCAGCCAGGCTGCCCTGCAGAAAGACACGTCGGGAGAGTCCAGATTTGATGGTCATACCAGGCCCCCCTGCGCCAGTTGGTTGGCAGCCTGCTGGATCGCTGAGCGGATGCGCGGGTAGGTGCCGCAGCGGCAAATGTTGCCGCTCATGGCCTGATCTATCTGCTGCTCGCTGGGCTTCGGCGTGCTCTTGAGCAAACTCACCGCCGTCATGATCTGCCCTGCCTGGCAGTAACCGCACTGGGCGACGTTGTTCTCGATCCAGGCCTGTTGCACGACTTGCCCGACGCGATCCGCCTCCATCCCCTCGATGGTCGAGATCGCACGCCCGGCCACCGCCGATATTGGGGTGACGCACGAGCGAATGGCCGCGCCGTCCATATGCACGGTACAGGCACCGCACATGGCCATACCGCAGCCGAACTTGGTTCCGGTCATACCGAGTTCATCGCGCAGCGCCCATAGCAACGGTATGTCGTCGGGGCCTTCAACGTCCTTGGTTTGGCCGTTGATTTGAAGTCTTGTCATGGGCGAATTCCTGTGAGGGGCAACCGCGGGGACGATGCGCTGCAAGCGCTGGGATGGCTACCGAAATCAGTCTAGAAACTCTACAGAAAAAGATCGCCCCATATTCATTAGCTGTACTAATAGAGGTATTCAGCCCTCACGGCCATCAGAGCCTGTCCGAAGTGTCGCTACAACTGCGTGCGTATGATTCTTTCGAATTCAACACTGCGGCTGCTGTGCTCCTGCAACTGCTGCCGAAACTGCGGTGACAGCTGCTCCGCGAGCACTTGCTCGAAACCGTGGCGAATTT
>Ga0209699_100369_pt1 | contig 28446 bp, 27 predicted proteins | sample SynthPrep_1_END__FD_187204 | JGI IMG/M metagenome (GOLD analysis project Ga0209699, IMG submission 187204) | Synthetic microbial communities from Ohio, USA - SynthPrep_1_END_DS7_MetaG (SPAdes) (version 2) | ecosystem: Engineered > Bioreactor > Aerobic > Activated sludge | place: USA: Ohio...
CATGAACGCCCGCGTTCACCAGCCCGTCCACAGCCCGCAGCATGCCGCTTCCTATTACGCCGCCAGCGTCAATCGCCAGCAGGCCTACCCGCCCCTGGCGGGTGAGCGGCAGGTGGACGTGTGCATCGTCGGCGGCGGCTTCAGCGGCCTGAACACTGCTATCGAGCTGGCCCAAAAAGGCTTCTCGGTCGCGCTGCTGGAAGCGCACAGGATCGGCTGGGGCGCCAGTGGACGCAACGGCGGGCAACTGATTCGCGGCGTCGGTCACGATGTCGAACAGTTCGAATCCGTGGTCGGCCAGGACGGCGTGCGCCAGTTCAAGCTGATGGGCCTGGAAGCGGTGGAGATCGTCCGAGATCGCGTCGCGCAGTTCCAGATCGACTGCGATCTCACCTGGGGCTATTGCGACCTGGCCAACAAGCCGGTTCATTACGAAGGCTTCGCCGAGGACAAGGCCGAGCTGGAGAGCCTCGGTTATCGCCACGAACTGCGCCTGGTGCCGCCGGCACGCATCCACGACGTGGTTGGCTCCGACAATTACTGCGGCGCGATGATCGACATGGGCTCGGGCCACCTGCACCCGCTCAACCTGGCGCTCGGTGAAGCGGCCGCCGCCCAGTCGCTGGGCGTGCAGCTGTTCGAGGAATCACCAGTGACACGCATCGACTACGGCAGCGAAGTGCGCGTGCACACCGCCCAGGGCCAGGTACGTGCGAAAAACCTGGTGCTGGCCTGCAATGCCTACATCAATGGGCTCAACCCGACCCTCAGCGGCAAGGTACTGCCGGCCGGCAGCTACATCATCGCCACCGAGCGACTGCCCGAAGAACAGGCGCGCCAGTTGATCCCGCAGAACATGGCGCTGTGCGACCAGCGCGTGACGGTGGACTACTACCGGCTCTCCGCCGACCGCCGCCTGCTGTTCGGCGGTGCCTGCCACTACTCGGGACGTGATCCGTCGGATATCGCCGCCTACATGCGGCCGAAGATGCTCAAGGTATTCCCGCAACTGGCCGACGTGCGCATCGATTATCAGTGGGGCGGCATGATCGGCATCGGCGCCAACCGCCTGCCGCAGATCGGGCGGCTCAAGGGTCATGCCAACGTCTTCCATGCCCAGGCCTACGCCGGTCATGGCGTCAACGCCACGCACCTGGCCGGCAAGCTGCTCGCCGAGGCCATCGCCGGTCAGGAAAGCCATGGCTTCGACCTGTTCGCCCAGGTGCCACACATGACCTTCCCCGGCGGCAAGCACCTGCGTTCGCCCTTGCTGGCACTGGGCATGCTCTGGCACCGCTTGAAGGAAGTGCTCTAGCGTCACACCGCAGTCCAACTGCCGGCCGGACAGCTTCTCGCCGGGTGCTAGGACGCGGCCCGACGCTGCTCGGAGGCCAGACGCACGGCCAGCCCAGCCAGCACACTCCCCATGACGTAGCGTTGCGCGACCAGCCAGCGCGGTCGACGTATCAGCCAGGCCGCCAGACTGCCGGCGAACAGGGCGATGACCAGATTGACCGTGAAACTGACGCTGATCTGGGTGAGCCCGAGCAGGATGCTCTGCTGCAATACGGAGCCATGCTCGGGCGATATGAACTGGGGGAAGATCGACAGATAGAACACCGCGATCTTCGGATTCAGCACACTGGTGAGAAAGCCCATCAGCAGCAGCCGCGAGGGCGGATCCTCGGCGAGTTGGCGGGCTTCGAACGGCGACCGCGCACCGGGCCTGACCGCCTGCCAGGCGAGATACAGCAGATAGGCCGCCCCCGCCCACTTGAGCAACTCATAGGCGACGGGAACCGCCAGGAACAGCGCAGTGATACCCAATGCGGCTGCGAACATGTGCACGCAGAAGCCCAGTACAACACCCAGCAGCGAGATTACCCCGGCCTTGCGCCCCTGGCAGATCGAGCGCGAGATCAGGTAGATCATGTTCGGGCCCGGCGTCAGCACCATCAGCAGCGCCGCCCCGGCGAACAGCAGCCATTCGTTCAGCGGAACCATCAGGGTCTCCAGGACGCTTACAGTTTCCAGAAGGGCAGGTTCGCCTCATGCTCGGCCTGCGCGCGGCTGAGGCCAATATCGCGAAGCTGCTGGTCATTGAGCCGGAGCAGCACGCGGCGGGTGTTCAGGCGACGCCAGAAAGCCGGCCAGTCGCGACCGAAATAACGGGCCTCGCTCTTCTGCGTCACTGCCCGTACGACCTCGCCCATTGCCACGAAATCTGTCTTGCCGAACCCGCTCATGCCTGCTCTCCCTTGGTCATCTGTCATGGGAGATCAGAATGCCGTCATCAGAAAAGTCATGACAGATTCAAAAAACTCTTATTAACTCCATACAGATTTCGCCCTATTTTCCCTGAATGGGGATTTTTTCATCGATCTGTACTGGTCTTCCCCACACACCTGATACACCCCGGACAACTGTCATGACGCTCTATCTGAACCTGGCCGAACTGCTCGGCACCCGCATCGAACAGGGGCTGTATCGCCCCGGCGACCGTCTGCCGTCGGTACGCAGCCTGAGCCAGGAGCACGGCGTCAGCCTCAGCACGGTGCAACAGGCCTACCGCCACCTCGAAGACATGGGGCTGGCCTCGCCCCGGCCGAAATCCGGCTACTTCGTGCCGCTGGGGCGGCAGATGCCGGCGTTGCCGCAGATCAGCCGCGCGGCGCAGAGGCCGGTGGAGGTTTCGCAGTGGGATCACGTACTGGAGCTGATCAGCAGCTCGCCGCAGCACGACATGCTCCAGCTCGGGCGTGGCCGCCCGGATATCAGCGGGCCCACTCTCAAGCCGCTGCTGCGCAACCTGTCGCGCCAGGCGCGCCGGCAGGATCCGGACGTGCTCACCTACGGCGGCATTCGCGGTGACGTGCGACTGCGTGAACAGATCGCCCGACTGATGCTCGACTCCGGCTGCCAACTGGCCGCCGAGGATCTTGTGGTCACCACCGGGTGCCACGAAGCGCTGTCGGCCGCCGTGCGCGCCATCTGTCAGCCCGGCGATATCGTCGCGGTCGACTCGCCGAGCTTCCACGGTGTGATGCAGGCGCTCAAGGGCTTCGGCATGAAGGCACTGGAGTTGCCCACCGACCCACTCACCGGCATCAACCTCGACGCCCTGGAAATGGCCCTGGAGCAATGGCCGATCAAGGCCATCCAGCTCACCCCCAATTGCAACAACCCGCTCGGCTACATCATGCCCGACGCCAGCAAGCGTGCACTGGTCGCCCTGGCCCAGCGTTTCGACGTGGCCATCATCGAGGATGACGTCTACGCCGACCTCGCCTACAGCTACCCACGCCCGCGCAGCATCAAATCCTTCGACGAGGACGGTCGCGTGCTGTTCTGCAGCTCCTTCTCCAAGACCCTGGCACCCGGCCTGCGGGTCGGCTGGATCGCCCCCGGGCGTTACCTGGAGCAGGTGGTGCACATGAAGTACCTGGGCACCGGCAGCACCGCGCAGCTGCCGCAACTGGCGCTGGCCGAGTACCTCAGGGACGGCCACTACGAACCGCACCTGCGCCGCATGCGCGCACAGTACCTGCGCAACCGCGACCTGATGGTGGATTGGGTCAGCCGTTATTTCCCGGCCGGCACCCGTGTCAGCCGCCCGCAAGGCAGCTTCATGCTCTGGGTGGAAATGCCGCAGGGTTTCGACAGCCAGCGCCTCAACCGCGCCCTGCTGCCACACAGGATCCAGATCGCACCCGGCAGCATCTTCTCGGCGGCAGGCAAATACCGGAACTGCATCCGCCTCAACTACGCCGAGCCGCCCAGCGCGACGCTGGAGGCAGCCGTGAAGCAGATCGGCGCGACCATCGCCGAACTGATCGACGAAGCCGATCTGCAACAGAGCCGGGAACTCGGCCCGTGGCGCTGAACGAACTCAGGAGCGAACCGCGCTCGCACCCTCCATCTCGCTGAAGGCACCACGCCGGCTGGCGAGAATGATGAACACCAGCGCCCCCGTGGCCATCAGCAGCGGCAGCGCGTGCCCGCTGAGCCACTGGCTGACCGCACCGGTGGTCAGCGGGCCGATCAGGCAGCCCAGGCCCCACAGTTGGGCGACGTGGGCATTGGCACGCACCAGTTCGTCGTCGCGGTAGCGCTCGCCGATCATGATCAGCGACAGGGTGAACAAACCACCCGCGCTGGCACCGAAGGCCACCAGCACCGGCCAGATCACCGACGTGTGCAGCAGCGGGGGGATCGCCAGGCTGGACACCAGCAGCACACTACCGCAACCACGGAACAGCAACTGCCGCGACATGCGATCGGCCAGCCAGCCGATGGGCAGTTGCAACACCGCATCGCCCACCACCACCACGCTGACCATGAACAGCGCCATCTCCTGGGTGAACCCCTGACGCAGGCTGTAGATCGGCAGCAATGTCAGCATCATCGCCTCGAAAGAGGCGAACAGCATCACTGCCCAGGCAATCGCCGGCAGCTTGCGGCAGAACACCAGCAGACCACGCCCCGAGGCACTGTGCGCATCCACCTTCGGCGCACCGGTACGACCGAGCAGGATCAGCGAACCACCGATCAGCAGGCACACGCCCGTCCAGAAGCCACTGTCGGTAGCCGTACCGAGCGCCGTCAGCAGCAGCGGGCCGCTGAGCTGGCTGAGGGCGTAGCCGGTGCCATAGAGCGCCACCAGACGGCCGCGCCACTTCTCCACGGCCAGTTGGTTGATCCAGCTTTCACCGAGGATGAACACCACGGTCAGTGCCACCCCGATGAACAGGCGCAGGGCCAGCCATACCGCGTAGTTCTGGATCAACGCCAGCGCCGCCACCGAAATCGCCCCCAGCAGCAGACACGACTGCATCAGCGCAGTGGTACCGAAACGCGCAGCCAGACGCCCGGCCAGCGATGCGCCGAGCAGCACGCCGACCGCCGGCGTGGCCGCCATAACACCGATGGCGAAGGCGTCGTAGCCCCAGCTTTCCAGGCGCAGCGAAACCAGCGGCATGGTCACACCCAGCGCCAGACCGATGCTGATGACCGCCGAACAGACGGCGAAGTAGGTACCCCAGCGCATTGGTGAATTCCTTGGCTGACGAGCCACTGCAAAGACAACGGCCGGGTTCCTCGGGAACCCGGCCGCAAGTGGCGTGTTTAAAACAGATATTCGCCTGGATCCGACTCGATGAAGATCTCCTGGACCAAGGCCAGACAAGGCGCCCCGGAGCTTTCAAGCGCAGCGTAATGCAGTACGTGAGCATTGAAAGCGAGGACGCAACGCCGTATGGCCAAAGACCAGGAGGTCGCCCCGGTAGCGCTACAGTTTGATCCAGGTGGACTTCAGCTCGGTGTACTTGTCGAACGCATGCAACGACTTGTCACGACCGTTGCCGGACTGCTTGAAGCCACCGAACGGCGCAGTCATGTCACCACCGTCGTACTGGTTGATCCACACGCTACCGGCACGCAGCGCCTTGCCCACCAGGTGAGCGCGCGACAGGTTGCTGGTCCACACCGCAGCCGCCAGGCCGTAGACGGTGTCGTTGGCGATGGCGATGGCCTCGGCCTCGTCGTCGAAACCGATCACCGACAGCACCGGTCCGAAGATTTCTTCCTTGGCGATGCGCATGGCGTTGTTCACGCCATCGAAGATGGTCGGCTCGACATAGGTGCCGCCGGTTTCTTCCAGCACCCGCTTGCCGCCGGCCACCAGCTTGGCGCCGTCGTCATGGCCGGCCTGGATGTAGCCCAGCACGTTGTTCATCTGCGTGGTGTCGACCAGCGCGCCGACGTTGGTCGCCGGATCCAGCGGGTTGCCCGGTTTCCACGCCTTGAGCGCCTCGACCACCATGGGCACGAACCTGTCCTTGATGGAGTTCTCTACCAGCAGACGCGAACCGGCGGTGCACACTTCGCCCTGGTTGAAGGCGATGGCGCTGGCAGCGGATTCGGCAGCGGCCTGGAGATCCGGCGCGTCGGCGAAGACGATGTTCGGGCTCTTGCCGCCGGCCTCCAGCCAGACGCGCTTCATGTTCGACTCGCCGGCGTAGACCATCAGTTGTTTGGCGATCCTGGTGGAACCGGTGAACACCAGGGTGTCGACGTCCATATGCAGCGCCAGCGCCTTGCCGACGGTGTGACCGAAACCGGGCAGGACGTTGAACACGCCCTCCGGGATACCGGCCTCGATGGCCAGTTGGGCGATGCGGATGCCGGTCAGCGGCGACTTCTCGGAGGGTTTGAGGATGATCGAGTTGCCGGTGGCCAGCGCCGGGCCGAGTTTCCAGCAGGTCATCAGCAGCGGGAAGTTCCACGGCACGATGGCGGCGACCACGCCAACCGGCTCACGGGTGACCAGGCCCAGTTCGTCATGGGCGGTGGCGGCAACCTCGTCGTAGATCTTGTCGATGGCCTCGCCGCTCCAGCGGATGGCGTTGGCGGCGCTGCCGACGTCGATGCTCAGCGAATCGCTGATCGGCTTGCCCATGTCGAGGGTTTCCAGCAGTGCCAGCTCCTCGCCATGCTGTTCGATCAGTTCGGCGAAACGGATCATCACCTTCTTGCGCTTGGCCGGAGCCAGACGCGACCAGACGCCGGACTCGAACGTGGCGCGGGCATCCTTGACCGCCAGTTCGGCGTCGGCCTGATCACAGCTGGCCACCAGGCCGAGCAGGCGACCGTCGACCGGGCTGATGCACTCGAAGGTGGCACCGGACTCGGCGGCGCGGTACTGACCGTGTACGAAAGCACGGGTTTCGATGCTCAGGGTCTTGGCGCGCTGTTCCCAGTCGGCACGAGTCAGGCTAGTCATTGCGGCATCCTCCAAAGGTGGAAACGGCGCCTCGACGGGGCGCGCGCTGTCAATAATTCTGCAAGGCCAGGTCGCTGGCCAAATCCTGTTCGCCACACTAAACCAGAGGGCTGTGGCTTTTCAATATTTTTGACATAGGCCGGCAAAAGCCCTTGTCATGTTCATTTTTTTAAACATAGACTGCTGCCAGGATTTTCCCATCACGGCCCTGCCGGCCGCCGAACACCACGGAACAGCCAGATGAACATCGAGCAGATCATCGACTTCGCCCAGGCCGGCACGGCCGCCGAACACTACCGCCCCGCACCGGAAAAAGTCCTCAAGGGCGACCCCGAGCAAAGCGTGCGCAACCACTACAGCAGCCCGTGCGGTCAGTTCAGCACCGGCATCTGGGAGGGCGCCGTGGGCCAGTGGACGGTGAGCTACACCGAGCACGAATACTGCGAGATTCTCCAGGGGGTTTCCGTGCTGCGTGACGCCGATGGCAACGCAAGGACTGTCCGTGCCGGCGACCGCTTCGTCATCCCCGCCGGTTTCTCCGGCACCTGGGAAGTGCTGGAGGCCTGCCGCAAGGTCTATGTGATCTTCGAGCCCAGGTAAGCACTTGACTGAAACCTGCCTGGCAGGTTCCCGCCCGAATCCTGTTGTTGCCTGTCACCCTTTGGCCCGCCTCGTGCGGGCCTTTTTCCGGCCGTTGAACGATGCGCATGACGCGCCCGTACACCGGCAACCTCGCCGCACCAGGCGCACACCATGAAACGGCCAGACAAAAAAAGACCCGCACCAGGGCGGGTCTTTTCGTCAGCACACCGAGGTGTGCTCAGCGTCCGGCTCAGGCCAGCTCGTCGAAGCACTCGGCAACGATGGCGATGCCTTTTTCCAGTTGCGCGTCAGGGATGGTGACGGGCATCAGGAAACGGATCACGTTGTAGTAGGTGCCGCACGACAGCAGGATCAGCCCCTTCTCGCGAGCACGAGCGACGATCTTGCCAACCAGTTCGGCAGCCGGCTTGTGCACATCGCCGTCCTCGAACAGCTCGATGGCGACCATCGAACCCAGACCACGTACGTCGCCGATCACCTTGTGTCTGGCCGCGATGGCACTCAGGCCTGCCTTGAGCTTCTCGCCCACGGCCTGGCTGCGTTCCAGCAGTTTCTCCTCGTCGAACACTTCGAGCACGGCCAGGGCCGCGGCGCAAGCGATCGGGCTGCCGGCATAGGTACCCCCCAGGCCACCGGGAGCGATCTTGTCCATGATCTCGGCCTTGCCGCACACGCCGGAGATCGGGAAACCGCCGCCAACGGATTTGGCGAAGGTGGTCAGATCCGGGACCACGCCCAGTTGCTCGGTGGCGAAGAAGGTGCCGGTACGGCCAGCGCCGGTCTGCACTTCATCGGCGATCAGAAGAATGCCGTGCTGGTCGCACAGGGCACGCAGGCGCTGCATGAACGGCTTGGAATTGACGTAGAAGCCACCCTCGCCCTGCACCGGCTCGATGATGATGGCAGCGATGTCTTGCGGCTGCGCGTCGTTCTTGAAGATACGCTCGATGCTGGCGATGGACTCGTCCTCGCTCACGCCATGCAGCGGGCACGGCGCCTGGGCACGGTACACGCCAGCCGGCATCAGGCCCATGCCGGCGGAGTAAGGCACGACCTTGCCGGTCAGCGACAGGGTCATCATGGTGCGGCCGTGGTAGGCGCCGGTGAAGGCGATCACGCCGGCGCGACCGGTGGCGGCACGGGCGATCTTCACGGCGTTCTCGACGGCCTCGGAGCCGGAAGTCACCAGCAGGGTCTTCTTGGCGAAGTCACCCGGCACACGCTTGGCGATCTCTTCGCACAGCGCGATGTAGGGTTCGTAGGCCAGCACCTGGAAGCAGGTGTGAGTCAGCTTGGTCAGTTGCGCCTGAACGGCGGCGATCACCTTCGGATGCAGGTGGCCGGTGTTCAGTACGGCGATACCGCCGGCAAAATCGATGTACTCGCGGCCTTCGACGTCCCACACAGTGGCGTTCTCGGCGCGCTCTGCGACGATCGGGTGGATCTGGCCGACGCCGCGCGGTACGGCGGCCTGGCGGCGTTGCAGCAGGGATTCGTTGGTCTTGCTCATGATGCAGGTCCTCATTCACCGCTCATCCGGCGGCGCAGCTCAAGGATTAATGCGGCCGGGAAGGGCGTGCGCAGCATTCGATGATCGACTGCCACGCCCTGCCGAGCGCTCAGGTTCTTTTGTTGCGGTGCTGCTGTCCGGGCGGACCGGCTCGTTGGTTTACGCCCGGTTACTTCAAACTCATCCAGAGCATCTGCCGGCTGGCGACCGGCGCCAGGGTCTCGGCCGCATGGCGGCTCGTGGCCAATGCCGGAAAGGGCGGCAACGGACGGCACCTGGTAGCCCGTTGCCCGCAACCTGTGGCACAGAAGCCGGAGACCGGTGACTCAAATGCCCAGGCACATGTATTTGATCTCGAGGTAATCCTCGATCCCGTACTTGGAGCCTTCACGGCCCAGGCCGGAAGCCTTCACGCCGCCGAACGGCGCCACTTCGTTGGAGATCAGGCCGGTGTTGATGCCCACCATGCCGTACTCCAGCGCCTCGGCCACGCGGAACACGCGGCCCAGGTCACGCGCATAGAAGTAGGAAGCCAGGCCGAACTCGGTATCGTTGGCCATGGCGATCACCTCGGCCTCGTCCTTGAAGCGGAACAGCGGCGCCAGCGGGCCGAAGGTCTCTTCCCTGGCCACAGCGGCGGCTTTCGGCACGTCCAGCAGGATGGTCGGCTCGAAGAAGGTGCCGCCCAGGGCATGCGGCTTGCCGCCAAGCGCCAGCCTGGCGCCCTTGCTCACCGCGTCGGCGATGTGCTCCTGCACCTTGGCCACGGCCTTCTCGTCGATCAGCGGGCCGGTGGTGGTGCCGTCTTCCAGGCCATTGCCGATCTTCAGCTTGGCCACGGCGGCGATCAGCTTCTCGGCGAAGGCTTCGTAGACACCGTCCTGCACATAGATGCGGTTGGCGCAGACGCAGGTCTGGCCGTTGTTGCGGTACTTGGAAATCAGCGCGCCTTCGACGGCAGCATCCAGGTCGGCGTCGTCGAAGACGATGAACGGCGCGTTGCCGCCCAGCTCCAGCGATACCTTCTTGATGTCCTGGGCGCACTCGGCCATCAGTTGACGACCGATCTCGGTGGAGCCGGTGAAACTCAGCTTGCGCACGATGGGGTTGCTGGTCAGCTCGCCACCCACTTCACCAGCGCTGCCGGTGACCACACTCAGCACGCCTTTCGGGATGCCGGCGCGCTCGGCCAGATCGACCAGCGCCAGGGCGGAGAACGGCGTCTGCGAGGCCGGCTTGATCACCATGGTGCAACCGGCGGCCAGGGCCGGACCGGCCTTGCGGGTGATCATCGCGGCTGGGAAGTTCCACGGGGTGATGGCCGCGGTAACGCCGATCGGCTGCTTGATCACGATCAGGCGCTTGTCCGGCTGGTGGCCGGGGATCACGTCACCGTAGACGCGCTTGGCTTCCTCGGCGAACCATTCGATGAAGGAGGCCGCGTAGGCAATCTCGCCCTTGGCCTCGGCCAGCGGCTTGCCCTGCTCCAGGGTCATCAGGCGACCGAGGTCGTCCTGGTTCTCCATCAGCAACTCGAACCAGCGACGCAGCTTGCCCGCGCGTTCCTTGGCGGTCAACGCACGCCAGGCCGGCAGCGCCTTCTCGGCGGCCTCGATGGCACGGCGGGTTTCGGCGCGCCCCATCTTCGGTACATGGCCGATGATCTCACCGGTCGCCGGGTTGTTCACGGCGATGGTCTGACCGCTGTCGGCGTCCAGCCACTGGCCATCGATGTAGGCCTGTTGGCGCAGCAGCTGGGGGTCTTTCAGTTGCATGGCAGTCTCCTTCAGTTCCGACGCCCGGGCGCCGGCGTAAAGTCGTTGGAGTCACGGACAGAACCCGCCTGGCCACTGATATGAGCCATGCGAGGTCTGGTAATGGATTCAGAGCCGTTGAACGTGCGGGGGTTCGGAATGACCTGACGCGCCGTTTGAAATCTCAAACGAATCCTAGGATCGCAGGGGGTAAAGGGCAATAGCCGGCGGCTCAAAATCGAAAAAATATTGGGAAAAACTTCCACGAGCCGCTTTATGGCAGCCCAAAAGTGTAAAGTGCGTTCTGAATAATGCACATTCATGCAGAATGGACGCTAACCGCCGAGATGCGTATGATTGCGCCCGCAACGCATCCGTAGCTCAGCTGGATAGAGTACTGCCCTCCGAAGGCAGGGGTCGTGGGTTCGAATCCCGCCGGATGCGCCATCTTCCCTAAGTGCTTGTCAGGCATGAAAATACTGACAATCACTGCTCCGGAATCGCTGGTGTGACACTGAGTGGTGCTCGTAGGTGGGGCATCGCAGAGGTGCGAACCCATGCCAGCACAGCCCGCTTATATCACCCGGAACCGTCACGGAACCTTCTATTTCGGTATCGTCGTTCCATTGCCCTTGCGCAGCGCATTGGGCTTCCAGCGAGAAATTCGGCGCTCCCTGAAAACAGACAGCCAGCGGCTGGCGCTTCGCCGTGCTCGACAGTTCGCCGCCCGCTATGAGGCTGCCTTTGACAAGGTGCTTACTATGGTTGAGCGCGACGATTACCAAATCACATACGAAGATATCGAAGCCTGGATGGCTGTGGTCTGTCCCTAGCTGAGTGGACGCTGACTTAAGGGGGATAATGTCCACCACAAGGAGTGTTCATGACCCAGACCAGACGACGTTTTCCCGAATCCTTCAAACGCGAGGCGGTAGACCAGGTGCTTGCCGGTACGCCGCTTCGTCATGTGGCCGAGACGCTCGGCATCGCTGAAAGCCTGCTGGGCAAATGGAAGCGCCAGTACGAACAGCAAGGTGACGATGCCTTTCCGGGCAACGGCAAGCATCGTGGCGAGAGTGCAGAGTTGCGCCGGCTACGCCAGCAGCTGGCTCAGGTCACCATGGAGCGCGATGTTTTAAAAAAGGCGCTCGCCATCTTCTCGCAGCCCACGAAGTGAAGTTCCGCGCCATCGAGGCGCTGACCGGTCGCTATCCCGTAGCGCCGATGTGCCGGCTCCTGCGGGTATCACGCAGCGGCTTCTATGCCTGGCAGCAGCGGCCACCTTCGGCGAGAGAGATGGCGAATCGGCGTCTGAGCAAGGAGATCCGCGCCATCCACCACGAGGTGAATGGAATCTATGGCCATCGCCGCATCAAGGCCGAGTTGGCGGCCATGGGGTATGTGTGTGGTCGACAGCGAGTGGCTCGACTGATGCGTGAAGACGGTCTGCGTGTTCGCTCGCGCAAGCGCTGGCGGCTGGTTTCCAGCAGTCGTCATGCCTTGCCGATTGCCCCAAATCACCTAGATCGCCAGTTCGCCTCGGATCGCGCTAATCGACACTGGGTCTCGGACGTGACCTACGTGCGGACGGCCCAAGGCTGGCTGTATCTGGCCGTCGTGCTCGATCTTTAGTCACGCTCTGTCGTCGGTTGGGCGATGCACCATCGGATGCAGCAGGCCCTGGTACACGCCGCGCTGGAGATGGCCGTGGCTCGCCGACAGCCGCAAACCGAGGTGCTGCTGCACTCGGATCGTGGCAGCCAATACTGCGCGTACGATTACCAGGCCTTGCTGCGGCGACATCGCATTGTGCCCAGCCATTCACGTCCGGGAAACTGCTGGGACAATGCCGCGATGGAGAGCTTCTTCCGTTCGCTGAAGGCCGAGCGGGTGTATCTGACTCGCTATGTCAGCTACCAGGAGGCGAAAACCGACCTGTTCGACTACATCCGCTTTTACAATCACCGCCGTCGCCACTCGACGTTGGGCTATCTCAGTCCGATGGAGTTTGAGCGGCAAAATACGAGCAGTAGCTCTTAACTACCTGTCCACCAGTTCCGGGACAGACCAAGCAGGTGGCGCACGAGCGTTATGAGACGTTCGACCAACACCGTCGCAGCGCCGAAGCCCTAGCCGCCGATGGTCAGGAATTGGCAGAGCTGGAGCGCCTGGAAAAGCGCCTGAGTGCAAAAACAAAACCCAAGTGACCGGATTGCCCGCTCACTCGATCAGGGAGTTACGCCATGGATTTGGAACAACTGCGCGCACTGCTGAATCAGGCCGAGCGCTTTTATCAGCCTGAGCGAGAGCCGAGTATTTTTGCCTTGGGTGGGCGCGGCTACTACGAAAACCCCACCACGGATTTGCTGGCGTTCTTCCTCAATCCAGCGCAGGTGCATGGGCTGGAAGAGTGCTTCCTCACTGCGCTGCTGAGTTGCCTGCCCAATACCTCAACACTGACGCCTAGTTTGCGAGCGGCTCCCCAGCGCGAGGTGGTCACCCATAACAGCAACCGTATCGACCTGGTGCTCCCAGGTGATGGATGGGATCTGCTCTTGGAAAACAAGATTTTCCACGGACAAGTGAACCCCTTTACCGACTATGAAGCCTTCGCTCAAAGCAAACTCAACGATGGTGAACGCCAGCTGTTTTATGCCGTGCTCTCACCATCAGGCAAAAGCGTGCGGGCCGCATGGCATGGTCTGAGTTATGCGCAATTTATTGACGCTGCACGTCAGCAACTGGCTCAGCGCATGCTGACTCATCCTGTAGATAAGTGGCAGGTGTTTGCTCGCGACTTCCTGCTGCACCTGGAAAACATCACTGTGGAGAAGGCCATGGACGCCAAAGCTGTCAACTTTGTTATCGAGCACCTGCATCAAATCAACAAGCTCACGCGCCTCAAGGATCAGGTCATTGATGCCCTCGACGCTAAGGTGCTCGACAAGCTCGATGCCGAGGTGCCCGGCTATGCGCGTTATACCCGGCGGCACAATTGGAAGAATGGCCCGGCACTGCGTTATGCCTCCGACAACTGGAAAACGTGGTCTGACGTTGTGCTCTACCTGAGCGGTGCCAACAGCACGATGATGCCATCGGTACGGGTATACCTGTGTGATGTTGATGAGACGCTGCAAGAGCAGGGCCGAAAGCTCTTCACGGGCAACGAAACCAAAGTATGGAGTGAGGGGAAGAACAACAGCATCCTGGGTTTTAGCTGGGTGCTGGATCACTTTGATGAAGAGGAAGTGCTTGGCCTGATCGTTGAGAAAATGAAGTTGCTGATGACTTTCGAAAACGGAATACGTGCGCAAGTCGGTCAGCACACTGAGGCTTAATTACATTGTCTGTCAGATTACCTGGCGGCTTTTGACCATGTGGTAGCCATGAGGGCTGCCGAGTGATTGCAAGGAGTTGGATGTGGGTTTGCAAAAGCGTATCGGGGATTTGGTCGCCAGCGTAAGCGCGGGCATGTTTGAGCGTGAAGAGATCATCGCGGTATCCCTGCTGGGAGCACTCTGCGGGCAGAATACATTTTTATACGGGCCACCCGGCACGGCCAAGAGTCTGATTTCTCGCCGTATAGCCTGCGCCTTTGAGCAGCCAACCTATTTCGAATACCTGATGAACCGCTTCAGCACACCTGAAGAGGTGTTTGGCCCTGTGTCCATCAAGGCGCTAAAAGAAGATCACTACATTCGCAAAACAGATAATTACCTGCCCAAGGCCGATTTCGCCTTTCTTGATGAAATCTGGAAGTCCAGCCCCGCTATTTTGAATACCCTGCTGACGTTGATTAACGAGCATGTGTTCCGTAATGGCGAAGCCATTGAGAAAGCCCCACTCAAGGCCCTGGTTGCTGCATCCAACGAAACGCCAGATGCCAATCAAGGCCTGGAAGCCTTGTACGACCGCTTTATTGTGAGGCTGATGGTGGGGCCCATTCGTGAAGCCCAGCACTTCGATCAGCTACTTAATAGCAAACCGACCGAAGCCAAAATCGACATCCCCTCGGCTCTACAGGTGAAGTCCAGCGAATGGGCTGAGTGGATGGCGCAATCACATCAGGTCAAGCTTTCTGCTGAGACGCTAACCATCATTCACTTGATTCGCGAACAACTGGAGCAGCAATACGAAACGCTCAAGGTTTATGTCTCCGACCGCCGCTGGCAGCGCGCAGCGATGCTTATGAAGGCAGCAGCCTTTTTTAATGATCGCAAGGAAACCAACCATAGTGACGCCTTGCTGCTGCAGCACTGCCTGTGGACTCATGAAGAAAATCGTCAGGCTGTCTGGGATATCGTTGCGGAGGCGGTAAAGGCCTGTGGGTTTGATAGTGGTATAGATTTGGCTGCACTGGATAAAGAGAAAGACGCACTAGACAAGGAGATAAAGAAGGAGCTTTTCCATTCTGCTGACATTTACAAAACGGTAAAGCTCTCCAACAAGGATTTCTTTCAATGCAAAGGCACCTTCAAGCCCAAAAATAGCTACTACAGCGACTACGAAAAAGCATTTGAGATATTCATCGCAAAAGATAGACTCAAGACAAAAGACGAGTTCTACCCGCTAGACAATAAAGGCAATGAACAAAAAAGTGTTAAGTGCAAATTTGACGGGCAAGGAACCTGTCAGATCACCTTATCTAACGGCCACGTGGATTACCTGAGCATTAAGTTCACGCCTGAAGTTCTTTTTCACAAAGGCGACAGAAAGGAAGATATTAACATACGATTAATCACTTCCCTTTTCTCTTCGGTGAGTGAAATTCGCGAAAAACTCTCTTTCACTCTGGGAAAAGTAGAGAAAAAATTTAAAGCCTACGAGACTAAACTGAGCTCGCCTTTTGTGCCGGCAGATAAGATTTCTCTAGCCATTTCGGGAATAGCACTACAAATCGAAAATTTGCAACTTCGTATCAAAGACTGCGAACGGCTGGAAGAATTATGCCGCTAGATCACCTAGCCAGTGCTGCCAAGGATGTTAGCGATAATGCTCAGCGTATCTTCGCGTCGCTATTAAGAGACTCTGATTCGATTGCAGGTCACGTAGCAGAGAGGATTCGGCTGTGGCAGCTGGCCTCGGCTGAAGAGCTGAAAGCTGAGTTCCCCTATGCGCTATATGAGCAGCAGCTATCGAACTGGCAAACCCGGAACCAGTCTCCCCCTGTTTCGAGTGCAGAACTGGCAGCAGCTGTTGCGGAGTATGTTGCGCTCTGTCGTGTAGCCAAACTGCCGGACAATCAATCTTTTTGGCAGCGTGAGCTAGCAGCGGTGACGGCCTCTCAAACAGTTACCAAAAAACGTCAGGCCGATAGCACCGTAAGTGCCCGCCTTTTGCGAGATGAATGGCAAAAGGCGCTAGATAAAGCGCGGGCCGACTGGGAGCTTGAGCGCATATCCATGCTGCGCCGGCAGTTCATGGAGGAGCTCGAGGTATTTCTGCAGTTACTGCAACAGCTTCAACAGCAGTTGGAAATGCTGGGGTTGGACCCAGGTATATTCCTTGACCTGTCCAAAGGCAATTTCTCTGCACAAGAGATCGAGCGCTTTAAGCGGTGGGCTAACTACTTGGCCAATGATCCGGGTGTTCGGTCGCTATGTGATTTGCTAGGCAAGCTGCGCCAGTTGGAGTTGTCAGAGCGCATTGAGCGGGCTCAGGTGCGTTATTCGCAAGACATCGAGTTACCGGATATCAATTCGCGGGAAGAGATCATCGGCATTCGCTTGGGGCGTGATATCGAGCATGTGCTGCCGAGTGAGTTGGCGCTTTTGGCTGACCCCGAAACGTCCATTCTTTTCGACCTCAAGTACGTCGAGTCACGGCTGATGTGTTTTGACATGCAGGGCATTCAGCGCGTGCAGCAACATCACCAAAAGGAAGAGCTGCGTAGCGTTGAAGAGGCAGCTAAACAAGGGCCAATGGTGATCTGTGTCGACACCAGCGGCTCTATGAGCGGTATGCCTGAGACGGTTGCCAAAGCCGTGGCGCTCTTCATTGCAGGCAAGGCCAGGCAGCAGAAGCGAGCATGCTATTTGATTAATTTTTCCACCGGCATAGAGACGCTGGATCTTGGCGACGACTTTGGCATGGAGGCGTTGATCAAGTTTCTAGGCATGTCCTTTCACGGCGGTACGGATGCGATCCCGGCATTGGATCATGCGTTGGGTGTGATGAAAAGCGAAGCCTATGAACGAGCAGACCTGTTGATGATTTCAGACTTCATCATGGCTAGCTTGCCAGAGCATTTACGCCAGCAAATTGAGCAGCAGCGTACTCATGGCAACCGCTTCTATTCCCTGGTCGTAGGTGATTGCTTTATGACTCAGCGTTTAACCAGCCTTTTTGATCATGAATGGGTCTATGACCCACACAGCAGCCAGATTCATGAGCTGATTGGTTTTCAGCGAAAACTGGATGGCCGCCCGGAGAATCACAGCGCATGACACCAACACCGAAATTTCAGGAGGAGTACAGCGCAAAGCTTCCTGCTCTGGCGCTGCTCTGCAACCTCGGCTGGGAATTCATGAGTACGGCACGCCAGGGATGTTCTGAAAAAGTCGTTTCTCGTTTCTCGTTACTCACGCGAAGGCGGGACAGCGGCCCCATCGCTGAACCGCGCTTGCACCAGCCCGAACATCAAGCGCTGTTTCAGGGTATCCCTTAGGGCTCATCAATACCGACAGCCAACCTGGCATCGACTTTTCCGACGCCACTTCGCTCCAGGCTCACCTCGAACAAGGTAACGCCCTGTTCCTCCAGCTCTTGCAGCCACCGGACAATCTTGTCGAAAGGCGCCTGCGCCAGTGCGATGAGCAATCTGCCGCTGCCTTCGCTATCGAGCCGCTCGAGCACCAGGCCATGTTGCTGCGCAGTACTGGTGACTACCCCCTGCAAGCGCTCCGGACTGAGGCTCGACCGTGCATGAGGCGCGGCACGACGCAGAGTCGGCGCCTGCTCCTGCAGATAGGAGAGAAACTCGCGCTCTTGTTGATATCGAGCGTTCGATGCGTCCAGCTTGCGCTCAAGAGGCAACCAGACGAATGCGTAGAACAGCAGCAGAGCGGCGCCACCGGCAAGCCCCAGCAACATCGAACGATCTCGCGCCGGTAACTGCTGCCAATGCTGCCACGCCCGAGATCGAGTCACCCGGTTAGCCAGTTCACCTTTCAACTGAATCAAGCGGCTCATGGATTGCCCCCCAGAATTACCCGGGCTGTCACCCCATCCTCCTCACGGCTGGCAGACCCCATCTGAACCGACAAACCCGCCTCACCCAGTTGCTGACGCAATTTTTCGAGCTCGGCAAAATCCCTGGCCTTGACCTGCAGAGAGAGGTCTCCCCGGCTCTTGCTGTAATCGAGCCGAGAGACCGATACAGAGCCCCCTTGCATCAACGACGCAGATGCCGTCTCCATCAATCCGACGAATCCCCCCGTCACCTGAGTGCTGTTGCGCAGGTGCTCGGCAAACTGTGCCCTCAGGTTCACGATACGCGTGTCCTCTGGGAACAACTGCCGGTATAGCGACACGCTGGCCTGGGCAAAATTCTCGGCTCGCCTCTCGTAATAGAGCGACTGGAACAGACTGAACCCCATGTACAGGGCCAGCCACACCCCCAGCACAATGGATACCGGTCGCCAGACAGCCCAGGCCTGGTTGTCCGGCCGTCGTGCGAAATCGCCCTGGGCCAGATTGGTCGATGCATCCCTGCCTGCGGCCAGGACTCGGTAGGGCTCGTCTGTCTCGTTCAGTCGCCAGCCATGGTTCGCCGCCTGCACGAAAGGCCAGCTCTCGACAGCGATGGCCATGCGCAGCTCACCATCGCCGCCCAGCAGGCTGCGACCGCCCACTGACAAGGCCTGGTCACCCTCTCCGCACGGCAGCATGTCGGCATCGACGTGAATGCTCGACACCTCGATACCCAACGCGTCCAACTCGGCCAGGCAGCGCGTCAACAGCTCGCGGCGGATTGCCAGCACTCGGTAGCGCTGATCAGGCTGCTGTGCCCCCAGGGCCAGGTGAAAGAGCTCGACATCCTCAGCCAGCATCTCTTCAACCGAGAATGGAAGCGCCTGACGGATCCACCGATCCTTGGCGACCGGCAACTCCACCAGAAAGGCACTGACCACCTCGACGGGCAAGACGAGAGCAATCGGCGCGCCATTCAACTGCCGGGCGCACTCTTCCAGCGTGAGGCTCAGGCACTGGCCATCCGCTTCACGCCACCAATGCACAGGGTGCTCGGCAGACGGCGAATTGGCGCATTGAGGATCAAGAAACAGGCAGTCCGTCATCACTCGTTCCGTTCATGGGTATCAACCGGTACCAACCGTTCGTGTCCAGACTGCCCCAGACTGCGGCGCAGCACTCTGATGTTGCCCTGGCCATAGCGCTGCAAGGTGCTCGAGAGGATCTCCCGGCGCTCATCCAGACGCACCTCGCTACGCACCAGGTAGTAGTGGCTGCCAACAGCCAGGCCCACCTCCCGGACACCGGTACCGGCCATGGCAGGTTGATCCAGGAAGGCTCGAACATCGCGATAGCCCTCACGTCCTCGGCCGGTGAGCAAAGCCCCCGCCGCCGCCAGGTCGAGCGAGTCGGACAGGCTCGATAGCACCACCGCGCTGGCCGTATTGACGTTCAGCGGTACCTTCGCGGGCAGCGCGGCAATGTATGGTCTCAGGCGACGGTAGTGCTCCTCGGTCATACCGAGCAGCAGGCGCATCTCGGAGGCATCCTGCATCTCCTGTCCCGCCGTGCGATACGGCGGCTGGGCCAGCAGATACTGGTTATCCTCCGCCCCGAACTCGCCCGTAGGCTCCTGATCCCTGTCCAGCCAATCGATCAATCTCTGCGCGTAGGGCGTCTCGATCTCCAGGCGCAGCAACAGGCGCTGGAAGCGCTCCACTGCCAGCTTGTTCACGCGATCGTCCACCACCAGACTGTTCACGTTGAAGCGACCGGCAAGATCCTCGATGCGCACACTGATTTCACCCTGTTCGATGGGGAAAGCGGGCAAAGGCTTGGCCCAGAGCTCCAGCGGGTGGTCGACAGGATTCATCGGGTCGCTACCCGGCTCCTTCAGATCCCGTATCAGAACGGCCAGGCCGAGCGCCTCGCCCCCCAGGGCGTAGAGTTTTGCCTGTTGACTGGCCAGTTGGTTGCCACTGCCCCGGATCGCCAGTTGCTGGCGGGCGATCAGGCTGGAACAGATGACCGTGACCACCGCCACCACCAGCAGCACGGTCACCAGGGCTGCGCCACGCTGCCGATTCACGCTGCATCCCCTCGAGCGGGCGCGACGGGCTCCGTGGGCGCTGGCCGCTCCTGCTGTTTCTCATCCATGCCCTGCTCTGGCAGGCGATAGAGACGGGTAATCTCACCGTAACGCTCATGCTCGAGCCGCAACTCGACCGCCAGGGGCAAAACGTCGCGCACCTCTTCTGTCGTGGCCTCGGAGGTCGGCGGCCATTGCTCCTGCCACTCCCCTTCCTCATTCATGTAGCGAAACGCCAGGGAGACGACGCCCTCGAGCATGGACTGAACCCTGGGCTGACTGTCTACCGCCTGATCCAGTACCGTCCAGTAGACGCGCTCCAGGCGCTTGCCGGACAAGCGCCAGCGCACCCTCTGCAACTGGGCACGAGACAGGCCCAGAGGGTTGAGCCAACCGTAACGGCTCAGCTCGACGGCAGCCGTACCATCCACAGCGCCCAACTCCCCCTGCAGAGCAGGCCGGAAGTCGCCATAACCATCGCGTATGGCACGTGGCGCAGCCTGGGTCAGATCACGATCCAGCGCTGCAAAGGTTCTGGTAAGTTCACGCAGCACCTGCTCATTGGCACGGGTCGACTCGTCCACCCTCAGCACGCTATCGAGCATGCGATAGGTCGCCATACCCAGCAGGGCGAAAATGGAAATGGCAATGACCACTTCAAGCAGGGTGAAGCCGCGCTGCCCGACGCTCATTTGCGCACCGCCAGAAAGCCGATCACCATGCGCTGGGAGCGCTCGCGCACCGACAAGGCACCACCGCGATCCGGCTTGAGCGCCACCCAGACGGAAACCCGGCGTATTCCCTGATCGCTGGTGGCCTCTATCTCACTGAGCGTTTCCCAGCTGCGCCCACCGAAATCCAGCACCTTGGTCTCGCGGCCCTCAGCCGGAGTCGGCCGCTTGATCTGCAACTCGGTAATTCGATTCTCGGCAATCCATGCCGCCATGGTTTTCAGCTCGAGCTGTTCGGCAATCTGCAGGCTGCGCTGACTGGCCGCCAGCACGGACGCCGCGACGACAGCGAATAGCGCCAGTGCCACCAGCACCTCAAGCAGAGTGAAACCATCACTTGCCCGCCTCACAGAGCACCTCGCTCCGGTTCGGCACGGGGCAACTGGTAACCGTCGCTGCCGAGCAGGTAGGCACTGCCACCGGCACCACGCTCCTCGAGCCGCAAGCGAAAGGGAGACAACTCGCCACTGGACAGGATCAACAACTGTGGAACCGGCCGTTCCCTGCTCTCGCTTGCGCCACCACCCAGGCCTTTGGCGCTCTGCGGCTCGACAGGCGCAGGCAGAACGAGGGTTTCGCCATCGAGCTCCAGCAGCAGACGAGACCAGGCCGGCAGTTTGTACGCCTCTCGGTTCTCCACCGGGTTCCAGTGCCCCGAGGCATGATCGTAGATCAGCACGCCATAGCCTTCGCTATCGACCAGCAGACCATATTCCCGGCCATCCAGAACCGCCTCGTCGGACAGCAGCGTGATCAGACCCGCCAGCCTATCGGCCTCGCTGCGCAACTCTCGGCCATGGCTGGGGCTACCACTGACGAGCACGGTCAGGCTGACCAGAGCACCGATGATGACCAGCACCACCAGTAGCTCGATCAGCGTGAATCCGCGTGTTCGCCGCATAAGCCGTCAGAGATCCCAGTTACCGATATCGGCATTGGTACCGTCGCCGCCCTCCTGACCGTCGCCCCCCAGGCTGTAGAGGTCGATCTTGCCGCGAGTACCCGGTGACAGATACAGGTAGGGGTTACCCCACGGGTCGACCGGCAGGCGCTTCAGATAACCCTCGGCGTTCCAGTTCCTTGGCGGCGGGTTGCCGCTCGGCTTCTTCACCAGCGCCTCCAGCCCCTGCTGGGTGCTCGGATAGCTCTGGTTGTCCAGCTTGTACATGTCCAGTGCCGCTCCTATGGAGCGGATGTCATTCTGCGCCGCCGTAACCTTGGCCTGATCCGGACGCCCCATGACCTGAGGCACCACCAGCGCGGCAAGAATGCCGAGGATGACCACCACCACCATGATCTCGATCAGGGTGAAACCACGTTGCTTGACCCGCTTGTTCATCACATCAACCCACCAGTTGGTTCAGAGAAAGAATCGGTAACAGGATGGCCAGGACGATCACCAGCACCACAGCCCCCATGAAAACCAGCATGAACGGCTCGAACAGGCCGACCAGAAGACCGATGGTCGCCGCCAGATCGTTCTCCTGATTGCGTGCCGTGCGCGAGAGCATCTGATCCAGTTCGCCGGAGCGTTCGCCGCTGGCGATCATGTGCAACATCATCGGCGGGAACTGCCGGCTGGCCTCCAGCGCCCGTGACAGACTGCCGCCCTCGCGTACGCGCTGGGCGGCACTGGCCACATCGGCGCGAATGATGCGGTTGGAAATCACCTCGCCACCGATGGCCAGAGCCTCCACGAGAGGGACGCCACTGCGCACCAGGATGGCCAGGGTCGAGGCGAAACGCGCCGTCTCGGTAGCCGAGATGAGCCCGCCCACCAGCGGCAGGCGCAGCAGAATGTAGTGCCATCGCCGGCGCAACTCTTCGTTGCGCAGAGCACGGCGAAAGACCAGCACGGCCCCTGCGCCCAGCAACAGAACCAGCACACCCCAGGCCTTGACCCACTCGCTGAGCGCGATCAGCCCACGGGTCAGGGCCGGCAGGGTCTGCCCCGAGTCGACGAACACCCGCACCACGTCCGGCACCACATAGCCGAGCAGAAAACCAACGATACCCAGCGAGGCGCACATCAGAATCACCGGGTAAAGCAGCGCCATCTGGATCTTCTGCTGCGACTGCTGACGCTGTTCGGTGTAGTCGGCCAGTTGCTCCAGCACCGGCCCCAGATGGCCCGCATGCTCACCCGCCGCGACCGTGGCGCGGTAAAGCTCGGGGAACGCCGTGGGGTAGGTGCCCAGGGCCTTGGCCAGGCTGTAGCCCTCCAGCACCTTGCCGCGTACCGCCAGCAGCATCGACTGGATGCGCGGCTGACGACACTGGGCAGCTGCGGCACGCAACGCCTCTTCGATCGGCAGAGCGGCGGTGATCAGGGTCGCCAGTTGCCGGGTGACCAGCGCCAGATCACGCGCCGACAGACCACGGCGCAGCGTGAAGCCGCCAGCAGCCCCCTCCTCCTTGCGCTGCACGGGCTCCACCTGCAGCGGAGACAGCCGCTTTTCACGCAGCAACTGACGCACCTGTCGGGCGCTGTCGCCCTCCAGCACGCCCTTGTGCTGCCGCCCTCTTGCATCCAGAGCGATGTACTCGAATGCGGCCATCAGTCCTCCCGGGTCACACGCAGCACTTCTTCCAGGGTGGTCACCCCCTCCAGCACCTTGCGTCGACCGTCGTCACGAATGCTCGGTCCGAGGCTGCGCGCATGGCGTATCAGCTCCTGTTCGCCCGCACCGTTGTGCACCAGCGTGCGTATCCGGTCGTCGAAGATCACCAGCTCATAGATACCGGTACGACCGCGATAGCCGAGCTGATGGCATTCCGGGCACCCCTTGGCGCGGTGCAATATCGGCCGAGTCTGGGGGTCGATGCCGAGCAGGCCGCACTCGGCCTCGTCGGCCGGGCACGCCTCCTTGCAGTGCGGGCAGAGCACGCGAACCAGACGCTGAGCCAGCACACCGAGAAGCGAAGAAGACAACAGGAAGGGCTCGACGCCCATGTCCACCAGGCGGGTAACGGCCCCTACCGCGCTGTTGGTGTGCAGGGTGGACAGCACCAGGTGGCCCGTCAGCGAGGCCTGCACCGCGATATCCGCGGTTTCCTGGTCGCGGATTTCACCCACCATCACGACATCCGGGTCCTGACGCAGAATGGCGCGAAGCCCCCGCGCGAAGGTCATGTCCACACGCTGGTTGACCTGGGTCTGTCCGATCCCCTCCAGGTAATACTCGATGGGGTCTTCCACCGTCAGGATATTGCGCGAGCGGTCGTTGAGCGTGGTCAGCCCGGCGTACAGCGTGGTGGTCTTGCCCGAGCCGGTCGGGCCGGTGACCAGAATGATGCCGTGCGGCTTGCGCAGGTTCTCGTCGAGCAACTGGCGGTCACGCTCGCTCATGCCCAGGTGCACGAGCGACAGGCGCCCGGCCTGCTTGTCGAGCAGCCGCAGTACCACGCGCTCGCCGTTGGCCGAAGGCAGGGTCGACACGCGAATATCCACCTCGCGGCCACCGACCTTGAGTGAAATCCGGCCATCCTGCGGCACACGCTTCTCGGCGATATCCAGACGCGCCATGACCTTGATCCGCGATACCAGCAGTGCGGCCAGTTCGCGGCGCGGCTCGATCACCTCACGGAGGATGCCATCGACGCGAAAGCGCACGACCAGGCGTTTCTCGAAGGTTTCCAGGTGAATATCGGAAGCCCCCGCCTTGATCGCCTCGCTCAGAATGGCGTTGATGAGACGGATGATCGGCGCATCGTCTTCCTGTTCCAGCAGATCGCCAGACTCCGGCGTGAGCTCAGCCAGGCTGGCGAGATCCAGTTCGGCCCCCAGCCCCTCGGCCATCTGCCGCACCTCGGAAGAGTCGCGCTGGTAGGCCTGGGTCAGCTCATGCTCGAAGGCCTCCGGCTCCAGCCAGGACAGCGGCAGTAACCGACCGGCGAAACGCTGGGCCTCCTGCACGAAGGCGAGGCTTGCTCCCCGACGAACCTGCAACACCTGATCGCGCAGCAAGACACCGTGACGCTTGGCGTACGCGAACGGCAGCAGCGCAGGGAACCTGGAAGAGTCAGCGGTGGTGACGGGGGAAGTCATGGCGGGGTCTGCAGAGTCCATTCGCAATGTTTGATGCCAATCTGGCATGACGGCATTAGAACACAACCGCAGCATTTCCAGGCACGGGGCCCCAGCTCTGCATCAGCCATTTACAGGACTCGGTCACATCTACGCCAGGGAAGGCATCAGCATCCTGTAGCGTCCGCTATGGAGAAGGTAGCAAGACGACAAAAACGGCCACCACCGGCAGCATCAGCAACAGGGACACCAATATGACCAGACACTGATTCCAGACCTTGTGAAATCTGGCGCCACGCGTATGAGCCTCTTCAAGCAGACGGCCCTGGACAAGCTTGCACACTCCCCCCGCCAGAATGGCCGAGAACACAGGGAACAACCGGTCGTATCCACTGCCAGGGAGTGCGAGGAACAAGAGAATCGTCAGCGGGACGAGAAAGCAACCCGCCACGACAGTACCTCGTGCCTTTGATACCGCACCCAGGCGGCTGTAGTTTCTGAAAATGCCATAGAGACCAGCCAGCAGAGTGCCGAACAACGTCATGAAAGCAATTTGCCCAGGCGAATACAGAAGGGTTGCTTCAGTCGCATCCGCCCCTCGGCCGTGTCCCTGCTCATCACGCGACGCGTCCGTCACCGCTTCATTCTGTTGAGTCGCCTCGGGGGAATACTTGTTCTTCAAGTACTCGAGGTAGGCTTCACCGATCTGCATCCGATCTTTGATCAGCCCCTGGGCAACACCCCAGACGATAGGGGAAATGGGCTCACCATCCTGCTCGTAGTAGATCTCGTGGCACAGGCCCAGAAAGGCCTCTATCACGTCCTTGTCGTCCTTTCGATAACGGCACACGAGCAACACGCCACGTTTGGGCGTGCATGCCAGAAGCGCCGGCGAACTCAACAGCGTATGGGCCTCCTGCATCCGCTCGGGGAGCAAGAGACATTCGGCGGCACTGAAGTCGCCCGTGAAAATCAGGACATCCCCATTCCCGCCGTCAGTATGACTCCAGTCCACACAGGCCAGTCGCTGACGCAATGTGGCGAATGACTGATCACGGATCGCCTCGATTCTCTGCAGGTTCGACTCGGTCGCAGGTAGGAATGCCACATTGTCGGCTTGATCCACACCATAGGCGATGACGGGGGCGGCTGAACTTGCCTCGACGCCTCCGACGGGAAGCGGAGAGACAAGCCGATTTTGCTCAACAGCCAAACGTGCCCATTCAGCAGATTTAAGCAAAGGGAGGATGTTTATCGTCATTGTTTGTCAGGCAGGGCGATGTGGGGAGATGTAGGGTTTCTTCCATTGGAAGCAACTGATATGCCCACCTAGCTGATGATAGACGACCCATCCCTTACTCACCTGTGCACTCAGACAAGGCAGCGCACTGGCCGCCGCCCATACCTCCGCACCGGTGTATCTATCCCAGGCATGAGGGATATCATTCTTCGAGCCAAACACCAGGTCTTCATGAACACAGGCAAGACTTAGACTTACGTTTGCAGGGTAGAGCTTGACCCAGCGACACACGCCACGATCAACGTCAACACTGATCATGCACCGCCTGGAATTCAAGATCACATCGCCTTCATGAAACCTGACCCCACGCATGCACAAATCCACCCCGTGCACCCCGGCATCAGCAGCTGTGGCACGCAGCATGTCCAATTCAGAGATCATTATTTTCCTTACAAGAATCTTTTTCTCTGGATCAACAACAGCCAATACATCGCCATACAGCACTGCGATAAATTCACCGTTGTCATCGAGCCGAGCAAAAAAATCCTCAGGATTCACCCCCTCCATCGCCAACAAATCCAACTCAAAGACAAAGGCAGCATCAACCAATGAGAAGATTGCGAATTTCTTGGAGCTTCTAATACCGTAGCACAGCCCATTGCCAATAAGCTTCACATGATTCATATCCATGTTCAGACGACGAAGCACGTCCCAGGTTTCGACATCTACGACGTCGTAGCCTTTATGAGGCTCACTCAGAACATTGACAGCTCTATAATACAATCCATTTGAGAAGAAGCTTTGCGCTTCTGTGCTCCAGCCATTGATCGACAAATAATCTTCAGTCTCCACAAACACAAGAGACAGATCTGCCTTCCTGAAAACCGCTCCGCCGCCACCACTGACACATATATACTCGCCGCCATCGACCAACGTACTGGCGAAGCCTGACAGGTTTTGATCTTCATAAACAACATCCTCCACACCGGAGAATGTATTGAGGTCTATCTTTCTGAAGCAATGGCTCAGGACACGATCGGCTACGCAGTTCTTTTCGTACCACACATAAAGATCATCACCCTCCAACAAGCAACTGGCACAATCACAGTTTGCTCCCGCCAAATGGTATTTAGCCTTTTTCTCTGGCACGCCACTCATGTCAGCACCCTCTACTTACCAAGGGGCTCAATTGCCAAAGCGCCCACATTGAAAGTGATATCCTTATTGCAATCGAACTTTGGAGTCACCGAACCCGATATTCTCTCCATCATGATCTCACATCTTTTCCTGATCGCCGTCATGCGCTCCTGTATATAGGAAAAGTTCGGGGATCCATCAGCGTGCTGGAATGCGGCCCCCATCCACTCGTAATGCAGCAACGGTTTTCGTCCTCCCTCCCAAGCCCCGTCGACAACCTTATTTATGATACGCGTTTCCAAGTGTTTAGTCGCTTGCTTCTCCACAACGGGAACCGTATAGAAATATGCATTAGATAAATTCTTCACCTCTATATTTATTGCACGAGCGCCACCCGCGCTTCCAGCCACCAAGCTGCTACCTTCCAACTCAGCATCTATACCTTCGACATTACTTCTACCGTTATACGTAACCCGCTCTCCCTGACGCATCGTATCTGGTGCAACGACTATGTCATCTGCATCAGAAAGACGCCCGTCAGTTTTAATACGCTTAAAGATAGAAGCCTCACCATAAACCCCTCTAATATTGCTCGAATTAGGCGCTGCCAGTTGATTAAATCTCTTTGCCAAGTCGGCATCTTTCGGAAAATACGTCATCGCATCAATCAGAACATCAAAAGGAGTATTTCCATCCGGCAAAACTTGATTCATCTTGTCGAAGCGAAATCCTGCCATTCGAGTTTTGCCCAAATCCTCCATATTACCTACAAACTTCATAATCGCGTTCCCATGACCTTCCTTAACAAAGAGCGCCATGTGTTCAAGTGTCCGGGCAGACATACTCAAACCATTCAACGCACCATCAGCCCTGGTCGCTTTAACCACTATGTCAGTAAATATCTTTCCTTGCGAAGGAGCCAACCCCCCAGCGAGCTCAGCCACCTTCTGATCTAAACTGGCCCCACACAGCGGTGCTGCATAAGCACTTCCCACCATTGAGGCCAACGGTGTCAGCCGAGCATAAAGATATTCTTCTCTTGATACGGAGACAGAACAAGGGAGAGCCTTGAGTTTTCTAATATTAAGAAAGGCAACAAACCCATCTGCACTATGCCCAATATTTTTCAATAGACTCCAGGCAGCCGTTGTCCCGCTGACAATCAAATCAACAAATACATCCTTGAAGTCCACCAACTGCTTGATTGCCTCTTCACGACCGCCCTGCTTGCCCAGAATCTTGGCAACCAGATCGAACGACCAGCGCGCCGCCGTGCCACCAATGCGCAAAATCTGCCCTGGGTCGTTGATGAAGATTTCCTTCAGGGTCTTCTTCAGCACCGTGAGCGCGCCCTTCACCGAGAGCATCGCGGCGATGGAGCCT
>Ga0209699_100371_pt1 | contig 28082 bp, 19 predicted proteins | sample SynthPrep_1_END__FD_187204 | JGI IMG/M metagenome (GOLD analysis project Ga0209699, IMG submission 187204) | Synthetic microbial communities from Ohio, USA - SynthPrep_1_END_DS7_MetaG (SPAdes) (version 2) | ecosystem: Engineered > Bioreactor > Aerobic > Activated sludge | place: USA: Ohio...
TTTTGCCGGCGCCGTTGGGGCCGATCAGCGCCAGGATTTCGCCGGCCTTCACTTCCAGGCTCATGTTGTTGTTGGCGACGAGGCCGCCGAACTTGCGGGTGACGTCGCGCGCTTCGAGGATGCGCTCGCCGGCCCGGGGCAGCTCGCGCCGCGGCAGCGGCTCGGCGGCGGCGTCGATGACCTTGTGGGCGCGGCGCACCGGCACCAGTCTGGCGAGGATGGGCCACAGGCCGCCGCGGGCGCGTTGCAGCACCAGCACCATCATCAGGCCGAAGACGATGACTTCGAAGTTGCCGCTGTGGCCCAGCAGTTTGGGCAGCAGGTCCTGCAGCCACTGCTTCATGATGGTGATGACGCCGGCGCCCACCAGCGCGCCCCAGACGTGGCCGGCGCCGCCGACCACCGCCATGAAGAGGTACTCGATGCCGATGTGCAGGCCGAAGGGCGTCGGGTTCACGAAGCGCTGCATGTGGGCGTAGAGCCAGCCGGAGGCGCAGGCGTGGAGTGCTGCGATCAGGAAGATGATCATGCGCGAGCGCGAGGTGTTCACCCCCATGGCTTCGGCCATGACCATGCCGCCCTTGAGTGCGCGGATGGCGCGGCCTTCGCGCGAGTCGAGCAGGTTCTGGGTGGTGAAGACGGCGGCGAGCAGGAAGAGCCAGATGAGGTAGTAGATCTTGGGGCCGTCGTCGAGCACCACGCCGAAGAGGGTGATGGGGGGGATGCCGGTCAGGCCGGTGTGCCCGCCCAGGCTCTCCAGGGTGCCGAACAGGAAGTAGAGCGAGATGCCCCAGGCGATGGTGCCCAGCGGCAGGTAGTGGCCGGAGAGCTTCAGCGTGAGCGAGCCCAGCACCAGGGCGACCACCGCGGTGAAGACGAGCCCCACCACCAGCGCGAGCCAGGGCGAGCCGCCGGCCCAGGCGAGCCAGCCGGGCAGTTCGGTGGCGGTGGTGAGGACGGCGGTGGTATAGGCCCCGAGGCCGACGAAGGCGGCCTGGCCGAAGCTGGTGAGGCCGCCCACGCCGGTCAGCAGCACCAGGCCCAGCGCCACCAGGGCGTAGAGGCCGATGTAGTTGAGCAGGGTGACGTAGAAGGGCGGGAGGAACTGCGGGGCAACGGCCAGCAGGGCGAGGAAGCCGAACAGGAAGTAGCGCGGATTCATTCTTCTTCCTCCACGTGACGGCTGGTGAGCGAACGCCAGAGCAGGAAGGGGATGATCAGGGTGAACACGATGACTTCCTTGTAGGTACTGGCCCAGAAGGAGGAGAAGGCTTCGAGCAGGCCGACGAGCACCGCGCCCACCGCTGCCAGCGGGTAGCTGGCGAGGCCGCCGATGATGGCGCCGACGAAGCCCTTCAGGCTGATGATGAAGCCGGAGTCGAAGTAGATCGTGGTGATGGGCGCGATCATCACGCCGGACAGGGTGCCGATGAAGGAGGCGAGCAGGAAGCTGGCGCGGCCGGCGAACACCGGCGAGATGCCCATCAACTGCGAGCCGACGCGGTTGATCGCGGTGGCGCGCAGGGCCTTGCCGTAGATGGTGCGCTCGAAGAACTGGTACAGGATGATGATGAGCGCCAGCGACATCGCGATCACCCACAGGCTCTGGCTATTGATCATCAGCGGGCCGAGCTCGAAGCCGGCTTCGGAGAAGGGTTTGGTCTGCGCGCCACTGGGGCCGAACAGCAGCAGGCCGACGCCGACCATGGCGACGTGCACCGCGATGGAGACGATCAGCAGCACCAGCGAGGGCGCATTCGCGATCGGCTGGAAGAACAGGCGATACATCTGCGGACCCAGCGGCACGACCACGGCCAGCGTGAGCAGCACCTGGGCGGCCATCGGCAGGTCGGCCAGCGGCAACTGGTACATCAGCACGACGAGGGCGAAGGCGTAGACGACCTTCAGCACCATGCTGAGCGGAATGCCGCGGCGCGAGGGCGAGCGCAAGCGCACGCGCAGGTCCAGAGCGGCTTCGACCACGGCGAGGCCGGCCACCAGCCAGACGATGCTGTTGGGCGTGCCGGATTGGACGGCGGCCATGGTGAGCGCGCCGAAGGAAACGAACTCACCCAGCGGGATCAGCAATACCCGGGTGACGGTGAAGACGAGCAGGATGGAGAGCGCCAGCAGTGCGTAGATCGCACCGTTGGTAACGCCGTCCTGCCCCAGGATCAAGGCAATCTGTAGGTCCATTCGAACAAAGTCCTTCGTTCAGGCCGGCCGTTCCGCCGCGGGGGCGGACAGGGGCACGACATGACGCGGTTGGCGTCTCCGCCCTCCCGGTGCGCGTTCCCGCGGGGTGAGCGGGACCGCCGGAGCTGCCGGTAGAGGCTGACTCCGCCTGGCAGGAATACCGGGGGGCTGGTTCGACCCGCCGCCGCAGCGCCGGGCCTGAAGGAAAACCGGCACCGGGTGAGCGGTGCCGGCAAAGCGTTTTACTTGAGCAGGGCCCAGGAACCGTTCTTCACGGTGATCATCTCGCGGCCACGCTCGTCGAAGCCGCTGTGATCTTCCGGCGTCATGTTGTACACGCCCTGTGCGCCCACCAGTTCCTTGGTCTGTTCCAGCGCGTCGCGCAGGGCGGCACGGAATTCCTTGGTGCCCGGCTTGCCCTTCTTCTCGGCGATGGGGATGGCCTTCTGCAGCAGCAGGCCGGCGTCATAGACGTTGGCGCCGAAGGTGGCCGGCTTGTTGCCGTACATCTTCTCGTAGGCGCCCATGTACTCGGCGGCGACCTTCTTGGCCGGGTTGCTGTCCGGGATCTCGTCCAGCACCAGCATCAGGCTGGCCGCAAGGATGGTGCCTTCCACCTTCTTGCCGCCCAGCTTCAGGAAGTCATCCAGCGCGGCGCCGTGGGTCTGGTAATACTTGCCCTTGTAGCCGCGGTCGAACAGCGAAGTCTGCGGCAGCACGGCGGAACTGCCCGGGGCGGCGATCAGCACCGCATCCGGCTTGGCGCCGATGATCTTCAGGGTTTGGCCGGTGACGGAGGTGTCGTTGCGCTGGAACTTCTCGTTGGCGACGATCTGGATGCCGTTCTTCTCGGCCAGCGCGGTCATCACCTTGCTCCAGTTTTCACCGTAGGGGTCGCCGGTGCCGAACAGGCCCAGGCTCTTCACGCCGTTCTTGGCCATGTGCTCGACCAGCGCCTTGGCGATGATGTCGTCGTTCTGGGTGGTCTTGAACACCCACTTCTTCTGCTCGGTCATCGGCAGCACCACGGCGGCGGTGCCCACCGGCGCCAGCAGCGGCACGCCGGCCTCGGCGACGAAGCCGATGGCGCCCATGGCGTTGGGCGAGCCGGAAGGTCCGATGATGGCGTCCACGTTGTTCTCGGAGATCAGCTTCTTCACCGCGGTCACGGAGGCGGTGGAATCACTGGCGTCGTCCAGGGAGATGTACTCGATGGTCAGGTCGCCGACCTTCTTCGGCATCAGCGGAACGGTGTTCTTCTGCGGGATGCCGACCAGGGCGATCGGGCCGGTGGCGGAGGTGATGACACCGACCTTCACCTGGGCGAAGGCGGTGGTGGCCAGGGTGGCCAGGGCGACGGCAGCGGTGATCTTCTTCAGCAACATGGCGAAACCTCCGTTAGGGTTCTTTCGTGCAGCAGGTGTGAGTGAAAAAAGAGCGGCTACTTCGTTTTGACTTCAGATTGTTATGGTGCCTACGCTCGCTCCGCCACAGACGTACAGGGTCTGGCCGGTGACGAAACTGTTCTCGGGGTCGGCAAAGAACATCACGGCCCGGGTGACGTCGTCCGCACGGCCGACGCGCTTGACCGGGATCGCTGCCGCCAGCGCTTTCTCGCGCTCGCTGCCGGCTTCGATGACGGCGTAGTACATGTCGGTCTGTATCGGGCCCGGTGCAACCACGTTCACCGTGATGCCCTTGGGCGCGAGCTCCAGCGCCCAGGTGCGCGCCATGCCGATCATGCCGGCCTTGGTGGCCGAGTACGCGGTACGAGTTGGCAGGCCCAGCGCGCCGCGGGAGGACATCAGCACCACGCGGCCGAACTGGCGCTGGGTCATGCCCGGCAGGAAGGCCTGCATCAGGTCAATGGCCGCTCCCAGGTGGATCTGGGTCAGGCCCTGCAACTCCTCGTTCTTCACTTCGCCCAGCAGCTTGGGCCAGATCACGCCGGCGTTGTGGATGAAGTGGCTGACCTCGTGGGCGGCGGCGATCTCCTGGCCGGCCTGCGCGGTGGCGGCGGCGTCCAGCAGATCGACCTGCACGGTCTTGAGGCGGGGGTGGGTCCAATCTGGTGCGCGGCGGGCCAGGGAAATGACCTCGTAGCCGTCCGCCAGCATGCGCTTGCAGATGTCGGCGCCGATCCCGGCCGAGCCGCCAGTGACGACGGCGACGTGCTTTTCACTCATGTTCCGTTCCTCAAACCGTGGGAGTCAGTGCCAGTACGCGCAGCGGGCTGCCGGATCCGTTACGGATCTTGAGAGGCGCGGCGAAGATGACGGCACCTTGCGGCGGCAGCAGATCCAGATTGGTCAGGCACTGGAGGCCGTAGCGGTTGTTGCCGTGCATGAAGTAGTGGCAGGGGTAGGGCGGGTTGAGGTGATGGGCCTGGCCGGCGTCGGTGCCGACCGATTCGGTACCGAAGCCATGCACGTTCCGTTCCTGAATCAGCCACGGAACCACTTCGGCGTCGGGGCCGGGGGAGTGGGCGCCATCCTCGGCCATGTTCAGGTATTCCTTGGGCATGGCACGCTTGGACCAGTCGGTGCGCATCAGCACCCAGGCGCGTTCCGGGATGCGGCCATGCTTCTCTTCCCAGGCCTTCACATAGTCGACGGTGAGGAGGAAATCCGGGTTTTCGGCGCACTCGGCGGAAACGTCGATCACGCAGGCGGAGGCGATGAAGTTCTCCACCGGGATGGAGTCCACCGCGTTGTCCGGCTGGTCCTTGCCGCTGATCCAGTGGATGGGCGCGTCGAAGTGGGTGCCGGTGTGCTCCGACATGGAGAAGTTGTTCCAGTACCAGGCCGGGCCGCGCTCGTCGTAGCGGGAGATTTCCTCGATGCGGAAGGGCCAGGCCTGACCGAATTCCGGCGGCAGCTGGATGATGGGGAATTCCGGCGTCAGCGTCTGGGTGAGGTCGACCAGCTTCACGCGGCCGGACAGCAGCTCGGCCATGAACTGGGCGAGGACGGGGTTGCTCATCTGCGGTTCTCCTGTGCGCGGGCGGGCTTACTGGCCCAGCTCGCGTTCGACGGCCTTGTGGTTTTCGCGCAGCCGGGTGCGCAGTTCCTCGGCGATGTCGCCGACATAGACGTCCTCGACGCCGTCCTGCAGGCCCTTGACGATGGCCTTGGCCAGGCCGGAGGGTGCGATCTTGGGCGGCGGCGTGAGCTGTTCCCATTCCTCGTCCACCGGGCCGGGGAACACGTTCATCACCCGCACGCCGGCGCCGCGCAGTTCGGCGCGAAGCGTCTGCGACAGCGACAGCGCCGCCGCCTTGGAGGCGGACCAGGCGCCGCGCGCCGGCAGGGCGGCATGGGCGTGGATGGAGAGGATGTTCACCCAGGCCACCGCGTTGTTGCTGCCGTCCGCGGCGCGGAAGCACATGCCGGGGCCGAAGGCCTGGGCGAGGCGCATCAGGCCGAGCACGTTCACTTCCATGGCGTCGCGGGCGAGGTTCACATCCTTGCGGTTGAGGATGCCGCCGTCGCGCAGGTAGTCGGCGGTGTTCACCAGGATTTCGACCTTGCCGCCGATGGAGGCGGCGAGGCGGTCCACCGAGTCGGTGTCGGTCACGTCCAGCTCCACCACCTGCAGGCGAGGGTCCGAGGCCACCAGTTTGTCGAAGGCGGGCACCGTCTTCCAGGTGCTGGCGTCGCCGAGGAAAACGGCGTTGGCGCCGGCTTCCAGCATGGCCTTGGCGACCGCCATGCCGGTGGCGGACTTGCCGTCGGTGACGAGCACGCGGCGGAACTTCGGGTCGCAGGTGGATTCGCGCAGCTGCGGGGCGTCGTTCATGTTCGGGGTGTCCTTTTCCGGCAGCGCATGGAGCACCGCCTGGCCGCTGCGGTCCAGCTTCAGCGTCAGCCGCACGCTGCCGCCTTCGGCGCAGTCCTCGTGCACATGAGCGACCACCGAGGGGCCGGCGGCCATCTTCACCGTGCCGACGCGCCAGGGCAGGCGCTCGCGGAAGTAGAGGTCGTTGCTGTGGCGCAGGGTGGTGGTGGCGATGAGCTCGCCGCGGTTGTCCACCGGCTTCCACGCCAGGTGCTCGGACAGGCAGTGGCCGCAGACTTCGCGCGGCGGGTACTGCACCGTGCCGCACTCGGCGCACACCTGCATCTCGAACACGCCCTCGGCCGCGGCGCGGGTCAGGCCCAGCGCAGTGCGGCTGCGCGGCACCGGCGGCAGCGTGGCCAGCCGGGTGCGCAGTACCGGGTTTTTCTTCTTCGGTTTGACGAGCGGTTCGGTCATGCCGCTTCTCCTTGCGTCGCGCCGCGTTCCAGGATGGCCGCGCCGGAGCACAGGCCGCGGTCGTAATTGATCATGCCGAAGCCGGAGACCACGCCTATCTTCGCGTCCTTCACCTGGGTGCGGCCGGCGCCGCCGGTGAGCTGGCGCAGCGCCTGCACGAAGCCGAGGTAGCCGCCCGCGGCGCCGGCCTGGCCGACCGAGAGCTGGCCGCCGGAGGTGTTGAAGGGGAAGCTGCCATCGATGGTGAATTCGTTGGCGCGGATGAAGCCGGCGACTTCGCCCTTGGGGCAGAAGCCGAGGTCTTCGAACTGCATGGCGTTGATGACCGGGTAGTCGTCGTAGGTCTCGAGGAAATCGACGTCCGCCGGGGCCACGCCGGCGTGCTCGTAGAGCGCGTCCTTGTCCATCGCCCAGCCGCCGCGGAACTGGATGGGGTCTTCCGGGAAGGCGTTGTGGCGTTCGATGGTGGAGCGCACGCGGGCGTAGGGCAGCTTGAGCGCCCGGGCGCGTTCCTCGCTCATCACCAGATAGCCTTCGGCGCCGGCACAGGGCATCACGCAGTCGAACAGGTGGATGGGGTCGGTAATGGGGCGGGCGTCGAGGTATTGCTGCAGGGTCAGCGGCTTCTTCATCAGCGCATGCGGGTTCTTCAGGGCGTTGTCGCGCTGGGCGACGCAGAGCTTGCCGAAGTCCTCGCGGCTGGCGCCGTAGTGCTTCATGTAGTAGTCGGTGAGCAGCGCGAAGCTGGCGTTGGGGCCGCCGGCGCCGTAGGGATAGACCGCGTCCTGCGCGAAGCGGGAGAACTGGCTCACCGTGTTGCGGAAGGAGTCCACATGGTTGGTGTCGCCGGCGATGCAGGCGATGACGTCCGCGTCGCCGGCCTGCACCGCCCGCGCGGCACGGCGCAGCGCGACCACGCCGGAGGCGCCGCCCATGGGGATGTGGTCCAGCCAGCGCGGGCTCATGCCCAGGTGCTGCATCAGGCCGACGGCGGTGTCCGGCCCCAGGGTGAAGCTGGAGACGCAGACGCCGTCCACTTCGCCCTTTGCGATGCCGGCGCCGCGGATCAGTTCTGCCAGCGCGCGGCCCAGCCACCAGTGCGCGCTGCGGGTGGAGTAGCGCACGTAGGGAATGGTGACCGGCACGGTGACGGCGACGCCGTCATAGCCGCGCCGTTTCCCGGCAGGCGCTGCACTTGCCGCCGGACTTGTTGCCGCACTCACTTGTGATCTCCCTGGCGCTTCTTCATCGCGCAGGTGTTCACGCAGTTGGCGGCGTCGACCAGGGTGGGCGCCAGCGCCTTCAGTTCGCCGCGCTGGATCTTGTTGGTGGTGGTGAGCGGCAGGCTGTCGACGAAGGCGACGTAGCCCGGCGCCTTGTAGTAGGCGAGCTGGGACAGAGACCAGGTGACCAGCTCCAGCGCGGCGGCTTCCATCGCCGGGCGGTCGGCGGGCGCGTCCTGGGCGATGACCAGCGCCATCACCTCGTCGCCGCGCACCGGGTCCGGCACAGCCGCCACCGCCACCGACTTCACCAGCGGATGCTGCTGCAGCACCGCTTCCACTTCCACCGCGGCGATGTTCTCGCCGCTGCGGCGGATGACGTTCTTCTTGCGATCGACGAAGTGCAGGTAGCCGTCGGCGTCGCGGCGCACGATGTCGCCGGTGTGGAACCAGCCGCCGGCCCAGGCTTCGTCGGTGGCCGCCGGGTCTTTCAGGTAGCCGGCGAGGAAGCCGTAGCGCGGATCGTCGCCGGCGTGGCGCACCAGCAGTTCGCCCTGTTCCCCGGCGCTGGTTTCAGTGCCATCGTCCTTGACGATGCGCACCAGCACGTCGTCGCCTTCCTTGCCGAAGCAGGAGCTGCCGATGTGGCGCGGCTCCTTGTTGGCGATGATGACGGCGCCGGCGCCGGTCTCGGTCATCGCCCAGGCTTCCAGCAGCGGGAAGCCGAAGCGCTCTTCGAAGGGCGCGTGCAGGGTGCGGTCCACCCCGGCGCCGAAGCCGAAGCGCACGCTGTGCTGGCGGTCCGCCGGGCCGGCCTCGGCCTTCATCAGCATGGCGGGCATCACGCCCAGGTAGTGCACCACGGTGGCGCGGGATTCGCGCACGCTGGCCCACCAGCTGCGCGGGTGGAAGCGGTCCAGCGGGATCAGGCAGCCGCCGGTGAGCACCATGGCCATCGCCGAGTAGGCCATGGCGTTCATGTGCACCAGGGGCAGTGGGGTGATCATGCGCTCCTTGCCCGGATGCAGCTGGGCCAGGCCGCCGATGTCGGCGTACCACTTGCCGGCGTGAAGGAAGTAGCGGTTGGGCAGGATGCAGCCCTTGGGCCGGCCGGTGGTGCCGGAGGTGTAGAGCAGGGCGCACTCGGTGAGCTCGCCGGGGGCGGTGTCCGCCTGCGGCGCCGGGAAGGCGGCCGGCGGTGGCAGCTCGCCGTCGGCCATCGCCGCGAAGGGGCGGCCGGCGCGTTCTGCGGCGGCCTTCAGGTCGTCGTGGCGATGGGGCAGGGCGACGGCCAGCGCGATCTCGGAGTGGCCGATGAGGTATTCCAGTTCGGCGGCCCGCATGTCCGGGTTGATGGGCACCACGGAAACACCCAGGCCGTTCAGCGCGAACCAGTGCAGGAAGAAGGCAGGGCGGTTCTCCAGCAGGATGCCGACGCGGTGGCCGTGGCCGTAGCCGGCGGCGGCGTAGGCATTGCGCAGGGCTTCGACGCGCTCGAAGGTTTCGGCGTAGCCGAACTCGCCGGCCTCCACGCCGTAGATGCCCGCCGTTTCCGGCAGGATGCAGAGGAAGGGCTGCTTCGCCCAGCGGACGGCGGCCTCGTAGAAGGCCTGGTGAACTGTGCTTGCCAAGTCTTGCTCCCGGCGTGGTCTCCGTTCCAGCCCTGGGGCTGGCGGCGCCTCACCTTTCTGTCAGAGGTTTGTTGTGCCCGCCCTCCGCGCCTGCGCGCGGTGGGCGATTGTCGTTTATGTGTGGCGCTTACATGAAGAGCTGGATGTTGCCGAAGGCCGCATCGCAGTTCACCAGCTCGACTTTCTTCAACTTGATCTTGAGCACGCCGTCCTGCATCACCAGGGTGTGGGTGGCCCAGCCGGCGTAGAGCTGCTGCTCGTCCACCCGGGTTTCGACGTAGTGGAAGGCGGTGCGAACCACTGCTTCGCCCTTGGCGGCGTCCATGGATTCCAGCGTGGGCAGCTGCAGCAGGTGGTGGCTGCGGCTGTGCGGCTGCTGGGAGAAGGTGCGCTTGCCGTGCAGGCGCTCGATGCGCACCTGCAGCAGCAGCTTGTCTTCGTACAGCAGCGAGGTATGCAGGCGCGGGTCCGGCTGGTTGTGCGTCAGCGGCATCCAGTAGTAGCCGTCGTCGGTGAAGAGCTGCAGCCAGTCGTCGAAGCGCTGCTCGTCCAGCATGCGGGCTTCGGCATAGACGAAGTCGAGTACGGTCTTTTCGGTCAAGGTGTTCATCGTTCGATTTCCTTCCTTACTCCGCCTTGGCGGCCGGGCCCATGAACTTGACCCAGGCGCGCATCTGGTTGCGCATCTGCCATTCGTTGGTGCCGTTGGTGACGGTGCTCACGTCCGGCTGCTCGCTGCCGTCGTACAGGCGCTGCAGGTTCACCCACTCGCGGCCGCGGCTGTGCAGCACTTCCTGGGCGCGCTCGTACATCTCGGTGTCGTCGTGGGCGACGACCGAGGTGGGCGCGTTGATGAGGCGGGTGTACATCAGGGTGCGTTCGAGCAGGATGTCCGGCGCGCCGACGAGGCGGAAGGTCCAGGACTCGACCAGGGTCTTGCCCGGGCCCAGCGGCTTGAATACCCGCATGGCCTGGATGGGGCCCTTCATCGTCATGTTGGGGAAATACACCGTGTTGTGGCGGCACTCGCCGAGGATCTGCTTGGCGCGGTCTTCGCCGTAGTTGGCCACCATGGCTTCCCAGTAGTCGGGAATGGCGGAGTAGTCGGCGTGGATGGAGTCGGACACGCCGGTGTGGCCGTGGCCGTTGGGCCAGACGCGGATGCCCATCTTCTCGAAGAATTCGTAGGGCGAGGCGAAGGGGGCGAAGAGCTCCACCGCCATCGGCTTGGGCGTGCCTTCGGGGGCGCGCTTCCATACGTCCACCGCGGTGCCGGCGGAGGATTCGTGGGCGACCATCGGGTGGCAGGTGTCGGTCTGGTTGTCGACCAGCATCTTCCAGTTGCAGTTGTTGATGTAGCGCAGCACGCCGCCGGCCACCTCCAGCTTGCCGACCGGGGAGCGGTCCACCATGTTGTCGATGGTGCTGAGGGAGTCGCCGAAGAACTCCTCGAAGGAGATGCCTTCGTTGGCCAGGCGGCAGAACACGAAGTCGCGATACACGTGCACGTTCTTCACCGCCGCCATGCCGTGGCTGGCTTCGCAGGATTCGAAGCCGGTGTCGGCGTAGCCGTTCTTCAGCGGGATGGAGAGCAGCGAGCCGTCGGTCTTGAAGGTCCAGGCGTGGTAGGGGCAGCGGAAGAACTTGCCGGTGTTGCCACAGCCTTCGCCGGCCACCTTCACGCCTTTGTGCGGGCAGCGGTTGTGCAGCACCTTGATGCTGTCGTCGCTGTGGCGGACCATGACCACCGGCTGGTCGCCGACGGTGGTGGTGTAGTAGTCGCCCTTGTCCGGAATCTGGCTGGCATGGCCGACGTAGACCCAGCTGTTGGTGAAGACCTGCTCCATCTCCAGGTCGAACACTTCCTGGTCGATGTAGGCGTCTTTGTGCACCTCGGTTTCCCGCACCAGCGCACGTACCGCCGCCGGGTTGTTCCTGTACTTGCTCATCGCGATGTCCTCATGCTGTCTGCTTGCGGCCGTCGGTCGCATCCGGGTATCAAAGATCGAGCACCAGGCGCGGCGTCTTGCTCCGCGAGATGCAGATCTGGATCAGTTTGCCCTCCGCCCTTTCGGCGTCGGACAGGAAGTAGTCGCGGTGGTCGGGCACGCCTTCGAGCACCGTCGCGGTGCACACGCCGCATTCGCCGCGCTTGCAGTCGTACATCGGGTCGCAGCCCTGTTCTTCCATCACGTCGAGGATGGTCTTGTCGGCCGGCACGGTGAGGGTGACGCCGGACTGGCGCAGCTCCACTTCGAAGGGTTGGTCGCCTTCGAGCGGCGCGGCGGCGGCGAAGAGTTCGAAATGCACGCGGTCGGCAGGCCAGCCGCGTTGCTTGGCGCCTTCGATGAGGGCGTCGATCATGCCCTTGGGGCCGCAGACATAGAGGTGCTGGGTGGTCTTGAGACCGTCCAGCAGGGCGCCGATGTCCAGCCTGGTATCGGCTTCGTCGTCGGCATGCACCTTGAGGGCCGGGCCGGCGAGGCTGGCCAGTTCGTCGAGGAAGGCGAGCTGGCCGCGGCTGCGGCCGCTGTAGTGCAGCTGGTAGCTGCGGCCGGCGGCTTGCAGGCCACAGGCCATGGCGGCGATGGGGGTGATGCCGATGCCGCCGGCCAGCAACACCACTTCGCCTTCGCCGGCTTCGGCGGCATGCAGCGGAAAGTCGTTTTTGGGCGCGGAGACCGTCACCCGGTCGCCCACCGCCAGAGTGTGCATGTGGCGCGAGCCGCCCTGGCTTTCCTCTTCCAGGCGGATGCCGAGGCGGTAGGCGGACGGCGCATCGAAACCGCCGGTGGGCTCGAACGAGACGAGGGAGTAGCAGCGCGCCTCTGCCAGGCCTGGAATGCTCACCTTCAGGTGGGCACCCGGGGTGAAGGCGGGCAGCGCGCTGCCGTCCGCCGCCTGCAGGTACAGGGTGCGGATCAGCGGCGTTTCCGCCCGGATTTCGCTGACCGTGAGTTCCAGTTCTGACATCGCGTCTCTTCCTCTATCTCGTCCGTTTATTGCCGTTTGCGGTCCCGTGCGCCGTCTGTGCGGTTCAGGCCGCCTGGCGGGTGAAGCCGGCTTCCGCCGTGGTGCTCTTCATCAGCAGGCCAAGCTGGGTTTCCAGCTGGCGGCCTTCCTCGTCGGCCATCGCCGCTTCGCGCAGCCGCTTCAGCGTGGCCGCCGCGTCGGCCTGGCCGGCGAGGCGGTCGGCCGCCTCCATCAGGCGGGCGAAGCGGTCGCCGCTGCGAGCGTGCGTGCCACTGTAGCCCTTCACCAAACGGCGGCAGTGTGCGATTTCCACGGCGAAGTCGTAATCCGCGGCGGCGTTCTTCAGCACCCGCTCGTACCAGGCGTTGATGCCGGCGGTCTCGATCTGGTGGCGCAGCGTGCTGCGGCGGAAGCGGCGCATGCCGGCCAGCATGTACAGGGCGATGAACCAGGTCAGCGTGCCGGTTTCGACGCGGCGGCCATGCTCCATCTTGCGCTTGACGAAGCCGCCCACACCCTTGGAGTTCTCCAGCCAGCGGCCGAGGCCAGCGGGCAGGGTGCCGCAGATTTCTTCCAGCCGCGGATGCATGAACTCGGTGGTGTAGACCAACTGGTCCGGCTTGGCGCCGACTTCCTTGCGTACGCGCTCGAAGCGGCTGCCGCGGGTCTTGAGGTCGGCGACGCGGATCACGTCGTCGTAGCTCTTGGCCACCGCCAGGCGGTGCGCCATGGCCTGGGTCAGCGCCCAGCCCTTGGCCTCGCCACCCTTGGCGGCATCCAGCTCGCGTACCTTGGCGATCTGGTCCAGGTATTCACTGGCGTAGGCGATGTCCTGGAAGTCGATCAGGCGGCGCAGGCCGGCCACCAGCATGCCGTGGGCGGCTTGCGGGAATTCGCGCTTCACCCGCTGCAGCAGGGCATCCACCTTGGGGTTGGCGGCCTTCTCCGGCACGTCCGGCGCGGGGCGGGAGGTGTCGATGCGCTCCGGCGCGGCGGGGGCCTTGGCGGCGGCGTCGAAACCGAGGGCGAAGGCGCGCAGGCTGGCTTCCACGCCCTTGCCGCTGTCGCGGATGGTTTCCTCGAAGGCCTCGCGGCTGAAGGGCAGGGCGCCGGAGCCGGCGACCGCGCCGAACAGGCTGGCGGAGATCACGCTGCCACCCTTTTCGGCCAGCGCCTGCAGGTCGAAGGCCAGCATGCGTTTGGAGGCTTCCAGGCCGGCTTCGATGACCTTGTTGGGGTCGCCGATGCCGTTGCCCAGCGCCGCCTTCTCGGTCACCGAGTAGCTGCGGTGGGTGGAGGTGATGAGGGTGGTGCGGTCTGGCGTCACCAGCCCGCGCTGCATGGCGCGGCCGGCTTCCATCAGCTCGGCGGCGACGACCAGGTCGAGGTCGCCCGGCGTCGGCATCATCGCCAGCGTGGGCGGCTTGCCGGCGGCGTGCGCATCGCTCTCGGGCAGCAGTTCGAGGTAGTAGATGGTGGCGCCGGTGCGCTGGGCAACGCCCGGCACCGAGGTGGTCTGCGCCCACCAGCCGGCCTTCTCGGCCATGTCCACGATCCAGTCGGCGAGCACGCCGCCGCCTTGGCCGCCCATGGCGAGCACCGCGATCTTGATCGGCGTGCCCGGGTGAAAAACGATCTTGCTCATGTCTGTTCTCTCTCCTGGGCGCTTACAGGGCGTACTCGGCCTGACGGGAGGCGCGGCGGCGCTGCAGGAAGCCGATCACCGCTTTGCGCAGTTTCGCCATCAGGCGGTCGCCGCGGTTCGGGTTGTGGATGATGTCGGCGCGGTAGAAGGATGGGCACAGCACCGCGGCTTCGGCCACTTCGCCGCAGTTGCCGCAGCCGACGCAGCCGTTGTCCACATGGGCCACCGGATCTTCCTTCAGCGGGTCGCCGCTGTCCTTCACGCTGAGCGAGGGGCAGCCGGAGAGGCGGATGCAGGCGTGGTCGCCGGTGCACACGTCGGCATCGACGCCGAAGCGCTCCTTCACCGCGCGCTGGCCGCTCTTCACCGCCTTGGTGAAGATGGGCTTGATGCGGCGCTGCTTGTTCAGCATGCATTCCGACTGGGCGATGATGACCTTGGGCCCGTCGGTGGTGGTGGTGAGCGCTTCTTCCAGGGTGTCGCGCACGCGGGCGACGTCGTAGGTGCGGTCTATGGTGCGCACCCACTTCACGCCGGCGCCGCGGATGGCGTTCTCGATCGGGTTCTTGGTCGAGCGGTCGGCGTTCTCGGCGCGGGAGGAGAGGATGTCCTGTCCGCCGGTGGCCGAGGAGTAGTAGTTGTCAACGATGACGATGACGCCGTCGTTCTTGTTGAACACCGCATTGCCGATGCCGGAGGTCAGGCCGTTGTGCCAGAAGCCGCCGTCGCCCATCACCGAGATGGAGCGCTTGCCGGTCTTGACGTTGAAGGCCGAGCTCGACGCCGCCCCCAGGCCGTAGCCCATGGTGGTGGCGCCCAGGTTGAAGGGCGGCAGGATGGAGAACAGGTGACAGCCGATGTCGCACGACACATGGTGTTCGCCGAGATCCTGCTGGGCCAGCTTCATCGCGGCGAAGATGGGGCGCTCCGGGCAGCCGACGCAGAAACCGGCGGGGCGGGGCGGCACCACTTCGGCCAGGTCCTTCACCTTCGGGTGGAAGGTGATGGGTACGCCGGCCGGCTTGGCCTTGGCAACTGCGGGCGCCGCGGCGGCAACCGCATCGGTGGCGACTTCGTCCGCCGCCACCGCTTCGTGGGTTGCCAGCAACTCCGGCCGCCAGGCCTTGATGAAGGCTTCCAGGCCGGTCTTCATCGCCGCGGTGGTGTATTCGCCCGCCATCGGCAGGACGTCCTTGCCGGAGAGGTGGGTGTCCACCTTGTTCTTGCGCAGGATGGCGTGCAGGTTCTGTTCGATGTAGTCCGGCTGGCCTTCTTCCAGCATCAGCACCGCGCGCTTGCCCTTGCAGAAGTCGACGACTTCCTCGTCGATCACCGGGTAGGTGACGTTCATGACGTACATCGGCAGGCGGCTGTTGCCGAAGCTGTCGGCCAGGCCGAGCAGCTGCAGGGCGCGGATCACGCCGTTGTAGAGGCCGCCCTGCAGGATGAGGCCGACGTCTTCCACATCGCCGTCGAAGAACTCGTTGAGCTTCTTCTCGCGGATGAACTTCACCGCGGCCGGCCAGCGCTGCTGGATCTTCTCGTGCTCATGGGTGAAAGAGGCGGGCGGCAGCACGATGCGGCTGGTGTCGCGCACCGGGTTTTCCAGCGCCTGCTTCAGCGTGTAGCGCGGGCGCTTGTTTTCCTTGGTGATGAAGCGGCCGTGCACGTGACAGGAGCGGATGCGCACCTGCAGCATCACCGGCGTGTTGGAGGCCTCGGACAGCTCGAAGCCGTCTTCCACCGACTGCACGATGGACTCCAGGTTGGGACGCGGGTCCAGCAGCCACATCTGCGACTTCATGGCGAAGGCGTGGGAGCGCTCCTGCATGATGGAGGAGCCTTCGCCGTAGTCCTCGCCGATGATGATCAGCGCGCCGCCGGTGACGCCGCCGGAGGCAAGGTTGGCGAGCGCGTCGGAGGCGACGTTGGTGCCGACGGTGGATTTCCAGGTGACCGCGCCGCGGATCGGATACATCACCGAGGCGGCCAGCATGGCGGCGGCGGTGGCTTCGGAGGCGCTGGTCTCGAAGTGGACGTCCAGCTCCTGCAGGATCTCGTTGGCGTCGGCCAGCACGTCCATCAGGTGGGAGATCGGCGAGCCCTGGTAGCCGCCGACGTAGCCCACGCCCGACTGCAGCAGGGCCTTGGTGATGGCGAGAATGCCCTCGCCGCGGAATTCCTCTCCGGCGGGAATCCGGAGCTGCTGCACTTCCTTCTTGAACGAACGTTCAGCCATTGCTGATCTCCTCGCTGCCGTCGCGGCGCATCGTCTTCAGGCAGCCCTGTTGGGGGGGCTGGGCGTACGCGATGGTCTGCGTACCGCTGGGGGCCAGATCGTGGTCGGCCATCGTTTTATCTCCTTCGATCCATGTGCGCGTCGAGGTTCCACAGCTTGCTGCGACGCAATATCGAAAGCCCATGAATCTATGCGTTGAGAACTACTTTAGAAATGAACATTTCTGCTGTCAATCTAAAAGATGAAATTTCATGGATATCCAAAAATAACACGAAAAAACAAAAACATACCTTTGCCAAAACGGTGCGGCGGCGCACCATCAAGGTGCTGGAAAAAAACCCTTTTCTCCCGCGGTATTAGCCGTTTTCGATGTTGCAGTTGCAGCATGGAATCAGGATCGATGCACTAAAGTGGGGCAAAAAAAACGCCCGGCAACCGGATGTCGCCGAGCGTCGGGAAGACGGACCCGCAGAGCCTGGGATTAAGCGCTTCGTCGTATGTCCGTCTGGACGGGAAGGGGTGGGGCTCAGGCGTCCTGCACCATGGCGAGCACCCGCAGCGGGCTGCCCGAACCGTTCTGGATCTTCAGCGGCGCGGCGAAGATCACCGCGCCCTGCGGCGGCAGCAGGTCCAGGTTGGTCAGGCACTGCAGGCCGTAGCGGTTGTTGCCGTGCATGAAGTAGTGACAGGGGAAAGGCGTTTCCCAGGCGTAGGACTGGCCGGCGTCGGTGCCGATGGCTTCCACGCCGAAACCGCAGACGTCGCGTTCCTCGATCATCCACTGCACCACGCCGGCGTCCGGGCCGGGGGTGTGGCAGCCATCTTCCTTGACGTTGAGGTAGGCGGCCGGCGTCGGCTGCTTGGACCAGTCGGTGCGCATCAGCACCCAGGCGCCGGCGGGAATGCGGCCGTGCTTTTCTTCCCAGGCCTTGACGAAGCCGACGGTGAGCAGGAAATCCGGGTTGGCCGCCACTTCCTTGCTGCAGTCGATCACCGCCGCGGCGGCGATGAATTTCTGCGCCGGGATGGTATCGACCGCGTTGTCCGGCAGGTCCTTGCCGGTGACCCAGTGGATGGGCGCGTCGAAGTGGGTGCCGGTGTGCTCGTTGCAGGCGAAGTTGTTCCAGTACCAGGCCGGGCCGCGCTCGTCGTAGCGCGACACGTTCTCGATGGTGAAGGGCGCGCACTGGCCGAACTGCGGCGGCAGCGGAATGGTGGGGAATTCCGGCGTCAGCGTTTGGGTGAGGTCGACCACACGGATGCGGCCGCCCTGGAGGTCGGCGAGAAAGGCGGCAAGATTGGTACTGGCCATGCGGGCTCTCCTGGTTGGGGCAGGGGGTGAGGGGATGAAGCATTGGGCGCGGCCGCTATGCCGACCTGGCCACGGCGGCCGCGCCCGATTCGGGTTATGGCGTAAGGGTGGACCGGAAGGCGGGAAGGAAAAATCCGGAATCCGCAGGACTTTGTCCGCTTTACGCAGGGGCGGGCAAGGGCGCTGCAGCCAGCGGCCTGCTTGAGTCTCTTTCAAGCCGGATGCGGGGTGCCACGGCTTACTCAGTCCGGCTCGCCATCATCGCTTCCAGGTGCTTCGCCAGGGCAAGTGTGTCGAGAACGGAAGAATGCCCGGCGCCGAGAACCCGCTCCATATCTGCGAGCAGCGGATGGAGAAGGCTGAGCGCGGCAGCAGGATCGCCCATGCTTCCGGTCAGGGCCGCGATGCTCTCGCGGGTACTCAGTGTGTCGAGGTGGTCCGGGCCGAGCGCCTGCTCCTGGTCGGGCAACAGCGTGTGAAAAAGCACCAATGCGGCTACGGGGTCGCCGGTATCCCGGGTGAGAGACGCAATGTCGTAGCGGGTGCTCAGGGTATCGGGGTGCTCGGCGCCGAGAACGCGTATCTGGGCGGGCAGCAAGTCTTGGAGAAGCGTGAGTGCCAGCGCAGGCTTGCCGGTGCTCCAAGTTGCCTCGGCGATGTTGCCGCGGGTGCCCAGGGCATGAGGGTGATCATGCCCGAGGATGCGTTCCACGTCGGGCAGCAGTTCCTGGAGCAGCTTGAGGGCGGCTTCCGGGGTGCCCGCCTTGCCGGTCCAGAACGCGATGTTGTTGCGGGCGACGAGGGTAGCCGGGTGCCCGGGGCCGAGCAGCCGCTGCATGTCGGGCAGCAGCTCCTGGAAAAGCGTGAGTGCGTCCCCGGGATGTCCTGCGTCGCCCGTCCAGGAGGCGATGTTGGCCCGGGTGATGAGCGTGTCCGAATGGTCGGCGCCGTGTATGCGTTCGATGTCGGGCAGCAACGCGCGGAAAAGCTGGAGTGCCGTCGAGGACTCGCCGGCGTCGCCGATGAAGGAGGCGAAGTTGCTGCGGGCGACGAGGGTGTCCGGATGCCCGGCGCCGAGCAGCCGGTGGGCCGTCTGTTGTGTCCAATCCAGAAATGGCCGGCGCAGGCTTGCAGCCTGAAGCCCTTCGAAGGGCTCCTCGAAGGCGAGCGCGCGGGTGAGTGCGGTCTCGCCATCCAGAAGCCCGCCGGCGACGTGCTCGCGTAGCAGGCTGATCGCATCCGCGAGCGCCGATTCCTGCACCGGGCCGAAATCCGCCGGGCGTTCGAAGCGCATTCTCTCGAAGAGCCGGTCCAGCAGGGCGGTGAGGATGGCGCGTGCCCATGCTTTTTCTTCCGCCGGCCCCAGGCTGGCGATCAGGCTGGCCTGCATGTGGCGGTGAAAGCCGTGAAAGCCGGGGCGGTCGCCGACCGGATTGACGAAAGACCAGTGTTCGCCGATCAGCCAGGCAAAGTCGTGGCCTTCGATGTCTCCGCGTGCGCGCAGGAAGTCGAAGATGCCGCGATCGAACTCCAGGGCCACCGCGAGCGCCTGCAGGGCGCGCAGGTGCCCCGACGCCAGGTTGCGCAGGAAGCGCCGCTCGAGTTCGGCAGGGGTGTCGCCCAGCAGGTCGGGCGTGAAGGCGCCCGCGTTGTCGCGGATCATCAGCACCGCGAGATCGAGGTAGTAGGGCAGGAAGCTGGGGGGCCTTCCCGGCAGATGTTCGGCGGCTGCGTGCAGGACGGCATCGAGGTGACGCTCGATCAGCCCGGCGATTTCGTGGCGGCCCTGTGCCCGTTCCCAGGCAGCGGCTTTTTCGACCAGGAAGCCGCGTGCATCGTCTTCGGTGAGACCGAGCAGCTCCGCCTGGTCGTTGATCTCGCGCGCCCAGTCGGTGCGTACCCGCTCGCGGTCGTAGAACTCCGCCCAGCGTAGCTTCTCGCGGCCGAAGACGATGAAGCCGATGCGTCCGCGCAAGGGTTTGCCATCGGGGGGCGGTAGGGTGTCCGCGCAGCGCAGGACTTCGGCCACCAGCGTGGCCAGGGCCCATTGCGCATCCGGACGCGATTCACGGGATTGCACCCGCTCGAAGCCGTCGATGACGAGGCAGAGGGCCGTCTGCGGGTGGTGGGCGATGGCCTCCAGCAGGTCGAGCGCCAGTACGGTGGGCATGCGTTCGGTGCGCTCGCGTTGCGACCAGCTCTGGGGCGAAGCGTCGAAGCGCTGGTGCGCGCGGCTGTGCCGGAACCACTCGCCCAGCCTGGGGAAGAGCTTGTTGAAGCCCTGGGCGGTCGCCATCGAGGGAACACTGAGGCCGACCGCGGCGCCGAGGTTGCCGATGAGGTCGGCGAGGTCCAGCAGGCCGGCCATAGCACCTTCGCCCGGGGTATGGCGGCGCAGCGTGATGGCTTGGTCCGGGTGCTCCGCCTGCAGCCAGGTGAGGTAGACGTAGTCGAACAGCGGGGTGGCGATGCCGGCCTTGCGCAGGGCGGTGCGCACGCGGCCGAGGAAGAGAGCGACCGGCAGGTCCGGGCGGATGCTGTCGGAGTCCAGGTCCAGCTCGGCCAGGGCAAAGGGCGCGATGTTGTAGCGATCCCGGGCGAGCTTGGCACGGAAGTCGGCAATGCCCTTTTCCCGCAGGGTGGTCTTGCCCACACCGCCGACGCCGTGGAAGCTCAGTACCGCGCCCTGGGTGTGGCCCAGCCCCAGGCGCAGGCGTTCCAGGTGGGCGTCGATGCCGGCGCGTTGCTCGTTGCGGTCGGTGAAGAGGGCGGGGGCGCGTGGCGGCGAGTCGGACATCGTGGGCCCCGGCAGCGAGAGAGCGGATGCCGGATGGTAGCGCATGCCCCCGGCGTAGCGGGGGGCACACGGCGGGCGCTGCAGGGCGGCGGAGCCAGGGCAGGCTGGCGCACCACGCTCCAGCGCGCAAGGCCGCGGGTCTGCGAAAGGGAAGGGCCGCGAGGGAAGGCATGCTGACGGTCGGCTGACAAAAATGTTTTGTCCGAACGCAATCGGTTAAACTCCACCGCCATGGAAACTGCTTCAGAACCTCCAAGTAGCCCGCCGGCGCCCGCCGGCCCTTGCTGCGCTCCTTCCGAGCTTCAACCCGATTCCCCCGCGCCTGCGCGGGCTCGCCGGCCAAGCGCCGGACATCTCCCGCATTCCCGCGTCCGCACGCCCGGCATGGCCACGTCCATGGCGGGCCGCCTGTGCTCGTCTGCCCCGTTTTCCCTTCATCGCATACAACCATGATTGAACTGCTTACCGATCCGGCTGCCTGGATCGGCCTTGCGACCCTGGTCGTGCTCGAGATCGTTCTCGGCATCGACAACCTCATCTTCATCGCCATCCTCACCGAGAAGCTGCCGCCGCATCAGCGCGACCGGGCGCGGGTGATCGGCCTCAGCCTGGCGTTGCTGATGCGCCTGGGCTTGCTGTCGGTCATCTCCTGGCTGGTGACGCTGACCACGCCGCTGTTCACCGTGCTCGGCTTCGGCCTCTCCGGCCGCGACCTCATCCTGCTGCTGGGCGGCCTGTTCCTGCTGTTCAAGGCCACCACCGAGCTGCACGAGCGGCTGGAAGGCGTGGAGCACTCGAAGACGCGCAGCAACGGCTACGCCAGCTTCGGCCTGGTGGTGGCGCAGATCGTGGTGCTGGACGCGGTGTTCTCGCTCGACGCGGTGATCACCGCGGTGGGCATGGTCGAGCATCTGCCGGTGATGATGGCGGCGGTGGTGATCTCCATCGGCGTGATGCTGCTCGCTTCCAAGCCGCTGACTCGCTTCGTCAACGCCCACCCGACGGTGGTGGTGCTGTGCCTCAGCTTCCTGCTGATGATCGGCCTCAGCCTGGTGGCGGAAGGCCTGGGCTTCCACCTGCCCAAGGGCTATCTGTACGCCGCCATCGGCTTCTCCATCCTGATCGAATTCTTCAACCAGCTCGCCCGCCGCAACATGGTGAGGCTGGAAGCGCGCCGGCCGCTGCGCGAGCGCACCGCCGAATCGGTGCTGCGGCTGCTGGGCGGGCGCATGCAGCGGGAGGAACAGGCGCCGGCGGACGAACAGGGCAGCGCGCCGGCGGAGCTGCCCGCCTTCGCGTTGGAAGAGCGCCACATGGTGAGCGGCGTGCTGTCGCTGGCCGAGCGCAACCTGCGCTCCATCATGACCCCGCGTGCCGACGTCGCCTGGATAGACCTCGACGCCCCCGCCGACGAGGTGAAGCAACAACTGCTGGAGGCCGCCCACGGCATGCTGCCGCTGTGCCGCGGCTCGCTGGACGAAGTGGTCGGCGTCGCCTGGGCCAAGGACCTGCTCGGTGTGCTGATGCGCGGCGGCAGGCTGGAGGAAGCCACCAGCCTGCGCGCACCGCTCTATGTGCCGGAGAGCACCACGGTGATCAAGCTCATCGACATCTTCCGCGACACCCGCGGCCAGCTTGCGCTGGTGAATGACGAGTACGGCCTGCTCAAGGGCGTGGTGACGCCGATGGATGTGCTGGAAGCCATCGCCGGCGAATTCCCGGACGAGGACGAGGAACTGGAGATCCGCGAGAACGGCCCCGGGCAGTGGATCGTCGCCGGCAGCGCCGACCTGCACCAGCTGGAACTGGCGCTGGAAACCGACGGCCTGGTGAGCGAGGACGAGAGCTACACCTCACTCGCCGGCTTCCTGCTGGCGCGCTTCGACTACCTGCCCAAGGTCAGCGAGGTGATGCCCTTCCGGGGTTACGAGTTCCGGGTGATCGATGCGGACGAGCAACGCATCAAATCGGTGCTGGTAAGACGCCAGCCGGCGGAGAGCCTGGCTGCCGCGTGAGGGCAGGGCGGTGAGCTGCGGGCTGGGCGGCAGCCACGCCATCCAGCAACCGCCGCCAGCACTCCCTCTCCCCTCGCGGGAGCGGGGGAGAGGGGGCGCCCCGCAGGGGCGGCTTCGGCGCCACAGGCCCAGGCGCTGCACACCGCCTCTGTTCCATGCCCCACCGGGCGAAACAGTGCCTCGCCTTCTTCCGCCCACGCCCGCAGGAAAGAGGGGAGCCATTCCAGTAGGGCCACCGCATTGAAGCCCTCCATGCCAGCGTTATTTCACCTTCTCCTCCTGGATCCGCCCGGTAATACCCTCCCGCTGCAAAAATCCCGGATGCGCTAGCATCGGCGCTTCGCTCCGCCGGGCTGCCCCCTCCCGCCCCCGCAGCGGCGGGGCTTCGGGAGCTACGCATGGATTGGAGCAACGAGTTGATCGACAGCCTCACCTGGCTGGCGATTGCCTTTCCCCTCTGTATCGTCGGCCTGGCGGCGGTGCTCGCCGGGCTGGCGCACCACACCGCCTGGGGCCGCCAGGTCCGCCGGCTGGCCTGGCCTTATTTCCAACCGGGGCGCAGCTGGGTACCGCTGGCCTGGCTGGCACTCATCGTCTTGTTCACCCTGCTGTCGGTACGCATGAACGTGCTGTTCTCGTACTGGTACAACGGTTTCTACAGCGCGATGCAGGCGCTGGACGCCGCCGCCTTCTGGTTCATGCTCGGCGTGTTCGGCGTGCTCGCCACCCTGCATGTGCTGCGCGCGCTGCTGGCCTTCTACCTGCGGCAGGCTTTCATGATCCGCTGGCGGGTCTGGCTCACCGAGGCGCTGATGGCGCGCTGGCTGGACAAGCAGGCCTACTACCGCACCCATCACGTGGCCCAGGCCATAGACAACCCGGACCAGCGGGTGCAGCAGGATGTGGACAGCTTCGTCACCAGTTCGCTGACGCTGTCCATGGGCCTGCTGGACGCGGTGGTGTCGCTGTTCTCCTTCACCCTGATCCTGTGGACGCTCTCTGGCGCGCTGGCGGTGTTCGGCGTGGAAGTGCCGCGGGCCATGGTGTTCCTGGTGTACCTCTACGTGATCGTCGCCACCGTGTTCGCGGTGCGCATCGGCCGGCCGCTGGTGGGGCTGAGTTTCCTCAACGAGCGCTTCAACGCCAGCTTCCGTTACGCGCTGATCCGCCTGCGGGAGTACGGCGAGAGCATCGCCTTCTTCCGTGGCGAGGCGGTGGAGCGCAAGACCCTGGCCGGCCGCTTCGCGGATGTGATCGCCAACAGCTGGGCCATCGTTTTCCGTTCCCTCAAGTTCCAGGGCTTCAACCTCACGGTGAGCCAGATCGCGGTGGTGTTTCCCTTCATCGTCCAGGCGCCGCGGCTGCTGAGCAAGGAGATCACCCTGGGCGACGTGATACAGACCGCCCAGGCCTTCGGCCAGGTGGAGGAGGCGCTGTCCTTCTTCCGTACCTCCTACGATGAGTTCGCCAGCTACCGCGCGGTGCTGGACCGCCTCACCGGTTTCCTGGACGCGGTGGAGGAAGCCGGCCAGCTGCCGGTGCTGGCGCCGACGCCGGAGCAGGGCAGGCTGAGCCTGCAGGGCCTGTCGGTGCGCAAGCCGGCTGGCGAGGCGCTGGTCAGCGATCTGGCGCTGGAGCTGCAAGCCGGCGATGCGCTGCTGATCCGCGGCCCCTCCGGCATCGGCAAGACCACGCTGCTGCGCGCCATTGCCGGGCTGTGGCCCTATGTGGAGGGACGCGTCGGCCGGCCGGTGGAGCGCGCCGCGCTGTTCCTGCCACAGAAGCCCTACCTGCCGCTGGGCTCGCTGCGCACCGCGTTGTATTACCCGGAACCGCCGGCGGAGGATGGCCGCTCCGAGGGCGTGCTGCGCGTGTGCCAGCTGGCCAACCTCGTCGGCCGGCTGGACGAGCAGGCCGACTGGGGCCGCATCCTGTCGCTGGGCGAGCAGCAGCGCCTGGCCATCGCCCGCGCATTGCTGGTGCAGCCGGAAATCGTTTTCCTGGACGAGGCCAGCTCGGCGATGGACGAGGGCCTGGAACATGCCATGTACGGCCTGCTGCGCGAGAGCCTGCCGAACACCATCATCGTCAGCGTCGGCCACCGCAGCAGCCTGGGCGCCTTCCATACCCGCACGCTGGAACTGCTGGGCGAAGGGCGCTGGCGGTTGATGCCGGGCTGAACACGCGCAGCCTTTCTCATGGCTGAAGCGGCCGGCGCGGCAGCCTTGCCCGCCGGCCGCTTGCCTTTCCGGGCCCAGGCGCGAGCCATCTCCTGCGACCGGCGGACAAAGCCTGCGGGATTCGGATAGCCGCCGCGGCCGCTCGCCGCTAGCGTCCGGGAAAAGCCGCACACGCCGAGTGCGGCGACATATTCCCGACGAGAGAGGCTGCCATGAACAAGCACAAGCCGGGCTGTACCCGGCCGGACCGCCGCGACGCGCTGAAAGCCGCCGCCGGCGCCGGCCTGCTCGCCCTCGCCCCCGAAGCCGCGCTGGCCGCCCGCCAGCCGGAGCCCGCGCTGGATACGCGCAGCGCCAGCCTGTGGTCGCTGTGGCTGGACACCCTGGTGCCCGGCGCCGCCCAGGCCGGCGCCGCCGATTACCTGCAGGCCCAGCTCGCCCTGCCGCGCGACCACAGCGCGCTCTTCCTGCGCTACATGGACTGGCCGGGCGACTACCGGGCCTTCTACCGCGATGGCATCCGCGCGGTGGACGTGCTGGCCCAGGTGCGCAAGGGCCGGGGCTTCGCCGCGCTCGACGCCGCTGCCCGCAGTGCGCTGGTGGGCGAGATCGCCGCCGGTGCGCCCGCGCCCTGGGTGGGGCCGCCGGCCGGGCTGTTTTACTTCGTCTGCAAGGCGGATGGCGCCGACCTGGTGTTCGGCACCCGCGCCGGCTTCAAGCAACTGGGGCTGGACTACCGCGCCCACGTCGAACCGGCCAGCGCCTGGCCGCGCAAGGCATGAGGGCGCGGACGATGAGGATGGCAAAGGAAGTCGACGTGGTGATCGTGGGCGCCGGCCAGGTCGGCAGCCTGATGGCGGCCAAGCTGGCGGCGGCAGGGCGCTCGGTGACGGTGTTCGAGGCCGGCGCCGAGCGCGGCGCCCAGAGCCTGGCGAGTTCGCAGATCTGGGCACGGCAGCTCAAGGGCACGCCGGGCGTGGTCGCCAGCGGCGGCGCCGATCCGCTGGGGGTGAATTTCAACACCGGCCAGGGCGCGGGCGGCTCGGCGGTGCATCACTACGCCTGCTGGTTCCGGCTGCATCCAGAGGATTTCGAGATGCGCAGCCGCCACGGCGTCGCCGCCGACTGGCCACTGGGCTACGAGGATCTGCGCCGCGCCTACGACGCGGTGCAGGAGGAAGTCGGCCTGGCCGGCGATGCTGCCGCCGAGCGCTGGCGGCCGCCGGGCGCGGACTATCCGCTGCCGCCATTCCCGCGTTTCCGCCAGGGCGAAGTGCTGGCGCGCGGCTTCGCCCGCAAGGGCCTGCATGTGTCGCCGCTGCCGCTGGCCATCGCCACCGTGCCCTACAAGGGGCGGCAATCCTGCATCTACGACGGCTGGTGCGACGCTGGCTGCCCCACCGGCGCGCTGGCCAACCCGCTGGTCACCTACCTGAAATGGGCGAAGGAACAGGGGGCCGCCATCGCCTACCGTTCGCGGGTGGTCCGGCTGGTGACGGACGAGGCGGGCGGGCGCGTCACCGGCGTCATCGTCTCGCGCGATGGCGAGCGCTACTTCCAGCCGGCGGCGCTGGTCATCGTCGCCGGCTTCGCGCTGGAGACGCCGCGCCTGCTGCTGGCCTCGGCCACCGAGCGCCATCCGCAGGGACTGGCGAACGGCTCCGGCACGCTGGGGCGCTATCTGCACAGCCATGTGGCGGGTGGCGTGTTCGGCCTGTTCAACGAGGAAACCGACCCCCACCTGGGCGTCAATGGCGGCCAGCTGCTGTGCCAGGACGGCTACGCCAAGCCGGTGGCGGAGGGCAAGGACTTCGTCGGCGGCTACCAGTGGCTGATCGGCCACTCGGCCAAGCCCAACGACCTGCTCGGCATCGCCTGCAGCCGGCCGGACCTGCACGGCGCCGCCTTCAACGCCTTCATGGCCGACGCGGTGAAACACTTCGGCTCCATGACCGCGGTGGGCGAGAGCCTGCCGCTGGCGGAGAACCGGGTGGAGCTGGCGCGGGAGCTGGACGAACACGGCATGCCGAAGATGCAGGTGACCCACCGCTGGGACGACAACGCCAAGCGCCTCTACGCCCATGCGATGAAGGAGGGCGTGGACATCTTCCGCAGCGCCGGCGCACGCGAAGCCTGGCATGGGCCGATGGCCGGCATGCACCTGCTGGGCGGCGCCCGCATGGGCAAGGATGCCGCCAGCTCGGTCACCGACGGCTACGGCCGTTGTCACGAGCTGGCCAACCTCTTCATCGCCGGCCCCAGCCTGTTCCCCAGCGGCGGTTCGGTGAATCCCACCTTCACCGCCTCGGCGCTGGCCCACCGCAGCGCGGCGCACATCGCGGCGGAGTGGCGGCGCTATACGGCTTGATTGATCAATCGCGGGCGACGAGGAAAGGCAGGTTGGCGGTGGCAGCCTTGCCGCTGGCGTCGCGCACGGTGATGAACAGCCGGTAGGCGCCCGGTTGGGCGGGGGCGATGAAGCGCACGCTGGCGGCATCCGCCTGCAGCACTTTCACCGGGATGCGGGCCGGCGCGGTTTCGATGTCGCCGCCCAGGCGCAGGTCGGTGGCTTCGGCCAGCACTTTCCAGTCGGTCTGCAGCGGGCCGCTGGCGGCGGAAACCGCATCCACGCCGGCGGAAACTTCGCTGCCGGGCGCGAACACGTCGCGGCCTATGCCGACGCCGCGGATCACCGGTGCCGGCGTGGCCACCGGCTTGCCCCAGGCGGCGGACAGGGCGTCGGTCATCGCCGTCTGGCTGCCGTCGGGCAGGAGCAGGCCGTGCCAGGTCTCGGTCTGCTCCTGCTTGGCGCCCCACAGGAAAGGGAATACGCCGGCGATCTGCGGCTGCTCGCGCAGGAAGGCCAGCGCTTTGGCGAAGAACTCCGCCTTCTGGCTGCTGGTGAGTTCCACCGGCGCGCCCCACGGTTTGCGGCCGGCCTGCCACTGGCCCAGCGGGCCGAGTTCGGCGACCACCACCGGCTTGCTGATGCCGGCGGTGCGTAGCCGCTGCGGCAGGTCGAACACCGCGCCGGCGTAGATGTTGATGCCCAGCATGTCCACCTGCTGGCAGCAGCCGGCGAGCTGGCGCAGACGCTCGATGCTGGTGTCTGCCACCACCATCAGCGTCGGGTGCGCCGGGTCCAGCGCCTTGACCAGGCCGGCGATACGGTCCACCTCGCGCCAGGCCGGCGCGGGGTCCGGCATGTCGGTCTCCACCTCGTTGCCCACGCCCCAAGCGAGCAGAGCGGGGTGCTTGCGGTAACGGCGCACGAATTCGCTGACCTGGCGCTCCTGCGCCGCGCGCGCGGCATCGTCCTCCAGCCGGAAGCCGTGGCGCGGATGGCCCAGCCAGATGCCCATCACCACCTTCAGGCCCAGCTTGTGCGCTTCGTCCAGCACCCAGGCGTCGGACTCGCGATAGACGCGGATCACCTTGGCGCCGGCCATCGCCAGCGCGGCCAGCGAGGCGCGGTCGCCTTCAAAGGCGGCGCCTTGCCATTGGGAGCTCGCAGGCGCCGCCTTGCGGGGCGTGGCGGCGGCCTGGGCCGGGGCGGTGCCCAGGGCGAGCGCAGCGACCAGCGCGATGCCGGCGCCGAGTCGGGCAAGGGGCTGGCG
>Ga0209699_100372_pt1 | contig 27898 bp, 32 predicted proteins | sample SynthPrep_1_END__FD_187204 | JGI IMG/M metagenome (GOLD analysis project Ga0209699, IMG submission 187204) | Synthetic microbial communities from Ohio, USA - SynthPrep_1_END_DS7_MetaG (SPAdes) (version 2) | ecosystem: Engineered > Bioreactor > Aerobic > Activated sludge | place: USA: Ohio...
GCCATGGAGCGGGGGCGGGGAAGGGCATGGGGTCGTGGTTTGCTGACGGCGTATTCAGTCCTTGCCTGCGTATGCGAGAGGGGCAAGCTCAGCGTCATTTTCAGGTGCCTGTAGCGCCGCTCTGCCGGACTGCCGCCGGGCGCAGGAGAAGAGCCGGGGGAGCGGAGGCGGACGTGTTGTTTCCGGCAGGAGTGGAGGTTTGCAAGTATAAGATTTACAAAGGTTTTGTAAAAAATTCAAAAAGCGGAAAGGGGCCGGATTTCGTACCGCAGGAGGGGGCCGCCGTGTACCATTGCCCAACCCTGTTGCCCCTGGCGCCAGGTCTGCGATGCCACCTGCTTTCGCCGGTGGCATTTCTCTACCCAGGGGCTTTGCATTCCCGCTCGCTGTCTGTTGCGGCCGAACCTGCACTGGCAGGTGTGTTCTGGAGACTATATGGATACCCCGAAAGGCACTGCCCTGATTGAAATCCTTTCGCGTCATCGCGATGCCTTGCTGACTGACTGGCTGAACCAGCACCTTTCCATTGCGCTGCGTCGGGGCCTGACGACTGAGGCCGAGATGCGGGAACAGTTCCGCAGCTTCCTCAACGTATTCACCGACGCCTTGCAGCGCACCGACATCCTGGATGCCAGCCGCCCCGAGTGGGAGCCGGTGCGCGCCTTCCTCGCCGAGATGTCCGCCCACCGCGCCCGCCAGGGCTATACCCCGGCGGAAACCGCCACCTTCGTCTTCTCGCTGAAGCAGCCGCTGTACGGCCGGCTGCGCAGCGAACTCGGCGACGACCCGGTGGCGCTCTCCGAAATCAGCTGGAATGTGAACCTGCTGCTGGATTCGCTCGGTCTCTTCACCACCGAAGTGTTCCAGCGCAGCCGCGAATCCATCATCGCCCGCCAGCAGGAAGAACTGCTGGAGCTCTCGACCCCGGTCGTGCAGCTGTGGGAGGGCATCCTGGCCCTGCCGCTCATCGGCACGCTGGATTCCGCCCGTACCCAGGTTGTGATGGAGAGCCTGCTGCAGAAGATCGTGGAGACCGGTGCCGGCATCGCCATCATCGACATCACCGGGGTGCCGACGGTGGACACGCTGGTGGCCCAGCATCTGCTGAAGACGGTGGCGGCGGCCCGGCTGATGGGGGCGGACTGCATCATCAGCGGCATTCGCCCGCAGATCGCGCAGACCATCGTCCATCTGGGTGTCGATCTCACCAACGTCACCACCAAATCCACGCTGGCGGATGCCTTCACCGTCGCGCTCCAGCGTACCGGCTCCAGCATCCTGGCGCCGTCCGCCACGGCCCAGGGGGCGTGATGGAGCGGATTCCTATCTTGAGAATGGGCAATTGCCTGATCGTTGCCATCCAGGTGGACATGCACGACAGGCTGGCGATTGCGTTGCAGGACGATCTCACCGGACGCATCGTCAAGGACAAGGCGAAGGGGGTGCTGATCGACATCTCCGCGCTCGACGTGGTGGATTCCTTCATCGGCCGCATGATCAGCAACACCGCCGCCATGGCGACCGTGCTGGATGCGGAAACGGTGGTGGTCGGAATGCAGCCTTCGGTTGCGATCACCCTGGTGGAGCTGGGTCTGACGCTGACCGGTGTCAGCACGGCGCTCAATGTCGAGAAAGGCATGGCGCTGCTGCAACAGCGCCGGCGCTGACCGCTGAAGGTATCCATCCATGATGCACGTTGGCGATGCAACAGAAACACTGGCGGCCGAGGTCGGCCTGCGTTCGGACGAGGAGATCGTCCGGCTGCGCCAGATCGTGCGCGATCATGCCATTGCGCAAGGCTTCTCGCTGGTGGACCAGACGAAGTTCGTCACCGCCGCGAGTGAGCTGGCACGCAATACGCTGCAATACGGCGGCGGGGGCGATGCCCGCCTGAGCAAGCTTACCAACGGCGTCCGGGTCGGCCTGCGCCTGCGCTTCGTGGACCAGGGGCCGGGCATCGCCGACATTGAACGCGCGCTGCGCGATGGCTTTACCAGCGGCGGCGGCCTGGGGCTGGGGCTGGGCGGGGCCAGGCGCCTGTGCGATGAGTTCGAGATCCAGTCCGAGCCGGGCAAGGGCACCATGGTCTCCATCACCAAATGGAAGCTGCGCTGAGGGGCGTCGAATTGAGCGGTTTGCGCAGTACCCATCTTTCCTTCGAAATCACGGATGCCAGCAGCGTGGCCTTCGCCCGCCGCGGCGCGGGCGAAGCCGCGCAATCCATCGGGTTCTCGGAGACCGACGCCGGCCGGCTGGCGCTGGTGGTGACCGAAGCCTGCACCAACATCCTGAAGCATGCAGGGCATGGCGAACTGCTGGTGCGGGTGGATGCCGGTAGCGCGGTGGCCGGCGTGGAGATCACCGCGCTGGATGCCGGCCCCGGCATCGAGGACCTCGGCAAGGCTTTCGACGACGGCCGCTCCACCGCCGGCACTTCCGGTACCGGCCTGGGCGCCATCAAGCGCTTGTCCGACGAACTCGCGGTGTACAGCCAGCCACGGCTGGGAACCGCACTGCGCGCGGTGGTGCGCAGCAAGGGGCAGGGCGGCAGCCCGCCGGCGCCGGCCCTGGCCATGGACATCGGCGGCATCTGCACGCCGCTGCGCGGCGAGGCCGTCAGCGGCGACGCCTGGAGCGTGGAGAGCGATCAGGACGGCTTCACCATCACCGTCGCCGACGGGCTGGGCCACGGCCCGGAGGCGCGGGAAGCCGCGGTCGCCGCGCTGGAGGTGGTCTATCGCCGCGCCGGCCGCGCGCCAGCCACGCTGATGGAGCTGGCGCATGGTGCGCTGCGCTCCACCCGTGGCGCAGCGGTGGCCATCTGCCGGCTGGACCTGGCCCGCTCGATGCTGTCCTTCTGCGGCACCGGCAACATCTCGGCGGTGGCCTTCGGCACCGGCAGGCCGCTGAGTGCGGCGGAACGCCCGCCTGCCGCGCTGGAGGCGCGGGAGAGCTGGCAGCTGTCTTCCCGCAACGGCATCGTCGGCCATGCGATGCGCGACGCCCAGCAGTTCGACGTGGCCTGGCCGCGCAATGCGCTGCTCGTGTTGCATTCGGATGGCGTGGCCACGCGCTGGTCGCTGTCCGCCTATCCGGGCCTGCACCTGCAGCCGGCGGCGCTCGTCGCCGCCGTCATCTACCGGGATTTCTCCCGCCGCCGCGACGACGCCACCGTGGTGGTGGCCAAGGCCGCGCCGGGAGTAGAGTTCGTCCATGAGCACACAGATATTCAGGCTCAGACTTGAGCGCGAGCAGGACGTGGTGAGCGCGCGCCGCAGCGCGCGCGACATCGCCGCGGGGCTGGGTTTCTCCACCCTGGACCAGACGCGTATCGCCAGCGCGGTGTCGGAAATCGCCCGCAACGCCTTCATGTACGCCCGGGGCGGCGAGGTGGTGTTCGCCTTCGACGGTGCGGGCAAGCCGCAGGCCCTGCTGATCGACGTCAGCGATCATGGCCCCGGCATCCGCGATCTGCAGGAGGTGCTGGACGGCAACTACCGCTCCTCCACCGGCATGGGGCGCGGCATCGCCGGCACTCGCCGGCTGATGGACCGCTGTGTCATCGACTCTGCGCCGCAGCGGGGCACCCGGGTATCCATGCTGCGTTTCCTGCCCGCGGATGCGTCCCGGCTGTCGATCGCGGAGCTCGACCGCCTGGCCCGCGGCCTCGGGCAGCAGGCGGTGGAAGCGGCGGCGGCCGACGAAATGCAGCAACAGAGCCGCGAACTGCTCTCCACCCTGGCGGAGCTGCGCGACCGTCAGGACGAGCTGGGTCGCCTCACCCATGAACTCGAGGCCACCAACCGCGGGGTGGTCGCGCTGTACGCCGAACTGGACGAGCGTGCCGACGAACTGCGCCGCGCGGACATGATGAAGACGCGCTTCCTGTCCAACATGAGCCACGAACTGCGTACGCCGCTCAGCTCCATACGCGCGCTCTCCAATCTGCTGCTCAACCGCCTGGACGGCGACCTGAGCGCAGAGCAGGAGCGCCAGGTGGAGCTGATCCGCCAGGCGGCGGAGAACCTGTCGGACATCGTCAACGACCTGCTGGACCTGGCCAAGATCGAAGCCGGCAAGACCGAGGTCTATCCCGCCCGCTTCGAAGTTCCGGCGCTGTTCGCCGCCCTGCGCGCCATGCTCACACCGCTGCTGACCGATCCGGCGGTGAGCCTGCACTTCAACGACGCCACCGGCCTGCCGGCGCTGCACTCGGACGAAGCCAAGCTCACCCAGATCCTGCGCAACTTCGTCTCCAACGCGCTGAAGTTCACCGAGCGCGGCGAGATCCGCGTCGGCGCCAGGCTGGAGCCGGATGGCGAGAACATCACCTTCTTCGTCGCCGACACCGGCATCGGTATCGCCGCCGAGCACCAGCAAGTCATCTTCGAGGAGTTCGGCCAGGTGCAGAACCGCCTGCAGCAACGGGTGAAGGGCACCGGCCTGGGCCTGCCGCTGTGCCGCAAGCTGGCGGCGCTGCTGGGCGGCTACGTGGGCGTCAATAGTGAGCCGGGGCTTGGCTCCACCTTCCATGTCACCCTGCCCATCCAGCTGCAGGTGGATGAGGTCGCCGACTCGGAGATGCCGGGAGCGCTGCCATGAACCCGCCCGGCCAACCCAGCCCGCTCATCCTCAACGTCGACGACAACGAAGGCGCCCGCTATGCCAAGACCCGGGTACTGAAGCACGCCGGCTTCTCCGTCATAGAGGCCGCCACCGGCTACGGCGCGCTGGACCAGATCCGCGAACATGCACCGGCGCTGGTGCTGCTGGACGTGAGGCTGCCCGACATCAGTGGCATCGAGGTGTGCGAGAAGATCAAGGGCGACCCGGCCACGGTTTCCACCCTGGTGCTGCAGACCTCGGCTGCCGCGGTGCAGACACTGGACAAGGTTCGCGCGCTCGAGGGCGGCGCCGACAGCTACCTCACCGAGCCGATAGAGCCGGCGGAGCTGATTGCCAATGTGCGCGCGCTGCTGCGCCTGCGCCAGGCGGAGGAGGCGCTGCGCGAGGCCGACCGCCGCAAGGACCAGTTCCTCGCCACGCTCGCCCACGAACTGCGCAACCCGCTGGCACCGATACGCAACGCGGTGGAGCTGATGGACCCGCGCTATCGCGCCGATGACAAGGTACTGGCCGAGGCCCGCATGATCGTCGGCCGCCAGGTCGCCCACCTCAGCCGCCTGGTCGACGACCTGCTGGACGTCTCCCGCATCACCCACGGCAAGATCGTGCTGAAGATGGAAGACGTGGACGTCGGCACCGCCATCGCCAACGCGGTCGAGGCCAGCCGTCCGCTCATCGACAAGAAGCACCACATGCTGCATGTCAACGCACCGCAGGCGGACTGCAAGGTGCGCGGCGACAGCGTGCGGGTGGCGCAGATCATCGGCAACCTGCTGTCCAACGCCGCCAAGTACACCCCGGAAGGCGGCTACCTGGAACTGAGCGCCGCGCTGGAGGGGGAGGAGGTGGTGCTGCGGGTGCGCGACAACGGCATCGGCATCGCGCCGACCGAGCTCACCGAGGTGTTCGACCTCTTCATGCAGTCCAACGGCGCCATGCCGCACTCGGAAGAAGGCCTGGGCATCGGCCTTTCCCTGGTCAAGACGCTCACCGAACTGCATGGCGGCACGGTGGAGGCCCGCTCCGAGGGCCTGGGCAAGGGCGCCGAGTTCATCGTGCGGCTGCGGGCGGTGAAGAAGACCGCCACCGAAGCGCAGGCGCGGGCGGCAAGGGAGGGCGCCGGCAGCATGCGCCGGGTGCTGATCGCGGACGACAGCGTGGACGGTGCCGAATCCATGTCCATCCTGCTCGAAACGCGGGGCCACGAGGTCTGCGTCACCTTCGACGGCCTGGCCGCCATCGAGGCCGCGCGCAGCTTCCATCCCGACGTCGCCATCCTGGACCTCGGCCTGCCGGGGGCGGACGGTTACGCGGTGGCCCGCAGCCTGCGCGCCAACCCGGACACGGAAGGCGCCTTGTTGATCGCCCTCACCGGTTACGGCCAGGAAAGCGACCGTGCCCGCACCCGCGACGCTGGCTTCGACGGCCACTTCGTCAAGCCGGCCTTGTTCGAGGACGTGATGCGCGCCATCGACGCCGAAGGCGCGCCGGGTCGGCCGCGCAACCGCGGCATTTCGGTACATTGACCGGGCTGCCACACCGTCTGGTCACGCAGATGATGAGCGGCGCCGCTCACAGACGGGGCTGTTATGACAGCTAACGAGGTCCCCCGAAAAAAGCGGATAATCGGTTACCTTAAAGAAATCGAGCCGGATTGACTGAAGCCGCATGTCTCTCCAGACCTGCTAGGCTGCCACTTGGAATGAGAAGTTTCTATGCATGAACGAATGGGGCAGGATTCCCGCAAAGCAGAAATTGATAAACTGAAGCGTCTACAACTGTATCTGGAGCAGGATCAGGACAACTTGAGCCTCGCGATTGACCTTACGGATTTGGCTATTGGTTGCAATGATAGCGACGCGGCAAGATATGGCGTGGAGCGAGCCCTTGCAATTAAGCCCAATGATCCTTACGTCAAACTCAGATACGCATCTGTCTTGCTGTTGGATGGGCTGAATAAAGAGGCACTCGATGTGATAGATGAGATCGTCGAGGAAGGATATGACGATATACCTGTCCGTTACAATCGAGCCATTGCTCTGTCGAAATTGAATGAATTTGACGAGGCTAGAAAGGAGTTGAGTGCTCTGGAGCCGCAGACGCAGGCCAGTGCAATTTACCCTCAGCTGATTCAACTTCTTTTAAGAGTCAGTCACCACCAAGGTGAGATAGTTTCTGCTATTGAGGTGGCGCAGCGATATCTGGCGAATCATCCAGAAGACTCTGCCGTCCTGGGAATGCTCTCGCTACTTCATTTCGATAATGATGACATGGATAACGCCGAGGCAAGCTCAGAGGAGGCGCTGAAGCTGGACAGATTTGATGCCGATGCGTTGATAGTACGTGCGTGGCTGCGCTTGGCCGATCAAGACGGCAAGGCCGCTGAGGACGCACTGAATGAAGTGATCTCACTCCAGCCTGAGAATGGACGGGCTTGGGTAGGACTGGGCTTGGTGAGTCTTCTGAAGCTGGATATGCAAGGCGCTGAGGATAGACTTCGGCGCGCGGTCAAGTATCTGCCAACCTACATTGGCGGTTGGCATATCCTGGCTTGGTCCTATCTGTTGGATGGACAGTTGCTCCAGGCGGAGGAGTGCTTCAACAGTGCCTTGTCTCTGGACGATACCTTTGGCGAAACACACGGGGGATTGGCCGTGTTGGCGGCCATGCGTGGAGATTGGGCACTCGCCGACAACAGAAGCATCGTGGCTCGGCGTCTGTCTCCTGGAACTCTGACGTCCAAATACGTGGATGTGCTCAAAGCACAGAGGAGCGGAGATGCCGCGGAGGGAATACGGCTGTTACATGCGGCTCTAAACTCGGCAAAAGGGCCTAGGCAGAGGGACATGTTGGAGCTTGTATCCCGCATAAAAAGATAATTAAAACAGAGTGATAGTTTTGATTTTTACATTTGTATCAAAATGTTGACATGACGCTACGTTCAGACGTATAGTCCAAATGACATATGACAAAAAATACTGGGGGCCTCGGGCCCCCATTTTTTTGCATGTCACCCTGTCAGTCACCAGGCTGACGTATGACCAACGAGAGATGAATGACAGCAGATACTGCCTTGCAGCTCGTTTCCAGGATGTTGGGAACAGGCCTTCTGATTAGTGCGCCCTTGCTTCTCGTTGCAATGGTCGTAGGCCTCTTGATCAGTATTCTGCAAGTCGTTACTCAGGTTCAGGAAACCTCGCTGTCTTTCATTCCAAAAATAGTCAGCGTTGTATTTGCTGTCATCGTCTTTGGACCGTGGATGTTAAGAAAGCTAATTTTCTATTGCTCCTCGGTGATAGAAGGTATCCCGGGATATCTGTAATGGCACTGGAAAGCACTCTGGCTTTTGGGCAGAGCATCCTGCTTCATGGAATCAGGCTTACCCCGATGCTCATGGTGGCCCCTCCTTTTGCCAGCGTACCCATGCCAGCAGTATCGCGCAGCATCCTGTTGAGTTGCCTGGCCCTGATTTTTAGTTGTTTGGAAGGGGCTCCACAGGCCATTCAACTTGGTGGTATGGCAGAGATGCTCTCAATAGCGATTTGGGAATTCATTTTAGGGGCTTTCTTTGCTACGGGGTTACTGGCCGCATTTGCAACGTTTCAGTTTGCTGGACGGCTTTTGGATCTGCAGATCGGCTTCGGTGTGGCATCGCTGGTTGATATCGCAACCAAGAATAGCCAGCCTATCCTCGGAGCTTTGTTTGCCAGCACCGCAGTCGTTGTTTTTTTCTCCGCAGATGCGCATCACGCATTGCTTAGAATGATTGGACTGTCTTTTGATTTAAGCCCCGTGGGAGCAGAAAGCAGCTTTGAAAGGCTTGAATACCAAAGCCTGGTTCATCAGTTTTCGCTGTCATATATCTTTGGGCTTGTGCTGGTCTCTCCTGTTGTAATTGGTTTGTACATGGCTGATGTTGGCATGGCTCTGATGTCGAAAACCATGCCTCAGATGAACGTTTTCTTCATTTCCATGGCCGTAAAAGTGCTTCTGGGTCTTTTTTTGCTATCGCTCTCAATCGGTTTTTCAGAGGGCGTTATCGAAAGGGTTTGGGAGAGTCTTTTTCATCTGACACTGCGTCCCTTGGGTTGAAAGATGGAACAAGAACAAGGGCGAAGTGAAGATGCAACTCCTCATAAACTGAAAGAGGAGAAAAAGCGTGGAAATGTTCCAAAGAGTCAAGAGGTGAATGCCTTCTTTGTCCTGTGTGGGGGAGGCTTGGCGTTGATTCTTGGCGGAAAAAATATTGTCAATGAAATACTTTCCTGGTTTTCAGGGTTTTTCATCAATGCTCATCATTTCGTTTTCGAATGGGGAAATGTACTAGCTTCAATTGATCATGCTGCTTTGAAGATCATTTCGTTGCTGTCGGTTCCTTTTGTCTGCGTGATGGCTTCTGCAGTGATTTCCAACCTTATGCAGACCGGAGGGGTTCTTTCCTTCCATGTTCTTAAAGTTGATTTAAACAGGATAAATCCAGTCGTTGGATTCAAAAAAATATTCTCGAAAAAGAGCCTAGTTGACCTTGCAAGGACATCTCTGCGTTTTCTCATATTGGCGTCAGTGCTTTATTGGGCCCTGTCGAGTTCCATTCCCGTGCTACTCAGAGGTCTGAGCATGAATGGGAAAATGTTGCCAACCGTTCTTGCTGGAGTGTCAGTTGGCATCGCCTGGAAGATGATCCTTGCCCTATTCATGACAATCATTCTTGATTGGTGGTACAGCCGATGGGAATTTGCTCAAAGAATGCGTATGAGCAAAAGAGAAATCAAGGAAGAGGTAAAGCGGCGCGAAGGCGACCCAAGAATTAAGTCAAGGATAAGAGAGCTTCAACGTGAGGCTTTGAACCGCGCTGCGGCACTTTCTAAAGTCAAACAGTCGGATGTCTTGGTTGTGAATCCCACTCATTTTGCGGTGGGCATAAAATATGACGAAAAGGTCGTTGATGCGCCTGTACTGATTGCCAAGGGTGCAGGAGCGATGGCATTAGAGATGAAGCGTATTGCCCGCCTGAACCGTATCCCTGTGATGCAGAACAAGACCCTGGCTAGGGAGCTCTTCTTCAATGTCAAGATTGATGGGGTAATACCTGATTCATATTATTCGGCGCTTGCAAAAATATATTCATGGGTTTATTCCCTGAAAGGCATCAAGGCTTGAAGAACATAGGCGCTGTTTTCTTCGCCAAGGCTGGATCGAATTCCGATGCCATCCTAGTCTTAGGCATGATAGGGGTGCTACTCGTGCTCTTCATGCCAATTCCTCCAAGGCTGCTTGATTTCCTGCTTCTGGTGAACCTGAGCCTGGCCTTTTTGCTTTTGCTGATGACGTTTTATGTTGAGAAACCGGTTGAGTTCTCAACATTCCCATCACTTCTATTGATGGCGACTCTCTTTCGACTGTCACTAAACGTCGCGTCTACCCGGTTGATCCTGGCGGAAGGCGATGCCGGCAGAGTGATCCAGGCGATTGGAGCTTTTGTCGTCGAGGGAAACTACATTATTGGCGTAATCGTATTTCTAATCCTGGTTGTTGTTCAGTACATCGTTGTGACCAATGGAGCTCAACGAGTCGCGGAGGTAGCTGCGCGTTTTACGCTGGACAGCATGCCTGGGCAGCAGATGAGTATTGATGCTGATCTGAACATGGGGTTCATTGATCAAACTGAAGCTCAAAGAAGACGGAAAAACATAGAAAAAGAAGCGAATTTTTATGGCGCGATGGATGGTGCGAGTAAGTTTGTAAAAGGTGATGCAATCGCGGGAATAATAATCCTGCTGATTAATATATTTGCAGGTTTGGCCGTGGGTGTCTTTCAACATGGGCTGACGTGGCTGGAGGCCACTCAGAAATACACCCTTCTCACCGTGGGCGACGGCATTGTTACGCAGGTGCCTGCGTTGGTGATCTCTGTAGGGACCGGGATTATCGTGACCCGGTCAGGCACGGATAGCCGGCTGAGCAGCGAAGTGCTTGCGCAGTTAAGTGCAGTGCCAAAAGCAATATTGCTCGTCGGGGTTGGGATTTTGTTCCTTGGCCTCTTGCCGGGCATGCCGCTCTTTCCCGCAGTATTGCTTTTCTTGATTCTCGGCGGCTGCTATCTCCTGCTGGGAAAAAGAAAGAAAGCTCGGGTCCTTGAGCCTGTCGAGAGTGGAAAGGTAGATTCGGATGATGAATTGAAAGAGCTCCTTCAGGTTCGTCCTATTGAGGTTCGTCTAGGGGGCGGGTTAAGTACGTTTATCAATCCAGATGACCCTGGATTAAAAGAGCGAATAACGGCATTCCGAAAAATCCTGACCTCCGAGTTGGGAATCATTCTGCCAGGAGTCAGCTTTTCATTTGAAAAGAAACTCAGTCCTCATAAATATGATATTTCCATGTATGGGGTAACCCTCCAGGCGGCGGAAGTTTTGGGCGACAAGGTTCTTGCCATTCATTCCAGTGGTTCGAAGGGAGGCATGGAGGGAGTGGAGACCAAAGATCCGACTTATGGCCTTCCTGCTCTGTGGATTGATACAGAACAGAAAGGAACCGCGAGAAAGCTCGGATATACCCTTGTGGATCCATTGACGGTGTTTCTCACCCACGTAACGGAGACAGTTCGGAGAAATTGTTCGAGCTTGATCACCCGGCGTGAAACGGAACTAATAATTGGTCGGGTTAGGGATAAGGATAGTGGGCTGCTTGATGAGTTGGTCCCCAGCGTGCTCTCCCTTTCCGAGGTACAGAAGGTATTGCAGGCTCTGATAAAAGAAAGAGTCTCAATAAAAAATATCGAGCTCATTCTAGAAGTGTTGGTCGATGCAGGGCGTTCGATAAAGGATCCCCTGCAATTGACTGAGCTGATCCGGGTGAGGATGGGAGCCTCCATCTGCCAAACTCTTGTTGGGGCTACGGGTGAGCTCTCTGTGATCACATTGGATCCGGCGCTGGAGCAGCGCTTCGCCTCTTCTCTCCATTCCAGGGGGGACTCTCCGCGCGTTATCGTTGAGCCGAAACTCATGGAAACGATTATTTCAAAGCTTGCCTCTCAGATGGAAGCTGCGATGAAAGGCAATGTGAATCCTGTGCTCCTGTGTGCACCGGAGTTGAGACGCCATCTCAGGACGGTGACGGAGCGAGTATTGCCTCATCTTACAGTTCTCTCAATGGCTGAAATTCCGCCCACTACCAAAATAAGATCACTTGGTATCGTGAAGATCTAACATTGTCTTTAGGAATAGTCATGGATGGAATTTCGGCACTGAAACTGGGTATAGAGGATAAGGTTAATCAGGTCGCGGTTATTGCAAATAACGCAGCCAATGTGGCAACGCCCGGATTCAAAAGAGAGATACTGTCCTTCATCGGGACGGATGCAGGTGTTCCTGTCTCAAATGTCGCCGTAGATATGAGGCAGGGAGAAATCAGAAACACGGGTAGAAAATTAGATGTTGCTCTCTCTGGCCAGGGCTTCTTTGAGATTGTTTCTAGCGGGGGCGAGGTTGCCTACACGAGAAAGGGGGCGTTCCGACTTGATGATCAGAACCGCCTTGTGACTCTGGGCGGAGCCGTAGTCATGGGGGAGTCAGGTGGCTTGATTCTATCCGGGAGTGATACCCGAATAGATCCGGAAGGTTATGTATGGGAAGGCTCCACAAAGCTGGGTCAGCTGAAGTTAGTCAGCTTTCCAGAAGGAACCCGCTTTTTTTCTTCCTCCTCCGGGGAAGGGGTTCTGCCGCTGTCAGAGTTGGCTCTACCCGATTCATCAAGCGCATCCGTCTTACAGGGTAGCCTCGAGGCTTCTAACGTTGATGGGCCGACAGAGATGATTCATCTGGTTGAAGCTTTCAGGGCCTACGAAAGCATGGCTAAGGTCGTACAAGTCTATGACGGCATCCAGGAGCGGCTGTTGAGGGACTTGGGTCAGTTCTAATTTCGGATATTAAATAATGATTGATGCTTTCTATGTAGGCGCTGCTGGAATGCAGGCCCAGCAGGCGAACGTAAGCAATATTGCGAACAACCTCTCCAACGTTAATACGAACGGGTTCAAGCGGGGAGGAGTTCAGTTTAGTGAGATCATTCAGAGCAATGGTAGCCAATTCGTTCAGAACTCTTCTTCTGGGCGAGACTTGCGTGGCATAAGTGGCCCCGAAGGAATGGGGGTCAAGGTTGATGGAGTAAGACGGTCTTTCGACTCCGGAGATCTGAAACAAACCGATCGTTCTCTGGATATGGCTGTTCGCGGTGAGGGTTTCTTTGAAATCACATTGCCGGATGGCTCGGTAGCCTATACGAGAAACGGCAGCTTCAACATCAATAAGGACGGAATGTTGGCTGCTATTGATGGCAATCCCTTAAAGCAGAGCATTGAGGTCTCTTCTACTGCTACTGGACTCGTGGTTGATGCCAAGGGTCTGGTGTATGTCCAGATGCCTGATGAGAAGGAGTTGACGGAGATCGGTCAGATCCAACTTGCTGTCTTCCGGAACCCAGAAGGCCTCAAGGCCATAGGTCAAGGTCTGTATCTCGCTACGGATGAAAGTGGCGAGGCGGAGTCGCTCTCGCCAGAGGATGCAGGTGTTGGTAGCGTGGCTCAGGGTTATCTGGAAGCATCGAACGTTCAGCTTGCTGACGAGATGGTGAACCTTGTTCTGGCTCAGCGAGCTTATGAATTGAATTCAAAAGTGCTCCAGGTTGCTGATGAGATGCTGGCGATTGGAAATAACCTGAGACGGTAATGGGAGTGCTCCGGCAGTCGTCTTTCCTGCTTGTCCTCTTGATTGCCTTCAGTCTTGGTGAGGAAAACCATGCCTTGGCGGGACGAGAGGACCATAGGTCTCTCGATCGAAGGATAGGTATTCAAGGGCCGGCAGTCTCTATGGGGCGTTTCACCCGGACTTCCAACTGCATGCTGAAAGCCGTATGCGGAGATCAAGCGGGGGAGGCCGACGGCGGGAACTGCATCTGCCTGGGAAGGATTGAGGAAAATGGTGCGGTTCTGCTTGCTGCTGGTTTACCCCCTGGCCATAGGCTGGCGATTGAAGGCGGGAGTGCCTCCTCTTTTGTGGAGTTCGAAGGGGAGGTGAGGGTTTCCTATCAGAAGCACAAGATCCGTAGATATGGAAACGTCCTCGTTCTGCCGGCGATTATCCTGGTGGATGGGCTCCACGCTTCTGACATGGAACTCCGATATCGAGTCGAGCGGGTAGCCTCAGAGCCTAGCCCAGGGCCTGATCGCTCTTACGTGGCGACGGGGCGGGAAGGTTCTTCTCACGACAGGTCAGGCAGAACCTCGGATCGTCGAGCCGCACCGGAGGGTGTGAGCCGAGGCGAGAGGGTTCGCCTGCTGTTGGGAAGCCGCCCTATTCAAGTTGAGGTCGATGGAATTGCAATGAACGATGCTCTTCAAGGACAGGTGGTCGGTGTATCACGCGGGGGAGTCGACTCTCCGATGTACGGAAAAGTGGTGGGCCGCGGTCAGGTTGTAATGGATGACGAGGCGACAAGATGATGCGCAGCCTGCTGCTATTCCTATCCTTGCTGGCTGCTTCCGCATCCGCTGCTGATCTGTATCGAAATGATGTTTATCAATCCTTGGTTGGGGATCGTAAGGCGACCAAGGTTGGAGATGTTCTCACTGTCCTGGTTGTAGAGAACTCCAGTGCCAGTGCAACAAGTGGTACGCAGACGGATAAAGCCACTGATGCAGGACTCAAGATCAGCACACCCAATCGACAGGATGGATACGGGCTGGGGGTCGAGAACAGTTTTGACGGTAGCGGGAAAATTGCCAGGTCAGGAAGGCTGCTCGCCCAATTGTCTGTTGTGGTAGTGGCATTGACGTCCAGTGGGGATCTGCGGGTCAGTGGGGAGCAACTGGTTGAGATAAACGGCGAAAAGCAGATGATCAACCTTGAGGGTTTGGTCCGGCGCTCCGACATTGGTGAGGCCAACACGATATCGTCCAATCGTATTGCTGAGGCAAAGATCACATATGTCGGAGAGGGAGTCCTGGGTGATGCCCAGCGAAAAGGCTGGATAACAAGGCTGATAACTTCTTTTCTTGATATTTTTTGAGAGCACGCGGTGTCTAGAGTCTGTATTTTCCTTTGCCTGATGCTCTCCTGCGTGTGTGTTCACGCGGCCACGAGCGTACGTCTCAAGGATCTGGGGCGGTTTGATGGCTGGCGTGAGAATTATCTCGTTGGATTTGGTGTCGTGACGGGTCTTGCAGGGACGGGCGACTCGGCTAGAAGTAAAGCGACTCGTCAATCAATTGCAAATTTGTTGTCTAACTTTGATATCACGATATCTTCGGAGCAGATCAATAGCCGCAACGTGGCCATTGTGAGTGTTACCGCTTCACTGCCGGCCGTGGCCCACCGAGGGGATAGGGCGACCGTGCTTGTTACGTCTGTGGGTGATGCACGCAGCCTTGCCGGGGGAACGCTGCTTCTTGCCCCGTTGAAGGGACCGGATGGAAAGGTTTATGCATTGGCGCAGGGGCCGGTATCCATCGGTGGATACCGTTATGATGAATTCGGAAACGTCGCTCAGAAGAACCATCCGACGGCAGGAAGCATCCCTGGTGGAGCTCATATCGAGGTGGAGCTTTCGTCGGATCTCATTGACGGTGATGGGGCGGTTGATTTCATTCTCAATTCAGCGGATTACACGACGGTGGAGAGGGTTGCCAGCGCAATCAATGCCAGGCTTGGGTACGACTCTGCATTGGTGAAGAGTTCCGGCGCTGTAAGAGTGCGTATTCCAAATTCGGACGCTAATGATGTGTCCCGTTTTCTATCTCGCATCGAGAGTATCCAGGTTCAGCCGGATATCTTTGCACGTGTTGTGGTGAACGAGAGAACCGGGACAATCGTATCCGGTGGTGACGTCCGGATATCGAGTGTCACCATTGCGCATGGTGATGTGAAGGTCTCGGTTACGACGGATTATTCCGTTTCTCAACCTTATCCGTTTGCGTCCAGATCAAATGGCGTTAGAACGGCGATTGTCCCCAACTCAAGGCTGGAGGTCGATGAGGCGGAAGCGGCAGTAATCGAGATGTCGGGCAGAGATACTGTTGCGGACCTTGTCCGCTCTTTGCACAAGGTCAATGCGAGTACGCGAGACATAATTTCAGTGTTGCAGGCCATAAAAGCTGCTGGCGCCTTGCATGCCGATCTGATTATCCAATAGCTGGGGTTGAAATGTTCAGTACTGTTCTTGGTGTGACAGGGCAGGGGGTTGAGTATGCGCTGGATGGGATCGCGTTGCGTCATACCGCAATCGCTTCAAATATTGCCAACGCCCGTGTGGAAGGCTATAGCCCGAAGCGGGTGAGTTTTGAGGCGGCTGTAAGAGCGGTTTTCGATGCTGATGGCAGTAATGCGCCTTCGCTTCAACTTAGCCCTCCCGTGACATACGAGGAGGCCCCAATTGACGGCGAAGGTGGGCTGGCATTCATGAATCAGGAGATTACTGCACTGAATGGCAATGTTATTCAGTATCAGTCTTTGATCAGCGGTATTGAAAAATACAAGGCAATGATTTCGTACGCTATTTCCGAAGGGAGAAGATAATGGACTTTCTGTCTTCAGCCGCAATCAGTGCCTCGGGAATGGAGGCGGAGCGTGTCCGCCTCGATGTGTCAGCGCTGAATCTGGCTAATGCTCATACCACTCGTACTGCCGATGGAGGGGTTTTCAGGCCGCTACGGGCAATCATAGGTACAGCACAGATTGCTCCCATGTTCTCTGGTGCGCTGGCGAAATCTGTAGCGGGTGTCGAGGTGCAGGGCTATCAGGAGTTGGATGTCAAGCCGAGACTGGCATATGAGCCTGGGCATCCGGACGCGGATAAGAGCGGATTCGTTGCATATCCAGGGGTGAATTCGACGATCGAGATGCTGGATGTGCTTGGTGCCTTAAGGGCTTATGAGTCTAACGTCGCTGCTTTCAATGCTGCAAAGAGCATGGCAATAAAGGCGCTGGATATTGGAGGGCGCTCGTGATCATAGAGCCTACCGCGGCCGTCTCGTCGCTTGGCTTTCTTGACATACAAGGAGGCGAGGCGGCCAGCGGGTTTTCTGCCCGTCTGAAGGATGAGATCGGCAGCGTGAATAGCAGTTTGATTGGAGCTGAGCAGAGCTTGAGGGATCTTGCGACGGGGGATGTGCAGAACATCCACCATGTGATGCTCTCGCTCGAGGAAGCAAGGCTTTCATTCCAACTCCTTGTCCAAGTTAGGAACAAGGCGCTGGAGGCCTATCAGGAATTGTTTAGGATGCAGATTTGATGGCTGACGATAACGCATCAGGGTTTGAGGCGCTGAGCAATGGTTGGCGGAGTTGGTCGTCAGGGAAGCGTTTCTTTCTCATCGCAGGCCTGCTTTCGATCTTCGTTGGATTTGGTCTTGCGGCTTCATGGCTGCTTCGCGATGACTATCAGGTCTTATTTGGCGACTTGAATCCGCAAGACGCATCGGCAATGGTTGGCGAATTGGAGCGGCTGAAGGTTCCGTATCGCTTGGGCGAAGACGGAAACACGATTCTTGTCACTGCTGAGCAGGTATACAGGACCCGCTTGAAGCTGATGGGTAAAGGCATGGACCTTCAGGGTGGGGTCGGTTTCGAAATATTCAACGATTCGGACTTCGGGATGACCGAGTTCGCACAGAAGGTGAATTTTCAGCGGGCGCTCCAGGGCGAGTTGGCCAGAACCATCATGGGCTTTGAGGAGATCAAGCACGCTCGCGTACATCTCGTGCTGCCGGAGGCTGGACTGCTGAGGAGCAAGAATGTGCTCCCGAAGGCGTCCATCAGCCTCGTGATGAAGACTGGGGCACGGCTGGAGCCAGAGCAGGTAGTAGGCATTCAAAGGCTGGTTGCCGCTTCGGTTCCGGAGATCCAGGCTGCCGACGTTACTGTCATCGATCAAAGAGGCGTGGCGCTTTCCAAAGAGTCTGGGCACGGAGAAGTAGACGACGTTTCTTCACGCCTGCAGATGAAGAAGGAAGCGGAGGAGTATTTCGTCAGAAAAGCGGTTGCTGTTCTCGACAAGATCGTGGGGCCCGGTCGAGCAATAGTCACCGTGGATGTCAGCTTGAACCACGATCATGTGAAGGTGACAACGGAGAACGTTGTGCCTTTGCCGAACACGTTGGGGCAGAACGTTGGCGCGATCAGCAGACGTAGGGAGACCAGCCAGGGCACTGATCCGTTTGTCGAGGCTGTGACTGCCGGCAGTGCTGCTCTTGGGGGCGTGCGGCGCTCTCCTGGCGGCGCAAATTCTTCCGCTACGACAGAGGTGGATTTCGTCAATGGCAAGCGGCTCGAACAGATCGTGACTTCACCCGGGAGCATGAGACGTTTGAGCGTTGGCGTCATGGTCCCTGACGTGACGGATCAGGCGGAACTGGAGAAGCTGAAGGAAGTGCTCGCAATGGCGGTCGGCGTAGTGCCCGGCAGGGGCGATGCTATTGTCGTTTATAGCCGCCCCGACGCACCCGCTGCAGAGACTGCACATGCGCAACCTCCTGTAGAGGAGGACTTTGTCGGTGGAGAGATTTCCTCCAGCGTGGACCGAGGTGCGAGTCGCCCCGAGGCGTTCTCGTGGAGCCTTTATCTGTCCTTCGTGGGGCTGACTGTGATCCTCGTTGGATCATTGCTCTGGTTCTGGAAGTCGAGGAGCTCTTCGAAAGGAGCTGGAGCCGCCAGTCGCATGACGGACGAGGAAAGACGCAGGGTATTGGGCGAGATCAATAATTGGTTGAAGGTCAAGGCCCAGTGATTACTGCTATGGACGACCTTACGCTGCGCCGAGTTGCCGTCCGCCTTTATGGCTTGCATCCGGCGGACCGGGCGTGGGTGGTGGCTCAACTGGATCGCTCGGTTTCGGACCAGATCCGTGGCCTGGTTTCCGAGTTGGAGGCGCTTGGCCTGGAGTTGGATTCATCCATCGGTGAATCCATTCTTCATCTTGCCGACTGGCCTGATGAAGGCGGACAGCGTGAGCCGGTGCTTGGGGATTCCGGGTCAGATCTATTGCGTTCGGCTTCTTCTGACCAGCTCAAGGAAATCCTGCGTGACGAGCCGGACGAGGTTTTGCAGGCATTGCCACGCCTTTCCTCTTTCGGGTGGGCCGACGATATCCGGCGGGATCGGGGGCTGGTCTGGATGAGGTCAGCCCATGACTCGCCAACCGACGCCGTCACCAAGGCCGTCACCAAGGCCGTCCTTGCTGCAATTGAAATGCAGATCGTTGCCGAGCCGCTTCCATCTGCCGGCCGTATGGGCGCTCCTGCCGATACGAAGGCAAGAGTAGTGGGCCGGGGATGGTGGAAGAGGCTTGTTGGAGGGGCGCGATGAGCTCGCTGATCAAGTCTGTTGTCATTGACGATGCCTCCTTCGAGTTGCTTCCGTTGGATGCTTCACCGAAGCGTTCTCCTGTTGCTGCCTTGGAGGGAGAGCTCAAGCAGAGCGGGCGTCACCAAGCTCAGACCGAAGGAGTAAGCAGTCGTGGCGTTGGGAGGCCGGGGGGCGACCCGCTAGGTCAGAACGCAGCCACTGTTCCTGCTGTCGGGGCCAAGGAAATGGACGTTCGACAGGCCCAGCTTGAGGCTATAGAAAAGCGCCTCCGTTCTGAAATGGAAGAGCGTTTCAAGGAAGCAGAAGCTACCGGATATCGAAAGGGATTTGAGAAGGGGTTGCAGGAGGGGCATGCGAAGGGCGAGGCAAGCGCGCAGGAAGCGTATGCCCAGGGTGTCCGCGAGCTAGGAAAAGTGTTCGCTTCGGCGCTGGGAGGCGTCGATACGCTGCTGGCGGAGTCGGAGGATCTGGTTGCCGCGATAACCTTCGAGACTGTATGCAAATTGCTTGGGAGGCGGCTGCTTTCTCCAGAGGCCTGCAGTGCGGCGGTAGCGGAGACGCTGGCGGGTTTCCGTGCCGAAGACATCCTCGAAATCCGCTTGAACAAGGAAGACTGCGCGGAACTGCTCCGGATGGAACAGGCCCCTGAAGGGCTGGATGGCTTTGATCCGAAGCTGGCTGGCCTGCTTGTTCCCGATGATTCCGTTGTTCGAGGAGGGTGCCTTCTGAGACTGATCGGCGGGGGCGTCGACGCCCGCATCGAAACCCGGTTGCGTCTGTTCGTGGATGACCTGAAGAAGAATCTGGGAAGGCCGGCAAGGTGAGCAGTAGCAGCCGTTGGGCATCCTATCTCGAGCATTTGAAGTCGCAGAGCTTCCTTCAGAGAACGGGGCAGGTTCGAAAGGTATCCAGCCTCGTCATCGAGTCGATTGGCCCCGCCGCGTTTGTGGGGGAACTGTGCGAAATCCTCGACGGTGATGATCGCGAGCGGCTTTGTTACGCTGAGGTCATCGGGCTGCGGGATCACTCCGTCATGCTCATGCCGTTTGGGGAGACCCGCGGCATCTGTACCTCATCCCAAGTCGTGGGCACGGATCGTACGGTCAAGGTCCCGGTGGGGGACTGGATGCTGGGCAGGGTCATCGACCCGCTCGGAGCGCCGCTCGATGGGAAAGCAGTGGAGGCAGCGGAGGGGCAAGAGGTTCGTGGTGCTCCCAAGAACCCCCTCAGCAGGGCAAAGATCGAGGAGGTCTTCGAAACCGGGATCAGAGCGATCGATGTCTTTCTGCCCCTGGGGCAGGGACAGCGCATGGGCATTTTCGCTGGGAGCGGCGTCGGGAAAAGTACCTTGCTGGGCATGATCGCGCGTGACTCCGTTGCAGAGGTCAACGTCATCGCGTTGATCGGAGAAAGAGGCAGAGAGGTTGGCGATTTCCTGACCAAGGCGCTTGGCGAGGAAGGGCTGCGCAAGTCTGTGGTCGTGGTTGCGACGTCTGATCAGCCGGCCCTGCTCAGAGAGTTGGCGGCACACACGGCGACGGCGATAGCGGAGTTCTTTTGCACGGAAGGAAAGAACGTTCTCCTGATCATGGATTCGGTTACGCGTTTCGCCATGGCGCACCGCGAAATCGGCCTTTCCTTGGGGGAACCGGCGACGGCCAGAGGTTATACGCCTTCCTCTTTCGCTGCGATGCCAAAGCTGCTGGAGCGAGTCGGGCGTTTCGGTGGAGGCGGGACGATTACCGCTATCTATACCGTGCTCGTTGAGGGAGACGATCTGCATGAGCCTGTATCGGACAACATGAGAGCAATCCTCGACGGGCACATCGTCCTCTCCAGGGATCTGGCCAATTCCGGCCGATATCCGGCAATCGACGTGCTCAAGAGCATCAGCCGGGTGGCCAGCGATTTATGGACCAGCAGGCAACGGGATGCCGTGCGCAAGGCGCTCAGGTTGTTGAGTACCTGGGAGCGTTATCGCGACATGATCGATATCGGCGCATACAGGCAGGGGTCGAATGCTGAGGTGGACCAGGCGATCACTTTTGCGTCCGCTTTCGATGAGTTTGTCCGGCAGGACGAGCACTCCGGCGCATCGAGGGAGGAGGCTTTCCAGATGCTGGAACGGATTCTGCCGTCGTCGTCTTCCAGGTGATGCCATGCAACGCTCGATTGCTCGTTTGACCGCGATGAAGCGTCAGGAGATTGACCGCTTGAAGGGAGACCTTCGGCAACTGGAGGCAATGGAGGCCGCGGCTTTGGTGCAGAAGCGGAAGGTTGAGGATGAGGCGGCCTCATTTCTTGAGGAAAGCAGGGATCAGGAAGGCGAGAAACGGCAGTTGAACGTGATGCACATGCTTTGGCGGCGGGAGGAGTTTGGTCGCCTGGAGCAGCAGATCAAGCTGAAGAGTGATGAGTTAAGCCAGGTTGAACAGCAGCGTGATCGGGCACAACAAGGGCTGGAGAGCTCGTACAGGGAGTTGAGAGCCTTGGAGCTGCTGGCGGAGCGCCGTCTGAATGCGGCTCAGCAGGAGGCAAACAGATTGGCATACAAAAGTGCGGACGATAGCGAGATCTTGAGATTGGCTTCCCGAGAGGTGTCGGATGTCGAAAATTAGCGGTGTGCTTCCCGGGCTGGCCCGGGATGCTGCCGACGGGGCAGGAACGGCCTCGCCATTGCAGAGAAGAAGCTGGCAGCGGGCGCTTGAGGAGAATGGGCTGCAGTCCGCCCTGGAAGGTGTCCGCCGCTTTTCAGCTCAGCCTGCCCGCTCTCAGCCTTCGGGGTTGGATGTTGAAGCCGCTTCTCCCGCGAAGCGACAGCAGGCAGATGGGGCTGTGCTTGGGCGCGGGAAAGATGGGATCGAACCCGCTCCCGCTCGATCGACCATGAGGGTGCAACCGGAAGCCGGTTTGTTGGCTGGTGACGCATTGATAAGCCGCAACACGGGTTTGCGGGAAATGCCGATTGTCGCGCCCATGCATGCATACAGGGACAGCATTGCCGGCTCCCATCCGGTTCCCGCGGATGGAGAACCAAGCACGCTGCCCGAGCTGGCCCCATTCAGCGGAGGAGGGGAGCCTCTCTCCACGATGTGGAAAGAGCGACGAATCATGGTGCTGCAATCCGATGACGGTGTGGAGCTTTGGCTGAGGGATGCACAGCTCACTGAAGAAGAAGCGCAGTCCCTGCTCTCGGTACTGACCTCAACGCTGTCGGAGAGAGGGCTGACCCTCTCCAGGGCGGCGCTGAACGGAAAGATTTTCTATACGAAGGCATAGCTTGTGCCCAACGGTATTCATTTAGGGAGTGATCGAGGATGGCGGTAGATCTCATCGGAGGCGGATCGAGTGGCCTCAGTCAGACGACCAACTTGCAGCAGTCCACACTTGGGCAAGAGCAGTTTCTGCGGATACTCCTGGCCCAATTGCGCTTTCAGGATCCGATGAAGCCAATGGACAACCAGCAGTTCCTGGCTCAGATGGCGCAGTTCTCTGCGCTTGCGCAGTCGGCGCAGACCAACGAGAGCATCGATACGTTGCTGAGCATCCAGGCAGCAACCCAGTCGATAGGGCTCATAGGCAAGACGGTTTCGGTGGAGACCGCGAGTGGAACGCGCGTGGGCCAAGTGGGTTCGCTGGGTTTCTCGGACGGGGTTCCCATCCTGACCGTAACCGCGACCGACGGGGAATTGCTCACCGGTGTTCGCCTTTCCCAGATCGTTGTCGTTCGATAAGGCATATCAAGAATGCTCGACTCCCTCTACGCCGGTTTGAGTGGCCTGCTCACCTTCTCGAGCGGGCTCAAGAACATCAGCAACAATGTTGCCAACCTCAATACTCCGGGTTTCAAGAGAAGCCAGATGGAGTATCTCGACTCCTTCTATCGCTACGACTATTCGGGCCAGGGCTCTTATTTCGCCCAGGGCAGCGGGGTTCAGGCGGGCTCGACCTTTCCGGATTTCTCGCAGGGAGACTTCCAGGAAACCGGCGGCAGTCTGGATGTTGCGATCGATGGGCAAGGCTTCTTCATCCTGCAGAAGGACGGAAAGGTCCAGTACTCCAGGGCGGGCCAGTTCGAGGTCAGCGACGACGGCTATCTCGTCAGCCGAAGCGACGGTGCGAGAGTGGCTGCGCTGCAGGGCAATGGACTGTCCGAAATCTCGATCAACGGCAAGCGCAGCAATCCGCCTGTCGCCACGAGTCTGGTGAGTTTCGACAGCACCTTGTCCACTACCTCCAGCACCTTCCAAGTCACTGGAGTGCGGCTGTATGACTCGCTCGGGGTCGAGCATCTGCTGACCCTGAGCCTGGTGAACGACTCCGCCTCCACCCCCGGTCGGTGGACCTTCTCCCTGCTGGATGGAGCGCAGTCGATCACCACGGGTGAAATCCGCTACTCGGGCGCGGGGACGCCGGTTGCCGGATACGAGACGCATACCTTCAGCTACCAGCCGACAACCGGGAGCAACGCGGTCAACGTGACGCTCGACTTTTCCGCCTCCAACTACTACTCCAGCAGCGCATCCAGTCTGCGTGCCGCTTCGCAGAATGGCAGGGCTGCCGGCTACCTGAATAATGTCTCCATCAATGCCGACGGGGGCGTCGTTCTCAATTATTCGAACGGCCAGGCGACAACCGAGCAGTACCTGGCGCTGGCATGGTTTGACCAGCTCAATGCCTTGCAGGCCCAAGGGGGAAACCGCTACGAACTTTTCGGCAGCGCCAACCGCATTCTGGGGCGGGCGGGTGAGTCCGGGCTGGGCGGGCTGGTGGCACAGAGCGTCGAGCTTTCCAACGTCGATCTGGCGAAGGAGTTCAGTGAGCTGATCGTTGTTCAGCGGGGCTATCAGGCCGCATCCCAAGTGGTGTCCGCAGCAAACGAGATGATCCAGCAACTGGGTGATATCCGAGGCCGTCGATGAGTTCGGTGCTGCCATTCAGGCTGCTCGGAGAGAAGGACATCGATGACTGCCGGAACCTGATAGCAGAACGGGCAGGGAAGTGGTCCCGCGAGTGGTTCTCGAACCCGCCCGAAGGGGATGTACACATCAGCGAAGCGAGTGAGGTGGACGTTCCGGGTGAGGACTGGAGCCTCGTCGTTTCCTCGGTGCCAGAGGCTTGGGTGGCGTGGCAGCTCTCGAAGCAGGAGTGGCTCATGTTTGCCCGCCTGCTCCTGGGGCCTGGGCTCGCCGCTCGCGGTAATCCAAGCACGGTCGTGTCGGAGGTTCTGAAGCGGGCCCAAGCGGGTTTTGCCTGCACGCTGCTTGGAGATGAGATGGCTCCCGTGGTGGAGAACTGCAGTGCGAGGAGAGTCAAGGCGCTGAGGTCGGGCTACGGCTCTGGCGTGGTGGCTGGCCAGCTAGGCGGCGGCTTCCCACCTATCCGATTCATGATTGGAGGGGCGGTTTTCGACCAGCTCGACAGGTCACAAGATGAGCTGCCAGTGAGCAGAAACTCCCTAGAGTTGGTGCCCCGTGAGAGAGCGATAGGGCGACGCAAGGTCGGCATGGAGGTCGTGCTGGGAGAGGCGGAGTTGAACCTGGGGGATCTGGCCGGTCTGGGGGCGGGGGATGTGCTCCTGCTGCAACGGCAGGTCTCCACTCCGCTGGAGTTGCGTATTACCGGTGAGGCCGCGGTGCTGAAAGCCCACCTTGGAATGAAGGACGGAATGAAGGCCGTCCAGGTCATAGCTACGAAGAGTTGATATATGCATAAGGTTTCGGAATCCGCTGGCAAGCAGCAGGCTACCAGCGCACAGGTTGTGCAGTTGCAGGAGCTGGCGGGGCAGGAGAGCGGGAAGGCTCTGCTCGACGGCAATTTCTCACTCATCGCCGGCGTCAAGGTCAAGGTGGAGGTTGTGGTCGGGGGCGCCGAGCTCTCGGTTGCGGAGCTGTTCGCGCTGAAAGGGGGAAGTGTTCTCACGCTGGATCAGCTCAAGGATGCGCCGCTGGCGGTTCGCCTGGATGGGAAGACGATCGCTCTGGGAACGCTCGTCGTGGTTGGCGAGAGCTTTGGCCTGCGCATCTCGGAGGTGCTTCCTGCCCAGGCCGCAGCTGCGCCTGCAGCATGATGAAGCGTGTGCTGCGGTCTCTTCTACTTGCGGTTGCGCTTCTAGGTGCCGCCGGGGCGCCCCTTGCGCAGGAGGGGCCGGCCCCTGCGGGCCAGAAGCCCATCCCCTACAAGCGCAGCAGCGAACCGCTGGCCGAACAGGGCGTGGAAATGGGCGTTGCCCTGCTGATAACACTGCTCGTCGGCGGCGCGGCGATCCTGCTGCTCAGGAAGCATGGCACCTCGCTGAGAGCGGTGAAAGGCAAGCGTCTGCAGCTGATCGAGCAGGTGCGCCTGAATGCGCAATGCTCGGTCTATCTCGTCAAGCTGGACAACACCGAACTGTTGCTCAGCCAATGTGGTGACAAGGTGCTCCAGTTGAACGTTGAGCAGGAAAACCGTTTGCCGGCCGGGGAAGTGCTACGTGGGTAAGCGGAGTGTGTTTGCTGTTCTCGATGGGCGAGGGCGTGCGCTCGCCGGTCTGATCCTTCTGGGGTGCAGCTTTGGCGCCCTGGCCGCGGCTTCGCCGCTGGACGAGGCGGGCAGGCTGTTCAGCCAGCAGGCGAGCAAGCCGGAGGAGATCTCTTCCGCCATGCGCATCCTGTTCCTGCTGACCGCGATGAGCCTGATTCCGGCGCTGGCGCTGGCGACTACCGCCTTCCTCCGCATCATCATCGTGCTGTCCATGTTGCGCCATGCGATGGGCATGCAGGATACGCCGCCGAATGCCGCGCTCATCAGCATCGCCTTGTTCCTCACCTTGTTCACCATGGCGCCGGTGTGGAACCAGGTGGACAAGAATGCCTGGCAGCCCTTCATGCAGAACAAGCTGTCGCCAGAAGAGGCCGTGCGGGAAGGCTTCGTCCCCATCCGGGAGTTCATGATCCGGCAGACGCGGGAGCAGGATCTGGCGCTGACAGTCGAGCTCTCGGGGGCGGAGCAGCCGAACACGCTCGACGATATCGGCGCCATCCAGCTGATTCCGGCGTTCATGCTCAGTGAGCTGAGAACCGCCTTCCAGATCGGCTTCATGATCTTCCTGCCCTTCATCCTCATCGACATCATCATGGCCGGCATCCTGACCTCGCTCGGCATGATGATGGTGCCGCCGATGATGCTTTCGCTGCCCTTGAAGGTGCTGATGTTCATCCTGATCGACGGCTGGAACCTGGTGGTCCGCTCGCTGATGGTCAGCTTCTACTGAAATGGCGGAAGGAGGCTTGGGGCTTGCCGTCGGGCCGGATGACGAGGCCGAGCTATGGCAACGTTTCCTGCTACAGCGTGCCGAGGCCGACAGGGAAGCCTTGATAAGCCGCCATACCGGCTTCGCCCGGGCCATGGCGGCCCGGCTCTACTCGGACCGCCAGATCAGCGAGATCGAGTTCGACGAGTTTCTCCAGTACGCCATGGTCGGCTTGATCGAGGCGGTGGACCGCTACGATCCGCGGCGGGGCGCCGGTTTCCGCACCTTCTCCATGGCGCGGATCCGGGGCGCGATGCTGGACGGCATAGAAAAGTTCAACGAGAAGCAGCAGCAGATCGCCAGCTACGCCCGCGGCAGGGACGAGCGCTTCCAGAGTCTGCTGCAGGAAGCCGCCACGCTGGAGCAGGACCCCTTCCTGCGCCTGGTGGACATGACGATAGGCGCGGCCATCGGCTACATGCTGGAAGGCGCCCAGCTATACCAGGAAGAGGAGGGTACCTATGAGCACAACGTGTATCGCAGCCGCGAACTTCGCGACCTCAGCCGCTGCCTCACCGATCTGCTCGGAAGCCTGCCCGAGACAGAGCAGACCGTGATACGCGGCCACTACTTCCACCAGCAGCGCTTCGACCAGATCGCCGAAAATCTGGGGTTGAGCAAAGGGCGCATCTCGCAACTGCACCACCGCGCATTGCGACGCCTCAGGGATCACTACGATCAGCTGCAGCTGCTGCGCACCGACTACTGATACCGAATTCACTCAGGAGAATTGAGCATGAGCACCATGAGCCCCGCTTTCGACCGCGATGAATACTTGCATCTCGCCATTGAGGCCGCCGGCAGGGGCGATCACGGCGCCGCACTGGCTTACCTCAAGGAAGGTGGGCAGAAGTTTCCGGAAGATGCCCGCATCGCCTACCTGCTGGGCGCCGAGCACGCCCAGATCGGCCTCTACGACCGCGCCGAGGTCGAGATGAGCCGTGCCGTGCAACTGGATCCGACGCTCCACACCGCCTGCTTCCAGCTCGGTCTGCTGCAGATGACCCAAGGCAAACCGGATGCCGCGCAAATCACCTGGGAGGGCCTGGACGCCCTGCCGCCGCAGCACGCGCTGCGCCATTTCCGGGATGGCCTGCTGGCCTTGGCCGCAGATCGCTTCACCGAGGCGCGTGAGAAGCTGCAGAGTGGACTCGCGCTGAATGATTTCAGCCCTGACCTGAATGGCGACATGGAAAGGCTGATGGAGAAGATTCCGGACCAAACCCCCGCTGTCGGTGAGGGAGAAGGGGAGCCAGAAGGGCATCTGTGGCTCAACCCCTACCAGAACTCGGGCTCCTTGAACTGAGGTAGAGACTCGCCATGGACCCGATCAATCCGCTGGGGAGCATCGGCCGCCTGCTGCGGAAGCGCATTGCCACGGAACGAGGCGATAAAGCGGGCAAGGCGGGGACAGCTACGCCCGCGAAGCTCGATCAGGCGCAGCGAAAATCGCCTGGCGGAACCGCTGCGCTGAAGCAACGCACCTTGGAGGCGATCCAGGCAATCGATCCGCAGGATCCGGAGCGGGATCGGAAAGTGATCCGGGTGTTTGTGGAGAATGTGCTGGTCTGGCAGTTCGGATCGGAGGTAATGGGGGACCCGGGGTTTGCGGAGTGGGTGGAGGAGGT
>Ga0209699_100373_pt1 | contig 27885 bp, 24 predicted proteins | sample SynthPrep_1_END__FD_187204 | JGI IMG/M metagenome (GOLD analysis project Ga0209699, IMG submission 187204) | Synthetic microbial communities from Ohio, USA - SynthPrep_1_END_DS7_MetaG (SPAdes) (version 2) | ecosystem: Engineered > Bioreactor > Aerobic > Activated sludge | place: USA: Ohio...
ATCAAATCCTCTTTGCCTGGACCGGCTCAGACCAATACAGCGCAAGCAGCCGTGGCGCCTACCTGGCCGATGGCCGCAAGCTCTATGTGCTGGAAACCTTTCTCGGGGAAACCTTCACCCAGGGCAGTGGAACGAATGCCGGCACCTCCAACCCCGGCCCGAATGCGGCCGAGGAACTGATCAAGGCTTATGAGTCCTTGGCTGACTACGTATATGGTCAGCTCATGCTGCAGAGCCACTTCGCACCGCTTATCGATTTGCTAGGCATTCAGATCAATGGGAATGACATTGGATGGGATGTCACCGCGCTGGTGGCAGCCCTGCGGGAACAGTACGAGAACGATCAGGCGCTCGGCCTAGCCAATATCGCTGAATTCGCCAAGACCCTGAATTCGAGCGGGAGCGAAGCAACCAATGCAATACTCGCCGAATTACGAGGTGAGGGGTCATTACAGGGTTCAATATTCGACATTCACCTGGCTGTAGCAGGTGAAAGAATACTAATGAGCACCCCCGAAAATAATCAGCTTCTTGGAAGCGTGCACAGCGAAGTCATTCTTGCCGGCATAGGTAACGATGTCCTCTACGGACGCGATGGCAACGACACCTTGCTCGGCGGCGAAGGCAACGACTCCCTCTACGGCGAAGCAGGCAACGACGTCCTCGATGGCGGCACCGGCAATGACACCCTCAACGGTGGCACCGGAAACAACACCTACCTCTTCGGCCGTGGCGACGGCCAGGATCTCGTCACTTCCACCAATGACTCCTCCGTGGGGAGACTCAATACCCTGCGCCTGAAAGAGGGCATCACGCCCGATGATCTCGTCCTCAGACAGGTCTATGACGCTTCATTCGCCACCAATACAGCCTTGCGCATTGCCCTCGCCGGCTCCGACGACTCCATCACCTTCAGCGCTGTCTTCCGCGCGGACAACCCGAACTCCAGCTATAACTCGCTGCAGCGTATCGAATTCGCCGACGGCACTACCTGGGCGCTGAGCGACATCCTCGCTCACCTTTATTCGGGAACCAATGCCGCTGACACCCTCAACGGCACCACCACCAGCGACACCATTTCCGGCGGGCTCGGTAACGATGTCCTCTACGGACGCGAAGGCAACGACACCTTGCTCGGCGGCGAAGGCAACGACTCCCTCTACGGTGAAGCCGGCAACGACGTCCTCGATGGCGGCACCGGCAATGACACCCTCAACGGTGGCACCGGAAACAACACCTACCTCTTCGGCCGTGGCGACGGCCAGGATCTCGTCACTTCCACCAATGACTCCTCCGTGGGGAGACTCAATACCCTGCGCCTGAAAGAGGGCATCACGCCCGATGATCTCGTCCTCAGACAGGTCTATGACGCTTCATTCGCCACCAATACAGCCTTGCGCATTGCCCTCGCCGGCTCCGACGACTCCATCACCTTCAGCGCTGTCTTCCGCGCGGACAACCCGAACTCCAGCTATAACTCGCTGCAGCGTATCGAATTCGCCGACGGCACTACCTGGGCGCTGAGCGACATCCTCGCTCACCTTTATTCGGGAACCAATGCCGCTGACACCCTCAACGGCACCACCACCAGCGACACCATTTCCGGCGGGCTCGGTAACGATGTCCTCTACGGACGCGAAGGCAACGACACCTTGCTCGGCGGCGAAGGCAACGACTCCCTCTACGGTGAAGCCGGCAACGACGTCCTCGATGGTGGCACCGGCAATGACTATCTAGCAGGTGGCACAGGCAACGACACCTACCTCTTCGCCCGCGCCAGCGGCCAAGACACCCTCTACGACTACGACACCACCACCGGCAACACCGACGTCCTCGCCTTCGGTGCCGACATCGCCGCCGACCAGCTCTGGTTCCAGCGCAACGGCAACAACCTGGACATCAGCATCATCGGCACCACGGACAAGGTCACCGTCAGCAACTGGTATGTGAGTAACGCCTACCACGTCGAACAGCTCAAGACCGCTGATGGACTGACCTTGCTCGACAGCCAGGTGAACGCCCTGGTGTCGGCGATGGCCGCCTTCGCACCGCCCAGCGCCGGCCAGACCACCTTGCCTCAGGGTTACCAGGACGCCCTGTCGTCGGTCATCGCCGCCAACTGGCAGTAATGGACAAAGGGCCGGCACCTCCGAGGGTGCCGGCCCTTTTCATCGTTCCTTGAGATCCCGATGCTTTCTCTCAATCCACTGGTCCTCTAGCGCCGACAGCCTGATTCAATCTGACCTGGCCTGCCCCATGCACCGCGCCTGCCCGCCAGGCGCAATCAGCGCATCTCCCCCGCGATCCACACTCCCTTCACCTGCATGTATTCCTCCAGTTGCTGCGTGCCGGATTCATGGCCGAAGCCGCTCATCTTGTAGCCGCCGAAGGGCAGCGCGGGGTCGAGGACGTTGTAGCAGTTGATCCACACCGAGCCGGACTGCAGGCGGCGGGCGAAGGCGTGGGCGCGGCCGACGTCGCGGGTCCATACGCCGGCGCCGAGGCCGTAGGGCGAGGCGTTGGCGCGGGCGAGGACTTCCTCGGCGCTGTCGAAGGGCATGGCGGAGAGCACCGGACCGAAGATTTCCTCGCGGGCGATCCGCATGTGGTCGGCGACGCCGCCGAACACGGTGGGCGCGAGGTAATTGCCGGCGGCCAGGGCGGCGCCGGCCGGGCGGTCGCCACCGGCGAGCAGGCGGGCGCCTTCTTCCTGGCCGGCGGCGACGTAGCCGCGCACCCGCTCCAGTTGGCGGGGCGACACCAGCGGGCCGATTTCGGTGGCGGGGTCCAGGCCGGGGCCGACCTTGAGGCCGGCGGCGTAGCGCGCGACCGCGGCGACGAAGTCGTCATGCACCGCGCGCTCGACGAACAGCCGGGTGCCGGCGCTGCAGACCTGGCCGGCGTTGGCGAAGGCGGCCCAGGTGGCGGCCGGTACCGCGGCTTCCAGGTCGGCATCGGCGAAGACGATGTTGGGCGACTTGCCGCCCAGTTCCAGCGACAGCCGCTTCAGGTTGCCGGCGGCGGCCCGCATGATGGCCTGGGCGGTGGGCACCGAGCCGGTGAAAGCGATCTTGTCCACGCCGGGGTGGGCGGCCAGCGCGGCGCCGGCATCGTGGCCGTAGCCGGGCACGACGTTGAGCACGCCCGGCGGCAGGCCGGCCTCCAGCGCCAGTTCGGCGAAGCGCAGCGGCGACAGCGGTGCTTCTTCCGAGGGCTTGAGCACCAGCGTGCAGCCGGTGGCGAGCACCGGGCCGGCTTTCCAGATGGAGGCGATGAGCGGGCCGTTCCAGGGCACGATGGCGCCGACCACGCCCACTGGCTCGCGCACGGTGCAGGCGAAGAGATCGCTGGCGGTGGAGGGCGTCACCGTCTGGCCGTAAAGCGCGGTGGCCATGCCGGCGTAGTAGCGCAGCAGGCCGAGCAGCCAGTCCTTGGCGCCGCGGGTGTGGCGGATGGGCGCGCCCATGTCCAGGGTGTCGAGGATGCACAGTTCCTCGAAGTGCGCTTCGACCAGGTCGGCCAGCCTGAGCAGGATGCGCTGGCGTTCGGCCGGGCGCATGCGGCCCCAGGGGCCGTCGAAGGCGGCGCGGGCGGCGGCGACCGCGCGGTCGATGTCTTCGCTGCCGGCGCGGGCGACGGTCGCCAGCAGCTCGCCGGTGGCGGGGTCGCGGCTTTCGAAGGTCTGGCCGGATGCGGCCTGCGTCCATTCGCCGCCTATCAGCATGGGCTGCGAGCCGGCGGCGAGGCGGGTCTTGATGGCAGCGATGAGGGTGGGGTCAGGGGCATTCATAGGGGGTTCCTGCGGAAAGGGGAGTTCCTGCGGAGAGCGAAGCTGAAGGGCGTGGGGCCGCCACCGCTCGGCGCCAGCGAGCGCCGAAACCGGCGAAGCAAAGTGGCGGGAAGGCTCGATCCGGTCATCGAGCGGGCGGCGACGTTGACTGCCGGGTCTTCCCATTTCGCCTGGGGCAAGCGCTCCGACCTCGCCCCAGAGCGCCACCCCAAGGGCGTTTGTGCATCTCGCTGCCGCTTCGGCAGACCGGAACCCGCCAGCACAGCCTCGGTGACATCCGCGCCAGCAAACCGTGAGCAACCGGCCCGGAGCAGGCCGCGCACCCCGCCGCCCGGATCGTTCAGGCCGCCGCGGCAAGGCGGGCGAAGCCTTTTTCGAGGTCGCGGATGAGATCGTCCGGGTCGTCCAGGCCGGCGTGCAGCCGCAGCGCCGGGCCGGGGTCTTTCCACTCGGTGGCGGTGCGCAGCGTGGCCGGCCAGGTGGGCACCACCAGGCTCTCGTAGCCGCCCCAGGAATAGCCCATGCGGAAGAGCTCCATGTGGTCCAGCATGGCGGCCAGCTGCGCCTGCGAGCAGGGCTGCAGCACCGCACCGAAGAGGCCGGAGGCGCCGTGGAAGTCCCGCCTCCACAGCGCGTGGCCGGGGTCGTCGGACAGCGCCGGGTACATCACCCGCGCCACCTCCGGCCGCTGCTGCAGCCAGCGCGCCACCTGGGTGGCGGTTTCCTGGTGGCGCTTCATGCGGATGGGCAGGGTGCGCAGGCCGCGCAGCGCCATGTAGACGTCGTCCGGGCCGCCGCAGTAGCCAGAGCCGGAGGCGGTTTTCTTCACCGGGATGAAGGCGGCCTCGGTGCACACCGCCACACCCAGCATCAGGTCGGAGTGGCCGGAGATGTACTTGGTGGCGGCATGCAGCGACACGTCCACGCCATGATCCAGCGGGCGGAAGCACAGCGGCGAGGCCCAGGTGTTGTCCATGATGGTGGTGATGCCGCGCTCCCGGCAGGCGGCGGCAACGGCCGGCACATCCACCACCTCGAAGGTGAGCGAGCAGGGCGACTCCAGGTAGACCACCTTGGTGTTCGGCCGGAACAGTTCGCGGATGCCGGCGCCGATCAGCGGGTCGAAGTAGCTCACCTCCACGCCGAAGCGGCTGAGGAATTCGTCGCAGAAGGCGCGCGCCGGGCCATACACACTGTCGATGATGAGCAGGTGGTCGCCCGCCGACAGGAAGGCGGTGAGCGAGGCGGCGATGGCGCCGAGCCCGCAGGAAGTGACCACCGCGCGGTAGCCGCCCTCCAGCGTGCTCACCGCGTCCTCCAGTGCGCGCGTGGTAGGCGTGCCCTCGCGGCCGTAGGTGAATTGCTCGAAGGCGCCGCCGGCGCGCTCGTGACGGGTGTCGATGAGCTGTTCCACCGTTTCGAAGATGAAGGTGGAGGCGTGATAGACGGGCGGATTGACCACGCCGTGGAAGCGCTCCGGGTGGCGGCCGGCGTGCAGGGCGATGGTGTCGGTGGCGTAGCCGGCGAGCCGGTGGCCGGCAGCGGGCGAAGCGGATGGGGCTGGGGTATCGCTCATGCTCTCTCTGTTCTGGTCGTCTGGATCTTTGGGTATCGGGTATTGCTGATGCTGATCCCGCTCGGATAAACCGGTCGCGGCGCCGGTGTTGTGTTGCGCCTGCCCTGCTGCTGGGAAAAGGCTGGGGAAGGCGCCTTGCAAGGAGCGGCTTCGGTAAATCCAGCGCCGCTGCCCCCTCTCCCCCGGCCCCTCTCCCGCGGGGAAGAGGAGAGAAAACCGTGCGACGCCGGCCGCCGTTTCGGCTCTCGTCATTTGCGGCCTCTACACCACCGTCCCCGCATCCACCACGATGTCCTGACCGGTGCACATCCGGCCGGCGTCCGAGGCCAGGTGCAGCACCGCGCGGGCGATGTCTTCGCCCTCCACCAGGCGGCCGAGCGCGCTGCCGGCGGTGAAGCGCTCCAGCACCGCCTCGTAGCTCAGGCCCTCGCGGGCGGCGGATTGCTGGAACAGCCGGGTGAGGCGCGGGCCGGCGACGCCGCCGGGCGATACCAGGTTGGCGGTGATGCCGTGTTCGCCCACTTCGCGCGCCACCGATTTCACCAAGCCGCGCAGCGCCCACTTCGACGCGGCGTACAGCGCCGAGCCAGCCACGCCCTTGTGGCCGTAGGTGCCGCCTATCACCACCACCCTGCCCTGCTTGCGCGCCACCATGGCCGGCAGCACGGCGCGCAAGGCCAGCATCACGCCGAGCACGTTGATGTCGAAGCAGGCGTGGTAGTCGGCGGCATCGCACTCCCACACCGGTTTGCGCGGGCTGCCGACGCCGGCCACGCACAGCAGCAGGTCCACCCGGCCGAAGCAGGCCAGCGCGGCCCTTGCGGCCAGTTCCATTTCCTCGCCGGCGGTCACGTCCGCGGCCAGGGCCAGCGCCTCGCGGCCCAGCTGGCGGATCTCCGCCGCCACCGCGTCGCCCGCCGCGCGGTCGCGGCCGACCAGCGCCACATCGGCGCCGGCCTGGGCCAGCATCAGCGCCAGTTCGCGGCCCAGGCCGCGGGTGGCGCCGGTGATGAAGGCGACCTTGCCGTGCATCGCGCCGGTCTGCGCCAGTGCTTTGTCGCTTGCGGCCATTTCGATCGTTTCCATGTCAGTTGCTCCGCCGCGCGCCACAAGGGCCGGGCAGCGCCGCGGATGGCGAGGGCGATGGGCCCGAGAACACGCTCATCCCGCTCAGCGCCCCCACTCGATCACCGCCACCTCGAAGGCGATGGTGAGGGTGAAGAACACGTAGGCGGCACTGGTGCTGGCCAGCACCGCCGCCCACATCAGCGCGAAATCCTGCCGCGCGTAGGCATCCAGCATCAGTGACCCCAGGCCCGGCGCACCGGACAGCCATTCGGCGAACATCGCGCACAGGATGGCGGTGCCGGCGGCGATGCGCAGGCCGGTGAAGAGGTAGGGCAGCGCGCAGGGCAGACGTACCTTGAGCAGCGTCTGCCAGAAGCCGGCGCCGCAGGTGTGCATCAGCTCCATCAGGTTGCGGCCGGGCGCCTGGAAGCCCTTCTTCGCCGCCAGCATGATCTGGAAAAAGGTGAGCAGCACCACCATACCGACGGTGTTGCCCTGCTCGCGGCCGAACACCAGCACCAGGATGGGCGCCACCGCGATCATCGGCACGGTGCGCATCAGCAGGATCAGCGGCATCACCACCCGGTCCAGCAGCGGACAGGCGATGAAGGCCACCGCCAGCAGCGTCGCCAGCACCAGGCTGATCGCCATGCCCAGCAGGGTGGCGAACACCGTCCAGCCGACCGCGCCGGCCAGCATTGCCCCCTCGCGCGCCATCGCGGCGAAGCACTGCGCCGGGCTGGGCATGAGGTAGGCCGGCACCTGGAACACGCTCACCAGCACCTGCCACAGCAGCAGCGCCAAGGCCAGGCAGGCGAGGTAATTCACCAGCCGCGCCAGCGTTACCCGCAAGGGCGCCGGCAAGCCGCGGCCCAGCGTGGCGCGGCGGATGGCGCCCAGGGCCGGGCTGCCGCGCTTGCTCAAGGTCACCGCGCTCATCGCATCGCCCTCCCCGGCCGGCCGGCAGCCGGCGCCGCCTGCCGCGCGTGCAGGTGAAAAAGCCGCTTCATACCGCCTCCCCCTCGCGCAGGTCGGCCGGCAAGGCCAGCCGCTCCAGCAGGCAGACGTAGGCATAGGCAGCGGTGGACACCACGCAGGCCAGCAGCACCGTCGCCCACAGGCGATCCACCTGCAGGCCGAACATCGCGTTCAGCATCACCACGCCCAGGCCGGACTCGGCGCCGGTCCACTCGCCCACCAGCGCGCCCAGCAGCGCGAAGGGAGCGGTGATTTTCATGCCCATGAACAGGTAGGGCAGCGCCCCCGGCAGCGCCAGCAGGCGGAAGCGCTGCAGCGGCGTGGCCGCCAGCACGGTGAACAGCTCGGCAGCGGTGGCGCGGCGGGTGTTGAGGCCCTGCACGAAGGCGATCAGCAGCGGGAAGAAGCACACCACCGTGGTAATCGCCACCCGGGTGGACAAGGACAGCCCCAGCCAGATGATGAGCGCCGGCGCGATGGCGATGATGGGAATGCTGTTGAACACCGCGCCCACCGTCAGCACGGTGCCCTCCAGCGACTTGTACAGATAGGCCAGCGAGCCCAGCGCCACCGCCACCGCCAGGGCCAGCAGATAGCCCCAGGCGGCGGCGAACAGCGTGGGCGCCAGCTCGGCCAGCAGGCCGGCGTACTCCGCCGCCAGCAGCCGCAGCACCGCGCTGGGCCGCGCCACCGTCAGCGGCAGCCAGCCCAGCCGAGCCGCCGCTTCCCAACCGGCCAGCGCCGCCAGCAGCACCAGCGCCGGCGGCAGCCAGCGTGCGAGGGCGCGGCCAGCGCCACGCCTCGATCTGCGCATCTCAGGCATCCTGCAGCATCTCCACCATGTCGCCGAACAGGCTCTTGCGCGCCCGCTCCACCAGCGCGACGAAGCCAGGCTCGCCGATCTGCGACAGCCGGCGCGGGCGCGGCAGGTCCACCCGGATCTCATCGACGATGCGGCCCGGCCGTGCCGCCATCACGAAAATGCGGTCGGCCATCAGCACCGCCTCCTCGATGGAGTGGGTCACCATCAGCGCGGTGGTGCGCGACTCTGCCCAGATCCGCAGCAGCTCCAGGTTCATGCGGAAGCGCATGATCTCGTCCAGCGCGCCGAAGGGCTCGTCCAGCAGCAGCATCTGCGGCGAAGTCACCAGCGCGCGGGCGATGGCGCAGCGCTGCTGCATGCCGCCGGAAAGCTGGGAGGGCCGCGCATGCTCGAAACCGGCCAGCCCCACCAGCTCCACCAGCGCCTGGATGGCCGCCGGGTCCACCGCGCGGCGCCCGCCCACCACCTCCAGCGGCAGGCGGATGTTCTCGCTCACCGTGCGCCAGGGCAGCAGCGTCGCGTCCTGGAACACGAAGCCGATGTGGTGCGCCAGCCGCGCCTTGCGCGGCGCCTCGCCGGCCACGGTGATGCGGCCCGCCGAGGGCGACACGATGTCCGCCACCATGCGCAGCAGCGTGGACTTGCCGCAGCCGGAGGGGCCGATCAAAGCGCCGAACTCGCCGGGGGCGAGGTCCAGGCTCACCGAGTCGAGCGCGGTCACGCTGCGGCCGTCGATGTCGAAGGTCTTGCTGATGTTGTCTATTGCCAGGGCGGCCATCGTCGCGTCCGTGAAATCGTGGAAGGACGCGCAGGGCGCGCCTCGTCGGGATCAAGACTAACCAATGGCCGGCGCCTGGGGAGATGCCATTTCCGCGCCGCGGCGGGGCCGGTTTGGCTACGCCCACGGCCATGCGCCCGGCGGCGCCGTGGCGCTGCCTGCCGCCTGGTGGCGCCGCCGGCGAAGGCGGACATTGACCGCCGCCGCCCTTGCCTAGAGAATGAGAACCATTATTGATTAAGTTTTACCTGCGCCGCCGGCAAACCTGCCGCTGCGGCGGGTTCTCCTGGAGCCTGCAGTGACCGACGCCTGCGCCCCGTCCGACGACATCGCCGACCTGTACCGCGGCCACTATGGCTGGCTGCACGCCATGCTCAGGCGCAAGCTGGGCTGCCGCCACCATGCGGCGGACGTCGCCCAGGACACCTTCCTGCGCCTGCTCGGCCAGCGCCGGCTGGACCTCGGCCAGCCACGGGCGCTGCTCACCCACATCGCCCGCGGCATCATGGTGGACCACTGGCGCCGGCAGGAAGTGGAGCGCGCCTACCTGGAGACCATCGCCCACCTGCCGGAACCGGAAGCGCCCTCGCCGGAGAGCCGCCTGCTCATCCTCGAAGCCCTGTACCGTATCGAGGCCATGCTGCGCAGCATGCCGGCGCGCACCCGCGACATCTTCCTGCTCTCCCAACTCGACGGCCTGGGCTATGCCGAGATCGCCAGCCGCATGGACGTCTCCCTGGCCACGGTGAAACGCCACATGCGCAGCGGCTTCATCGCCTGCCTGAAAGCCCTGTGAGCGCCCACGCCGCCGTGGCCAGCGAGATCAGCGACGCCCTGCTGGAAGAAGCCGCCGACTGGCTGGTGCGCCTGCACGCCGGCGAAGACAGCCCGGCGCTGCGCCGCGAGCTGGAACGCTGGCGCGGCCAGAGCCCGGCACACGCCGCCGCCTGGCAGCAGGCGGAAATCGTGCTGGGCAGCTTCCGCCAGGTACCCGGGCAGATCGGCCGCCGCACCCTGGACGGCCTGCCGCGCCACGGCCGCCGCGGCGCCCTGCGCGGCCTCGGCCTGCTTGCCCTGGCCGTGCCCGCCGGCTGGCTGCTGTGGCGCCATCAGCCTTGGAACGCCTGGCAGGCGGACCTGCGCACCGCCACCGGCGAACAGCGCAGCCTGCAACTGGCCGACGGCACCCGCCTCACCCTGGCCAGCGCCAGCGCGGTGGGCATCCGCTACACCGAGCATGAACGCCAGCTGCACCTCATCGAAGGCGAGGTGATGATCGTCACCGCGCCGGACAACCAGCCCCGGCCGCGGCCCTTCGTCGTTCTCACCGCCCAGGGCCGGCTGCAGCCGCTGGGCACCCGCTTCTCGGTACGCCAGTTCGACCACGCCACCGAGCTGGCGGTATACGAAGGCGCGGTGCGCATCCACACCCGCGCCGGCGCCGAGCGGGTGATACCGGCCGGCGAGCGCACCCGCTTCGGCGAGGACGCCATCGCCGCCAGCCACCCGGCGGCCGCCGGCGACGCCCTGTGGGCGGATGGCATGCTGGTCGCCCGCGACATGCGGCTGGCCGACTGGGTGGCCGAAATCGGCCGCTACCGCCCCGGCGTGCTGCGCTGCGACCCGGCGGTGGCCGAGCTGCGCGTCTCCGGCGCCTTCCCGCTGTGGGACACCGAGGCCAGCCTGGAACTGCTGCTCAAGACCCGCCCGCTGGCGGCCCGCCGCATCACCCGTTACTGGATCAGCCTGGAGGCTCCGCCGGAAGGCGGATGACAGCCGCAGAGCGGGCCGCATGCGCGCGTTCGCGCCGCCTGGCATCACGCCAGCGCCCGCCGCCCAGGGTTCCAGGCCCCTAGCCTCGAGGCCCGGCCGCAAGCCGCTGACACTTTTTTCCCGCTCATGCGGTGTACCGGATGAAAACGCCAGAACAAGGCGCCCGACTCATCCGGCCCATCCCTTCGAAAGGAAAGCACCGCATGCCGCACCGCACCGCCTCCAGCCAGCGCACCCTCGCCCGCCGCCCCCTCGCCCTCGCCCTCCGGCTGATGCTGGGCGGCCTCGCCGCCGCTGCGCTGGCGCCGCACGCCCACGCGGCCGACCCCGCCGCCGCCCGCAGCTACCAGATCGCCGCCGGCCCGCTGGGCGACGTGCTCGCCCAGTTCGCCGCGCAAACCGGCGTGCGCCTGTCCTTCGACCCCGCCCTGGTCGCCGGCTTGCGCAGCCCCGGCCTGCAGGGCAGCTACGGCGTGGGCGAAGGCTTTGCCCGCCTACTTGCAGGCAGCGGCTACGAGCTGGCCGACCTCGGCGGCGGCACCTACACCCTGCGCAAGGCACCGCCTCCGCCGTCAGGTCGCGAGACCACGCTGGCGCCGGTCACCGTCACCGCGTCCGCCGGCGCCGGCGCGGAGACCGCGCTCGGCCCGGTCAAGGGCTACATCGCCACCCGCAGCATCACCGCCAGCAAGTCCGACATCCCGCTGATCGAGACGCCGCAGTCGGTCTCCATCGTCACCGCCGAGCAGATCGAGGTGCAGAACGCGGAATCCCTCGCCCAGGCGCTGCGCTACACCTCGGGCGTGCATCCGCTGGGCGGCGACAACACCACCAGCGACGGCATGGTGATCCGCGGCTTCAACGTCACCGGCTCGGCGCCGATGTACCTCAACGGCACCAAGCTCTCGCGCAACACCTTCTCCGGCGTGTCCGAGCCCTACGCCATGGAGCGCATCGAACTGCTGAAAGGGCCGGCCTCGGTGCTGTACGGCAACGCCGCGCCCGGCGGCATCATCAACATGGTGAGCAAGCTGCCGCAGGCCGAAACCCAGCGCGAGCTGAAGCTGCAGCTGGGCGACTACGACCGCCAGCAGATCGCCGGCGACTTCACCGGCGCGCTGAACGAGGACGGCAGCCTCACCTACCGCCTCACCGGCCTGGTCCGCCGCAGCGACACCTCGGTGGACCACGTCCCCGACGACCGCAACTTCGGCGCCGCCGCGCTGCGCTGGCAGCCCGGCGCCGACACCTCCTTCACCCTGTTCGCCAACTACCAGGAGAACGACACCGTCTACAACTATGGCCTGCCGGCCTCCGGCACCGTCAGCCACAACGTCAACGGCCGCATCCCGCGCGACCGCTTCGTCGGCGAGCCCGGCTTCAACAAGTTCGAGACCGAGAACAGCACCGTCGGCTACCTCTTCAGCCACCGCTTCAACGAGCAGCTGAGCTTCCGCCAGAACCTGCTCTACTTCACCTCCAGAAGCGACTACCGCGACATCTGGCTCGACTCGCTCGCCGCCACCGACAGCAGCGTCTTCCGCGGCGCCTACACCCGCAACGACAAGAACCGCTCCTGGACGGTGGACAACCAGCTCGAAGGCCGCTTCCAGACCGGCGCGGTGGCCCACACGGTGCTCGTCGGCATCGACTACTCCGAGTCGGAATTCAAGCGCCTGCAATACGGTGGCAGCGCCGCGCCGCTCGATCTCTACAACCCGGTCTACGGCAGCCCGGTCACCCTGGACGCCACGCCCCAGAGCCACTTCCGCGAGAACACCCGCCAGCTCGGCATCTATGCGCAGGACCACATGAAGATCGCCGAGCGCTGGGTGGTGATGCTGGGCGGGCGCCATGACAAGGTCTACGGCCGCTCCAAGGACTACCTCAGCGGCAGCTCCGCCACCGACTACGACGACGACGCCACCACCGGCCGCGCCGGCCTGGTTTACCTGTTCGACAACGGCTTCGCCCCCTACCTCAGCTACGCCGAATCCTTCGAGCCCGCCAGCGGCCGGGATGCGGGCGGCCGTGCCTTCAAGCCCACCGAAGGCAAGCAATACGAACTCGGCCTGCGCTACCAGCCGGCCGGCCAGGCCCTGTCGGTCACCGCCTCCGCCTACCAACTCACCCAGACCAACGTCACCACCAACGACCTCAACAACCCGGGCGAGTACATCCAGGAGGGCGAAGTCGAATCCCAGGGCTTCGAGGTCGAACTGCGCGCCCATTTCACCGAACGGCTCAGCGTGATCGCCGCCTACGGCTACGTCGACAACAAGGTGACCAAGAGCGACTCCGGCACCAAGGGCAACCGCAGCGCCAGCGTCCCCATGCACACCGCCTCGGTGTGGGCCGACTACCAGCTCACCCCGGCGCTGAAGCTGGGCGGCGGCCTGCGCTACTACGGCGAAAGCTACGACGGCGCCAACACCAACAAGGCCTCCGATTTCACCGTGGCCGACGCCATGCTCAGCTACCAGTTCACCCCGCAATGGCAGCTGTCGCTCAACATCAACAACCTGTTCGACGAGCGCTACGCGACCTGCTCCTACGCCTGCTTCTACGGCGCCTCGCGCTCGGCGGTGGCAACGGCGACTTATCGCTGGTAAGCCAGCAGCAAGCCGTCACGGGAAAGGCCCGTCAGCACCACGGACCAGGTGGCGCTGGCGGGCCTTTCTTCATCGTCCCCAGCTCCGGCTCGGCCAGGTCCTGCCTTATCGCCCAGATGAAGCCTCTCATTGGGCAGGTTTTGCCAAAAATTGCCAAGACGCCTAGGATGAAGAAATGAGCACGATGAACATTTCCCTACCCGAAACGCTCAAGACCTTCGTCGACGAGCAGGTCAGCCAGCGCGGCTACGGCACCAGCAGCGAGTATGTGCGCGAACTGATCCGCAAGGATCAGGACAGACAGCGGCTGCGCGGCCTGCTGCTGGCAGGGGCGGCCTCGGAACCGGGTAGCGCCGTCGATGGTGACTACTTCGAGTCGCTGCGTGCCCGCGTGCGCGGCACGGGGGGATGAAAGCCAGGCCGGTCGTTCCACGCGCGCTTGCCAGGCAGGACGTCGATGAAGCGCTGGACTACTACCTGAGCGAGGGCGCGGCGCAGGCGGCGCTCGGTTTCATCGACGCAATGGAGCAGGCCTATACCCATATCGGCCGGCATCCAGCGGCCGGTTCAACCCGACATGCCCACGAGCTTGAACTGCCCGGCCTGCGTAGCTGGCCGTTGAAGCGCTATCCGCACATCGTGTTCTACATCGAACATGGCGACCACATCGACGTCTGGCGGGTGCTGCATGCGGCGCGGGATCTCCCCGCGTGGCTGCGGGGAGACGCCGATACGGCGGAGTGAGCCGCTCAGCACCGCTCCATCACGATCTCCTGCGCTCCTTCCCACAGGCACTTCAGCCCCAGCGCGCGCAGGTTCTCCTTGCCTTCGACGATGGTCAGGAAGTGGTTGCCCGCCAGCTGCCCCAGCTTGCTGGAGAAGGAGCAGGCGCCGTAGGCCAGGATGATCTCGGTTTCGCTGTAGCCGCCGGGGTACCACAGGATGTCGCCCACCGAGGGGTGGCTGGTGTGGTTCTCGAAGCCGACGCCGAGCTGGAAGTCGCCCAGCGGCACCCAGCAGCCTTCGCCGCTCCAGCGCACGTGGATGAGCTTCTGGCGGTAGGGCAGCAGCTTGTCGAAGGCGGCGACGGTGAGCGGTGCGTCCGGGTGGGTTTCGGCGACGAAGTCGAAACCGCCGGCGTGGATGGCGATGCGGCTCATGCGCCTGCTCCTGCGGTGGCGACGGGCGGGGCAAACCACTTTTCCACCACCGGCGGCGTCCACGCCGCCATGGCGTCGATCAGCGCGTCCGGGTCGGCGTCCAGCAGCACCATGTCGCAATGCTCCTGGCGCAGGAACTGGGCCTGGGCCATGTGCTGCAGCAGGGCGCGCAGCGGGTCGAAGAAGCCGCTGACGTTGAGGCCGGCGCAGGGTTTGGCCTGGTCGCCGAGCTGGGTCAGGGTGGCGGCCTCGAACAGTTCTTCCAGCGTGCCCAGGCCGCCCGGCAGGGCGATGAAGCCATCCGCCAGCTCGGCCATGCGCGCCTTGCGCACACGCATGTCGGCCACTACCTCGTGGGCGCTCAGCTGCGGGTGCAGGTGGCCCTTGGCGGCGAGGCGTTCGGTGATGACGCCGTGGGCCTCGCCGCCGGCGGCGAGCACCGCGTCGGCAAGCACGCCCATCAGGCCCTTGTGGGTGCCGCCGTAGACCAGGCGGATGCCGCGCGCCGCCAGGCAGCGGCCGAGCGCGGCGGCAGCTTCGGCGTAGGCCGGCGAGTTGCCGAAGTTCGAGCCGCAGAACACGGCGATGCTGTTCAACCCCATCCTTCCTCCTTCTGCTGCGCGTAGAGCGCGACGACCTCCGCCGGGGTGGCGTCCGCCGGGACGCCCGGCGGGGTGGCGAGTATCGCGCTTGTGGCCTTGTCGGTGTTGCGCGGCCGCGGCGCCGGCATGCACTGCACCGGCTTGATGGAGCGGCCCCAGCCGGCGGCTTCTTCCACCAGCTTGCCTTCGCGCATGACGAAGCGGCCGCGCACCAGGGTGTGCACCGGCGTGCCCTGCACCGGCCGGCCGTTCCACGGCGACAGCTTGGCGACGGTGTGCAGCTGGCGGTTGGAGAGCACGCCGCAGCGACCGAGATCGACCAGCGCGATATCCGCATCCGCGCCGACCTCGATGGTGCCCTTGCGCCCGTACAGGCCCCAGGCCTTGGCCGGCGCCACCGCGCTCCAGCGCACGTAGTCCATGAGGCTGGCGCGGCCCTTGTTCACTTCGGAGAGCATCAGCGTCATCTGCGTTTCCACGCCGGGGAAGCCGCAGTCGCAGCTCCAGATGTCGGCGCCGGTCTTCTCTTCCGGCGCGTGCGGGGCGTGGTCGGTGGCGATCATGTCCACCGTGCCGTCCAGCAGCGCGTCCCACAGCGGCTGGTTGTGGCGCGGCTCGCGGATGGGTGGGTTCAGCCGCAGCACGCCGCCCAGGCGCAGCATGTCGTCGGTGTTGAGGAGCAGGTACTGGGGACAGGTTTCCACCGTGATGTCCACGCCGCGGCGCTTGGCCTCGCGCACCAGCCAGAGGGCGTCGGCAGAGCTCTTGTGGGCGATGTGCACCCGCGCGCCGGTCCATTCGGCGAAGTGGATGATGCGGCTCACCGCTTCGATCTCGCATACCTCCGGCCGCGCCGCCAGGTGGGCGAGCGCGTCGTGGCGGCCGGCCTCCTGCATGCGCTGGCCGCGGCGGGCCATGATGGAGGAGTTTTCCGCGTGCACCACGGTGCGGTAGCCCAGCGGCGCGAGGATCTCGAAGGCCTCCAGCAGGGCGCCGTCGGTGGGCGCCGGCAGGTTGCCGAAGGTGTTGCCGACGAAGGCCTTGAAGCTGGTGGCGCCATGCTCGATCAGTTCTTCCAGCCGCTCCACGGTGTCGTCGCCCAGCAGCGCATGGATGCCGAAATCGACGTAGGAGGCTTCCGCCGCCTTCAGCTTCATCCGCAGCGCTTCCACCGTGCCGGTGGCCGGCTTGGTGTTGGGCATGTCGAACACGGTGGTGACGCCACCGCAGGCCGCCGCGGCCGAGCCGGTCTTCCAGGTTTCCTTGTGCGGATAGCCGGGGTCGCGGAAATGGACGTGGCTGTCGATGGCGCCGGGCAGCAGGTGCAGGCCGTCGGCGCGGAATTCCTCGCGGCCGGCGGGCATCAGGTCGTCATGGCCGACGGCGACGATCTGGCCGCCGTCTATCGCCACCGAGGCCGGCACGATGCGTTCGGGCGAGACGACCAGTCCGCCGCGGATGACCAGATCTACCGTTGCCATGCGCGCGCCTCCCTCACATTCACGGCCGCCGTCATACGATCACCCCGCCATCGACCACCAGCTCCTGGCCGGTGATGTTGCGGCCGCCATCGCCGGCGAGGAAGCGCACCATCTCCACCACGTCCGCGGTTTCGCTGGGGCGGCGCAGCACCGCGCCCATCTCGGTGATGTAGCGGTCGATGGAGGTCTGCACGTCCACGCCTTCGTCCTCGGCGCGCTTTTCCCAGCCGGCGCGCATGCGGTCCACCGCGATCGGGCCGGGGGCGATGTAGTTCACGGTGACGCCGTAGCGCCCCACTTCCAGCGCCGCGCTGCGGGTGAGGCCGCGCAGCGCCCACTTGGAGGCGGAGTAACTGGAGCGGCCGGCGCGGCCGCGCATGCCGTGGTTGCCGCCGATGTTGATGACGCGGCCACGGCCCAGCTTGCACATCACCGGCAGCAGGTGGCTCATGGTGAGGAAGGGGCCGCGCAGATTGGTCGCCATCACCGCGTCGAAGTCGTTCACCGCCAGCTCGCCCACCGGCACGCCCACCGGGCCGGGAATGCCGGCCACGTTCACCAGCAGGTCGACACGATCGCCGGACCACTTCAGGAAGGTCTTCATGCTGGCGGCCACCGCTTCCTCGTCCTGCAGGTCGCACACCAAGGTGCAGGCGGCGCTGCCGAGCTGCTTCACCCGCTCGGCCACCTCCTTCAGCGCCTCGGCGCGGCGCCCGAGCAGGGCGACGTGGTAGCCATCCACCGCCAGCGCCAGCGCCAGGTCGGCGCCGGTGCCGCTGCTGGCGCCGGTCACCAGGGCGATCTGGCCGCCGCCGTTCATGCCGCCGAATACGATGTCATCCATTTCAGGCCACCTTTTCGAAGTAACGGGAACTGACCTGCGCCTGGCTCTTGTAGATCGAGATGCCGGCCTCGGCCGGGAAGGGCAGCTTGATGGGGTTGGGTTCGCAGCGCGCGGCGCTGGTCTCCGGCCCGGCGACGATGCGGCTGTTGTATTCCGCCCAGTCCACTTGATAGAACAGCGGGAAGGCATCCGAGGCGGCGTATTCCAGGAACAGGATGCGGCGCGGCTGGCCGGAGCGGTTGGCGCCGGAGCCGTGGATGGTCATCGGGTGGTGGAAGGACACCGTGCCCGCCGGGCCGGTGAGGGCCTGCGCCTGCGTCAGGTCGAGGCCGTCGCGCACCACGTCCACCGCGCCGACGAAGTTGTTGCGCTCGTTGTGGTGCTCCAGCAGCGGGCCGAGGTGGCTGCCCGGCAGCACCTGCATGGCGCCGTTCTCCAGGCTCACGTCGTCCAGCAGCACCGAGGCCACGCAGGTGGACATATTGGTGTGCGGGGCGAAGGCCCAGTCCTGGTGCCACTCCAGCGGCGAGCCGACGCGCGCCGCCTTCATGTTCATCTTGGAGTGGGACAGGCGCACGCCCTGCCCGCACACCGCCTGGATGAAGCCGAGGATGCCGGGATGGCGGGCGAGGTCGAAGAAGTAGGGATGCACCCGGTGCGGCTTCTTGATGCGCTGGATCTGCGGCGCTTCCGGCGTGGAGCCGTCCTCGAAGTCGAAGACGGCGTCGTCCTCGGTCTTGCCGATGGCGCCGGCGCTCACCTCGTCGGTGATGGCGCGCAGGGTCTGCAGCTCCCCGGCGCTGAGCAGGTTGGGCACGACCACATAGCCGTCCCGTTGGTAGTGCTGCAGCAAACTGTTCATGTCCATGGATTACTCCTGTTGCCCGCCGGGGCGCTGCGCCGTGGCTGGCGCGGCCGCCGGTTCTTCGTCGGGGTGTGCGGTGGGATGTACGGGGGTGGGAAGGGAAAGCGCCGGCGCATGGCCCGGCCCCCAGCCCGCCGGCGCGCCGACGACGTCGGCGATGGGCAGGTCGGTGACCAGCATGTGCGCCTTGTAATGGGTGATGCACAGCGGCAGCGCCGCCCGCAGCGCGGCGAGCTGGGCGGTGGCGCCGCAGGGCCAGAACACCGGCAGCTCGTCCGCCCGCAGCGAGGTGAGGCCGTGGCCGCCGTAGGGCCGGGCGAGGTCGCTTATGCCAATGGCCGCCGGCATGCCGAGGTGGATGGGCGCGCCGTGGAACTGCGGGTGGCGTGCGGAGACGATGGTGGCGCGGATGGCGTCGGCGGCGGTGAGCGCCCGCATGGACACCACCAGCGGGCCGCCGAAGCGGCCCGCCGGCACCGTTTCGATGTCGGTCACATACATCGCCGACACATTGCCTTCGTCCAGGTGGCGCAGGCGCACGCCCTCCACCTGCAGCACCCGCTCGAAGGAGAAGGAGCAGCCGATGGCGAAGGCGACGAAGTCGTCGCGCCACAGTTCGCGGATGTCGGCCGGCGTGGCCACCAGCTTGCCGTCGCGGAACACCATGTAGCCGCCGACGTCGCGGCGCAGGTCGAGGTCGGCCGCCAGCTGCGGCATGCCGACTTCGCCCGGCCGGCTGCGCGCCAGCAGCGGCAGCGCGGCGGCGTTGCGCCGGCAGTAGGCCTCGAAGGCGTCCGCATGTTCGGCCGGCAGGATCATCAGGTTGGCCTGCACATGGTTGCGCGCCACCAGGTTGGTGAAGCCGCGGAACTCGCCCTTGCGGATGGCGCGGCGCAGCGCCGCCGGGTCGTCCATGCCGGCGGCGGGCGGCAGCGGCCCGCGCATGAAGGAATCGCCGGGGATCATGGCAGCACGAACTCCACGGTGACGGTGAATTCATGCTTACCCTCGCCCGCCCACAGCTCCGCCGGCATCGCCGGGTAGCTGCCGCCGCGCACGATGGCGAGCGCCTGCTTGTCCAGGATGCGCGAGCTGGAGCCCTTCTCCACTTCGGCGTCGACCAGCTTGCCGCCGCGGTCCAGCGTGAAGCGCACCACCACCGCGCCTTCCGGCCGCTGCCGGCGGGCCTCGCCGGAGGTCGGGTACTCGGTGATGCCGCGGATGTAGCCGCGCAGGCGGGCAACGTAGCCGGCCTCCAGGCTGGCGGTGCTGGGCCGGGGCGGCTGTGGCGCGGCCTGCGGCTGCGGCGGTGGCTGCACCGGCTGCGGTGGCGGAGGCGGCGGCGCCGGTTGTGGCGGCAGCGGAATCGCCGGCTCCGGCAGCGGCGCGGGCGGCGGCGCCTTGGGCGGCGGCGGTTTCGGTGTCGGCTTGGGCGGCAGCGGTTTCGGCTCCGGCGGCTTGGGCGGCGGTGGAGGCGGAGGTTCGGGTGCCGGCGGCGGCGGTTCTTCCAGCGCCACGCTGATGCTCACCTCTTCCGGCGGCGGCGGTGTCACCGCGCGTGTCACCGGCGGCAGCGCCAGCAGCACCGCGGCGACGGCGCCGGTGAGCAGCAGTGCGGCGCCGTTGAAGTAGCGTTCTATCGGGTCGCGCGCCATGCTCACCTGGCCTTGGCGATGATGGATGCCGCCGGAATGCCGGCTTCCTTGAGCAGGTCGAGCGCGTCCACCAGCTTCTGCAGGTTGGCGCCGCCGTCGCCGGCGATGATCACCGCCGGCTTGTCGTCGCTGGCCGCCATCGCGCGCAGCCTGCCGACCAGCGCGCTGGCCTCGATGGCCTCGCCTTCCAGGTAGTAGTGGCCCTCGGCGTCGATGGTGAGGGTGAGGCGCTTGGGCTCCTTGATGCGCTCGGTCTGCGCCGACTGCGGCAGATCGACCTTGAGCCCCAGGGCCGGCAGCACGTTGGTGCTGATGAGGACGAAGAAGGCGAGCAGGAACATCATCACATCGATCATCGGGATGATCTCGATGCGCGCCTGACGCTGCTTGCGTTGGGGGAAGACTCTCATGCTGGTATCCCGTTCCGTGTTGCGCGGAACGTGACCGGCGGCGTCGGCTGCCCGCCGCCGGTCACGCGCCCGTCATGCCGTGGTCTCGAGCAGGAAGCCCTTGAAGTCCTCGGTGATGCATTCGCCGATGCGGTGCAGGATGTTGTGGCCGATGAGGCCATACACCGCGGTGCCGATGCCGATGGCGGTGGCGAACAGCGCCGAGCCGATGCCGCGGCTGACCGCTCCCGGATCGGACACCCCGCCGGCGGCGAGCGCGTTGAAGGTGTCCATGATGCCGAGGATGGTGCCGAGCAGGCCCAGCAGCGGCGCGGCGGTGACGATGGTGTCCAGGATCCACAGGCCGCGGTTGATGCCGCCATCCACCCGCAGGAAGAGCGCCGCCGACAGATCCTCGATGCGGCTGCGCGGCACCTCGCCGCCGCGCTGGGCGGCGACGTATTCCTCCATCGAGCGCGTCAGCACGTCCTTGCCGGCGGGCAGCTCCGGCAGCGGGCGGGAGGCATCCTTCGCCACCGCCGCCTCGATGGCGCGGGCGATCTTGCGCCGGCTGCTGCCGAGGTAGCCGTAGTAGAACAGGCGCTCGATGATGACGAAGGTGAGGATGGCCACGCACACGTAGAGCAGGTCTATGGTGATGGCGTGCAGCAGATCCTGGTCGATTGCGAAACTCATCTCAGAACCCCGTGGCGAAGGTGAGGACGGCGGTGAAGCTGTTGCCCACCAGGTAGCTGGGCGCGGTGCCGCCCACGGTGGCGCCGCCGACGCTGGTGGTGGCATTGGCGTTGAAGGTGGGGCTATACACGCCGGAGAGGTAGCGCTTGTCGAACAGGTTGAGCAGGTTCAGGCGCACTTCCGGCCGCTTCAGGAAACCGGCGCTGTGGAAGCGGTAGCCCAGGGTGGCATCCACCGTGGTGTAGCTGGGGATCTTCTGGTCGTTCATGAAGGTGGCGTACTGGGAGCCGACGTACTTCACCGCCAGGTTGGCGAACTCCACGCCAGTGTCGTAATCCACCGCCGCCGCCGCTTGCCATTTCGGGCTGCGCACCGCGTTCTTGCCCTTGGTCGGCAGCACGTTCCCGCCGGTCTCCAGGTCGCTGAGGATCTCGGTGTCCATGTACTCGGCGGAGAAGTAGGGCCGCAGGTTGTTCCAGGGCTTCAGGCCCATCTCGAAGTCGATGCCGGTGGCGCGCTGCTTGCCGCCGTTGATGGGCTGCGACAGGCAGGCCGGATCGCACACCGAGGCGGAGATCTGGCGGTTCTTGAACTGGTAGTTGAACAGCGAGGTGGAGAGGTTGAGCAGCGAGCCGTGGTAGCGGTAGCCGACCTCGAAGGCGGTGGACTCCTCGGAGGGCTGGTCCGGGTTGGCGCGGGTGGCCAGCGCACCGGAGCTGGCGTTGTAACGCGGATACAAGGCCCCTGCGGCGAGCACGCGGTAGCCCTTGCCGGCGCTGGCATAGACCTGGTGGCCGTCGCCGAACTGGTAGCGCACCGCCAGCGTGGGCAGGGTGGCATCCCGGTTGGCTTCGGTGTCGCCGACGTCGTTCGGCACCTTGTTCACGCCCTCGCGGGTCACCAGCAGGCGCTTCACGCCGACGTCCAGCTTGAGGGCGTCGTCCAGGAAGCTGATGGTGTCGCCGACGAACAGCGCCTTGAAGCGGTCGCGGGTGTCCTGGTACCACTGGTAGATCTTGTGGCCGTCGGCGGTGCGCACGTAGTGGGATTCGCCCTTGTAGTCGCTGGGCGTGCCGTCGGCGTCCATGGTGCTGTAGGGGCGGTACAGCTCGTCGCGGGAATACTGGTACCAGATGCCGGCGACCAGCTGGTGGTTGTTCCAGGTGTAGTCGCCCTTCACCGTGATGCCGTAGCGCTTGTTGTCCTCGAAGATGGGCGCATACACCAGCACGCCGGTATCGGTGGTGGTGCCGTTGCCGTTGAGGTCCACCGCCTGGCTCTGGTTGCCGTAGGCGACCGAGCTTTCGTTGAGCACGGTGGCCGCGCCGGAGGCACCGTAACCATAGAAGAAGTAGGGGGTGACACTGAGGCGGAAGTCATCCGACAGCACGAACTCGCTGGGCGCGGAGATCAGCAGGTTCTCCCACGGGTTGCGCATCTGCTTGTAGTAGCTGGTGCGGGTGGCGGTGCTGGTGGTGTCGTAGCTGTCCAGGTAGTTGGTCAGGTCACCTTCCAGGCCGTCGGCCTTCCACTGCGCCAGCGTCGGGTTCTTGTACACGTCGCGCAGCATCTTGGTGTAGGTCATGGCCAGCTTGGTCTTGCTGCCGCCGCCCCAGTCCTTCACCAGCGCGGCGGCGAAGTGGTCCTTCTGGTCACTGCCGGGGCCGCGGAAGTGGTCGGCCTCGGCGTGCGAGTAAGAGAAGAAGGCGCGCATGCCGCTGTCGCCCATTTCGCCGGTCTCGTAGCGGAAGAAGCCGCGCTTGAAGTTGTTGGTGCCGACGGAGAAATCCACCAGGCCGCCGCGTTCCTTCTCCGGGTTGTGCAGGAAGAGGTCCACCACGCCGCCGGTGGCGGTGACGTTGGGCGAGGCGAGGTCGGCGGTGCCCTGGTTCAGCGTCACCACGTCGGTGTTCTCGGTGTCTATCCACTGGCCGGGGAACACCGACCAGTTGGAGGCGACGTTGAGCGGCATGCCTTCGAAGTTGAAGCCCATCTGGCCGCCTTCCAGGCCGCGCACCGAGATCAGGCCCTGGTTGAGGCCGTAGGCGTCGCCGGCGGCGGCGTTGGCGCCGGGCGAGAGCTTCATGATCTGGAACACGTCGGCGGACGGCTGCTGCTTCTGGATGAAGTCGCGGGTGACGGAGCTCTTGGCCTTGGGCACGTCTTCTTCCACCATCAGGCCGCCGGCCACCTCCTTGCGGGTGACGCCGGTGGCGGTGGGGGCGTCGAGATCGTCGGCGGTGCCGCCGCTGGCGCCTCCGGTGGCGCCGACGCGGCCGATGTCGGTGGTCTGCGCCAGGGCGGCGGTGGGCAGCACCGCGCCGGCAAGCAGACAGCTGATTAGCACTCGATTCTTCATCCTGGACTCCATGAGCAAGATGGCAATGAACGGGGGTCGGGGGTGCGGCACCGGCTTCGGGAAGGGCTGGCCGGTCGTCCGTCGAAGGGCAGATTAGCGGCGATGGGGTGCGCGCACGGGTGCTCTTTTTGCGCTGCGGCATGACCGAAAGGTCTACGCGAAAACGCTTTGCAAACAAGGAATAGCAGCACCACTCCAGCCCGGGGAAAGGCGAGCGCCGGCAGCCCGCGCTTCCCTTGCGGAAGGCGGGCGTCGATGCATTCGGCATCGTTCGGAAAGCGCCTGGCGGACGTTCTCCGCCAGCGCGGCGCCAGGCGCGGGCCGGCCTCAGTCAGTGGCCATGGCAGCCCGCCTTGTAGTAGTCCTCCACGCCGGCCCGCAGGCGGCCGATGCGGCCTTCGTCCGGCGGTGCCAGCGCACGTGCGGCGCGCGCCAGCGCGGTGAGTTCGGCCTCCAGCGCCGGCAGGTCCACCCCGCAGGCGCGGCCGCCGACCGCCACCGCGCGGCCGCCGATGTAGAGGGCGGCGATGTCTTCGGCGCGCATGCGCGTCAGCATCAGCGCCAGCCACTGGTCGCGGCCGGGGGCGAGGCTGTCGCGGCTGAAGCGGCGGCTGTCCAGCAGCAGCAGGTCGGCCGGCGCGCCGACGGCGATGCGCCCGCCGCCATCGTCGCCGAGCACGCTGCGGCGGCCATCGACGCAGGCGGCGGCGAACAGCGTGCCGGCGTCGAAATCCGGTTCGCTGGCGCTGCCGCGGTTGAGCTGGCGCAGCAGGCGCATCTCGCGCAGCAGGTCGTCGTCGTCGTCCAGGCTCATGCCGTCCATGCCGATGCCGAAGCGCAGGCCGCTGGCGCGAAAGGCGTGCACCGGGGCAACGCCGGAACGCAGCCGCAGGTTGGAAGACGCATTGGCGGCGACGATGACGCCGCGCTCGGCCAGCAGCTCGCACTCGGCCGGCGTCAGCCACACCGCGTGGGCGACGGTGAGACGCGGGCTGAGCAGGCCGATGGCGTCCAGGTGGGCGATCAGCCCGTCCGCATAGTGGGCGTCCGCCCACTCGCGCTGGTAACGGGTTTCCAGCAGGTGCATGTGCACCCGGCGGCCGCTGTCGGCGGAGCCGCGGGCGATGGCAGCCAGGGTGGCGTCGTCCACCCACTGCGGCCCCACCGGGCAGTACTGGAGCTGGAAGCCCTCGTGCTCGAAGGCGGCGGCCTGCTCCATCAGCGCCAGGTTCTCCGCCAGGCTGCGGCCGCCGGCGCGCATGGCGCGCAGGGCCTCGTGGTCGCCGGGCGGCACGCGCCGCAGCAGGTGGTCCAGCTCGCCATACACCACCGCGTTGCGGCCGGCGAAAGGCAGGGCGAAGGCGATGCGCAGGCCGACGTCGGCGGCGGCCTTGGCCACGCCTTGCGCCTCCTGCAGCAGGCGGTCGCCGCGCTGGGTGTTGTGGCAGTGGTTGGCGATGCCGGCGCCGCCTTCCACCATGCGGCCGAAGGCCACCACGGCGCGCAGCCAGGGATCGACCAGCGGCTCGCGGGCGAGGCCGGCCAGCCAGGTTTCCAGCGCCTCGTCATGGGCGCCGAAGGCGGCGCTGCGCAGGCCGCGGCCGTGGTCGTGGGCGTTGGCCGGCGCCGGCAGGGCGATCAGCGGTTGCACCCCGGATGCGTCCTCGGGCAAGTCATTACCCAGCGGCGTCAGCGCGGCGATGCGGCCATTCTCCAGCCGTATCTCCGCCGGGCCGTCGAGGCGGCCGCTGGCGGGGTCGGCCAGCACCGCCGCCACCCGCAATACGGTGGCCGGCGCGCTGCCGGCCGCGGCCCGGGCGGCGCGGCTCACAGCATGGCCCAACCGCCATCCACCGGCAGGTCTACGCCGGTGATCTGGCGCGACACGTCGGAGGCGAGGAAGAGGCAGGCGGCGGCCACGTCCTCGTCCTCGCTGATGCGGCGCAAGGCGTAGTCGGCGGCATGGCGGGCCACCGCCTGTTCTTCGCTGAGGCCCTCGCGCTTCATCATCTCGGGGATGACCTTGGTGCGGAAGCGCTCGCCATCCACCATGCCGGGCGCCACCATGTTCACGTTCACATTGAAGGGGCCGGCCTCCAGCGCCGCCGACTTGGTGGCGCCACGCAGCCCCCACTTCGAGGTGGAGTAGGCCATGCGGCCGGCGCGCCCGCGCATGCCGAAGGTGCCGCCGACATTCACGATCTTGCCGTAGCGCTGCTCCACCATGCCGGGCAGCACCGCATGCATGGTGTTGAAGCAGCCGGTGAGGTTGAGCTCGAGGATCTGGTCGAACTCGGCCCGGCTGGTGGTCCAGGCGGTGCGCCCAAGCGGGCCGGTGCCGCCGGCCACGTTCACCAGGATGTCGATGCGGCCGTAGGTTTCGATGGCGGCCGCCGCCAGCGCCTCGGTCTCGCTGCTGCGGGTGACGTCGCACTGCACCTGCAGCACCTGGGCGCCGAGGGCGCGCGCCTGCGCCGCCACCTCGTCCACCGCCGCCATGTCGCGGCCCGCCAGTACCAGGCGGCAGCCCTCGCGGGCGAAGGCCAGGGTGATGGCCGCGCCCATGCCCTTGGCCGGGCCGGTGATCACCGCGACCTTGTTGCCGAGTTTCAAATCCATCCGCTGCGCTCCGTGGGGTGCCGGCACGCTGTCGCGCACCGGTCGTTCTCCGAATGGCACCAAAGTTGCAGTGCACCGTCCAGGCCGGCAAGGCGGCGTTCCCCCCAAGGACCCGCGCGCTTCGAGACCGACCGCCACAAAACGATACGTGACTGGCTTGCGCGGGGATGTGCCAAAACCGCATCCCCTCGTTGCCCTTTTAGAAACTGCGCGCGTTCCCCCAAGGACAGCGCGCGGTTTCCCAGCCCCAGGAGAATGAATTGGCCTTCAGGAACATGCGCGTCTGGCGCTATCTAGAAGAAGTGGTCAAGGCGGGATCGGTGCGGCACGCGGCGGAGCGCCTGTACGTCACCCCGTCCGCACTGTTGCGGCGCATCCAGGACATCGAGTTCGACCTCGGCACGCCGCTGTTCGAGCGCAATGCCTCCGGCGTGCAGCTCACCGCCGCCGGCGAGCTTTTCATCGGCTGGGTGCGCACCCAGAACGCCGAGCTGCAGCGGGTGTGCTCGCAGATCGAGGAGCTTTCCGGCCTGCGCCGCGGCGAGATCCGCATCCACGTCAGCCAGGCCGCCGCGCGCAGCCTGCTGCTGGAAGAAATCAACCGCTTCCGCGCCCAGCACCCGCTGGTGAAGTTCAAGGTCACCGTCTCCGACCATGACACCGCGATGCGGGCGATGACCCAGTACGAGACCGACCTCATCCTCGTCTTCCGCCCGGTGCACGCCGCCGAGCTGCAGCCGCTGATGTCCATCGGCCAGGGCATGGTGGCGGTGATGGCGCACGATCATCCGCTGGCGGAAAAGGCGGTGCTGCGGCTGCGCGAGTGCCTGCAGTACGACATCGCCCTGCCGGACACCAGCTTCTCCGGCCGCCAGGTGATAGACGAAGTGCTGTCGCGCGGCACCGCGCGGGTGAACCCGGTGATGGAGGCCAACTCCTTCGAGCTGCTGTCCGACTTCGTGCGCCACAGCAACGCGCTGACCTTCCAGATCGACATCGGCGCCCGCCTGTGGCGCGACGATCCGACACTGGCGGTGCGCCCGCTGGACAACGTCGATTCCGCCCACGGCCCACTGGTGCTGGGCCAGTTGCGTGGCCGCAACCTGCCGGTGGCCGCGGCCAAGTTCGCCGAACAACTGGCCCGCCGCCTGGACGACATGCGCAGCCTGCCGCTGGCCGGCGGCGACGGCGAAGCCCCCCGCGGCAAGCCCGATGCCGGGGACGACGACGCCGGCGACGCCCCCGTCCCGCTGCTGCGTACCGCCTGAGCGCCCCATCCACTTAGGTGGCACACCACTCTGGTGCGGGAATGTTGCAAGCGCACCCCGACGGGGCGGAAAACACCTGGCAGCCAGCATGCCATCTGGCTGAAACGGCCAACAGGCAGCGAAACGCAGCGCTTTTTTCGCACGCCGGTGTAGCCCAAAAGGCCACGCCCGCCACGCGGGTGCTCCTCTAGCATCCCCGCCGGAAATACGCCGCAGCCGGAGGTCCCCCCGCCTCCAGGGCTGCGGTGGCTGCGGTGGCTGCGGTGGCTGCGGTGGCTGCGGTGGCTGCGGTGGCTGCGGTGGCTGCGGTGGCTGCGGTGGCTGCGGTGGCTGCGGTGGCTGCGGTGGCTGCGGGCAGCAGAGTATCCGACCCGGCGGACCCAATCCGCCCCACTGCGCGGCCCCCTCCCGGATCGGAGATCGGCAGCGCAACCTGGATGAAAGGCCCGCCGGGCACGCGCGGTCTTTTCCCCCTCGCGCGGGAGGGCCGAAGAGTGGGGAGCGCCCCGCAGGGGCGGCTGCCTGTCTGCGCTGCGAGCACCGCCACCC
>Ga0209699_100375_pt1 | contig 27760 bp, 31 predicted proteins | sample SynthPrep_1_END__FD_187204 | JGI IMG/M metagenome (GOLD analysis project Ga0209699, IMG submission 187204) | Synthetic microbial communities from Ohio, USA - SynthPrep_1_END_DS7_MetaG (SPAdes) (version 2) | ecosystem: Engineered > Bioreactor > Aerobic > Activated sludge | place: USA: Ohio...
ATAGCGCAGTGCTACACTGCACGAGTTTCGTGAATCGGAGGATTCGAATGTCCACTTCCTTGCAACCTGTTCATGCTCTGGTTCCAGGCGCCAACCTGGAAGCGTACGTGCATGCGGTCAACAGCATCCCGCTGCTGACTCCCGAGCAGGAGCGTGAACTGGCCGAAAATCTCTACTATCAGCAGGATCTCGAGGCTGCCCGCCAGATGGTGCTGGCCCACCTGCGTTTCGTGGTGCATATCGCCCGCAGCTATTCCGGTTATGGTCTGGCTCAGGCCGATCTGATCCAGGAAGGCAATGTCGGCCTGATGAAGGCGGTCAAGCGTTTCAATCCAGAGATGGGCGTGCGTCTGGTGTCCTTCGCCGTGCACTGGATTCGTGCGGAAATCCACGAGTTCATCCTGAAGAACTGGCGCATCGTCAAAGTGGCCACGACCAAGGCCCAGCGCAAGCTGTTCTTCAACCTGCGCAGCCAGAAGAAACGTCTGGCCTGGCTGAACAACGATGAAGTGACTGCCGTGGCCGAAAGCCTGGGTGTCGAGCCGCACGAAGTGCGCGAGATGGAAAGCCGCCTGACCGGCCAGGACATGGCTTTCGATCCGGCCAATGACGCCGACGATGACAGCGCCTTCCAGTCGCCCGCACACTACCTGGAAGACCACCGCTACGACCCGGCCCGCCAGCTCGAGGATGCCGACTGGAGCGACAGTTCCAGCAGCAACCTGCACGAAGCGCTGGAAAGCCTGGATGAGCGCAGCCGGGACATTCTCTACCAGCGCTGGCTGGCCGAGGAGAAAGCGACGCTGCACGACCTGGCTGCCAAGTACAATGTGTCGGCCGAGCGTATCCGCCAGCTCGAGAAGAATGCGATGAACAAGCTCAAGGGCTGTATCGCCGCCTGATCCATCGCGAAAGAAGAAGCCGCACCCTGGTGCGGCTTTTTCATGCCTGCAGAGTAGGGTGCGCTGTGCGCACCACCGGCAATCCGAATGAATATGCGGTGCGCATGGCGCACCCTGCGATCATCCTACAACCCGCGCGGCCACCAGTGTGGGCGTTGTGCCTTGAGCTGGTTGAGGTAGTGGCTGCCACCCAGTTGATTCATCTGCTGGCGAATCCAGGCGGCGCGACGAATCACGTAGCCATTCGGGTGTCCCGCGCTCCAGCGCAGCGGGTTGGGCAATACCGCCGCCAGTTGGCTGGCCTGCCGACGGTCGAGGTACGGTGCACCGATGCCGAAATGATGCTGTGCGGCGGCTTCGGCGCCGAAGATGCCATCGCCCCACTCGACGCTGTTGAGGTAGACCTCGAGGATGCGCTCCTTGGACCAGAGCAGTTCGATCAATGCGGTGAACCAGGCTTCCAGCCCCTTGCGCAGCCAGCTGCGACCGGACCAGAGGAACAGGTTCTTGGCCACCTGCTGGCTGAGGGTGCTGGCGCCACGTAGCGAGCCGCCGCTCTGGTTGTGCGCCAGTGCGGCCTGGATGGCACCCATGTCGAAGCCCCAGTGTTCGGCGAACTTCTGATCCTCGGCGGCGATCACCGCCATCTTCAGATGATCCGGCAGCTCGTTCCACGGGCGCCACTGGCGCTTGAGCTCCAGCGATTGTCCGCTGCCCCAGGATTCGATCTTGCGTTCGATCATCAGCGCCGTGCCGGGCGGCGGCACCCAGCGCAGCGCGAGCACCAGCAGGGCGCTGGTCAGCATCAGCCAGAGCAGCAGTTTCAGCAGGCGGCGGGTCAGGGCTCGGAGCATGGAGTCTCGCAACGATTGGCGGTGGCGCTATTAAAACAAAAAATAGGCGGGGAAATTCCCGAGCCGTCGCACGATTGCGCGCAGGTGTGACAATAGCAACCATTTCGCCTTGGCTCCCAATGGTTAAACTGCGCCCATGTCGATCTCACCTGGAGGTTCCATGGCTCGTCTCTGGCTGCTGTTATCCGCTTTTGCCGGCTTTACCGGGGTGGCCCTGGGCGCTTTCGCAGCTCACGGCCTGAAGCACAGGCTCAGCCCCGAATACCTGACGGTGTTCCAGACCGGCACGCACTACCAGTTGATCCATGCCCTGGCCCTGTTCGGTGTCGGCCTGCTGGCATTGCATGCCCCCGGCCGCCTGGTCAACCTGGCCGGTGGCGCCTTCACCCTGGGTATCGTGCTGTTCTCCGGCAGCCTGTATCTGTTGACGCTCAGCGGCATTGGCAAGCTGGGCATCATCACCCCGTTCGGCGGTGTCGCCTTCCTGTTCGGCTGGGTTTGTCTGGGCCTGGCGGCCTGGAAACTGAGCTGACTCTGGCGTCAGAAATGAGGACGAATGGCGTCTTTTAGCCTTGGTCGTGGCCTGCTAACGGGCTAGAATGCCGGCCCTCTTCCTAGTTGTGACCGAGCCGTCATGCACATTCAGTTGAATGGTGAACCTTTCGAGTTGCCCGAGAAGCAGAGCGTCGCCGACCTGTTGGTTCGCCTCGATCTGACCGGGCGCCGGGTGGCGGTCGAGCTCAATCTGGACATCGTTCCACGCAGCCAGCACGAGACCACGCTGCTCGCCGAGGGCGATCAGGTGGAGGTGGTGCACGCCATCGGCGGCGGTTGATCCCTCTGAGGAGTTTCCCATGAGCCAAGTTCGCAGCGACAAGCCCTTTACCCTGGCCGGTCGTACTTACCAGTCGCGCCTGCTGGTCGGTACCGGCAAGTACAAGGATATGGACGAGACCCGCGACGCCATCGCCGCCTCCGGCGCCGAGATCGTCACCGTGGCCGTGCGTCGCACCAACATTGGCCAGAATCCGGGTGAGCCGAACCTGCTCGACGTGATCAGCCCGGACAAGTACACCATCCTGCCGAACACTGCCGGTTGCTACGACGCCGTGGAAGCCGTGCGCACCTGCCGTCTGGCCCGCGAACTGCTCGATGGCCACAACCTGGTCAAGCTGGAAGTGCTGGCCGACCAGAAGACCCTGTTCCCCAACGTCATCGAGACCATCAAGGCGGCCGAAGTACTGGTCAAGGATGGTTTCGATGTCATGGTGTACACCAGTGACGATCCGATCATCGCCCGTCAACTGGCCGAGATCGGCTGCATCGCGGTGATGCCGCTGGCCGGCCTGATCGGCTCGGGCCTGGGTATCTGCAATCCGTACAACCTGCGCATCATCCTCGAAGAGGCCAAGGTGCCGGTGCTGGTCGATGCCGGCGTGGGCACGGCCTCCGATGCCACCATCGCCATGGAGCTGGGCTGCGAAGCGGTGCTGCTCAACAGCGCCATCGCCCATGCGCAGGATCCGATTCTCATGGCCCGCGCCATGAAGCATGCGGTCGAGGCCGGTCGTCTGGCCTACCTCGCTGGCCGCATGCCGAAGAAACTCTATGCCAGTGCATCGTCGCCGCTGACGGGCCTGATCAACTAGCGATTTGCTGCGCGTCGGTCCTGCTGCGTTGAAAGTAGGGCGTCCGTCCGCGAAATCCTGAGCACTCTACAAGAGCACAGCATGACCGATACCCAACAGCCCGAACTGACCGAAGACGGTCGCCAGCGCCGTACCATCAAGAGTTTCGTGATGCGCGCCGGGCGCATGACCGAAGGCCAGCAGCGCGGCCTGGACAAGGGCTGGCCGCAGTTCGGCCTGGAGCTCGAAGAAGGGCTGCGCGATTTCGATCAGGTGTTTGGCCGCAGTGCGCCGCGCACCTTCGAGATCGGTTTCGGCATGGGCCACTCCACTCTTGAAATGGCCGCTGCGGCGCCCGAGCAGGATTTCATCGGTGTCGAGGTGCACAAGCCGGGCGTGGGCGCCTTGCTCAATGGTGCGATGGCGCAGAACCTGAGCAATATCCGCGTGTACAGCTGTGATGCGCTGGAGGTGCTGCGTGACTGCGTGGCCGATGCCAGCCTGGATCGCGTGCTGCTGTTTTTCCCCGATCCCTGGCACAAGTCGCGCCATCACAAGCGCCGCATCGTTCAGCCGGCCTTTGCCGAGCTGGTGCGCAGCAAGTTGAAGGTCGGCGGTGTGCTGCACATGGCAACCGACTGGGAGAACTATGCCGAGCACATGCTCGAGGTGATGAGCGCGGCGCCGGGCTATCGTAATCTGGCGGCCGATGGCACCTATGTGCCGCGGCCCGAAGAGCGTCCCGTAACCAAGTTCGAACGCCGTGGCGAGCGCCTCGGTCACGGTGTATGGGATCTCAAGTTCCAGCGCCAGAGCTGAAGATCACTTCACGGCCCCGGGACGGGGCGGCTCGAATCAGAACCGGCAGGATGCACGATCAGATCGGGATAACCCGACGGGCCAGGACGGCACCTCACCGCAAGACACAACAACGATAAGCGCGCCTGCAAGGCGTGTAGATATTAGCGGCGCCGCTGTCATGGCGCCGCGAGGAGAGCATTGTGTTGAGATCGGTTTCCCTTTTGCTGCTGACTGCCCTGGCCTTTCAGGCCCAGGCCAAGGTCGACGCCAGCCAGGCTGCGCGCCTGGAGCAGGATCTGACCCCGCTGGGCGGCGAGCGCGCCGGTAATGCCAGCGGCACCATTCCCGCCTGGACGGGCGGCCTGGCGACCCCGCCGGCCAATTATCAGGCGGGTATGCATCACCCCGACCCCTATGCTGGCGACAAACTGCTGTATCGCGTCGACAGCCAGAACCTGGCGCAGTACGAGCAGCAATTGCCGGTGGGCCTGAAAGCCCTGTTGCAGAGCAACCCTGGTTTTTATCTGCGGGTTTTCCCGACCCGTCGTAGCGCTGCCGCACCACAGCGCATCTACGACGCCACGCGCTTCAATGCGCTCAATGCCGAGCTGATTTCCGGTGGCAACGGTGTGCAGGGGGCGGCTGCCGGCGTGCCGTTCCCGATACCGCAGAACGGCCAGGAAGCCATCTGGAACCATATCATGCGTTACCGTGGCGACCAGATCAGCATGGCGACCAACCAGGCGGCGGTGCTCGCCAACGGCAGCTACAACCTGCTCAAGCTCGAGCGTGATGTCTACTTCCTCTATGGCCGTGAAGGCGTCGCCCCGCAGGATCTGGACAACACCCTGTTCTACTACAAGTACAAGGTGGTGGCCCCGGCCAAGCTGGCCGGTTCGGCCCTGGTCGTGCAGGAGACGCTCGATCAGGTACTGGCGATCCGCAAGGCCTGGCGTTTCAACCGTGGCGAGCGCCGTGTGCGCCGCCTGCCGATGCTCGCTTACGACACCTTGCAGCCCGATACCAATGGCCTGGCCACTGCTGACCAGGTCGACTCCTACAACGGTGCGCCGGATCGCTACGAATGGCAGTTGCTGGGCAAGCGCGAGATGCTGGTGCCCTACAACAGCTACGCCGTACACCAGAAGGACATTCCCTACGCCGACATCCTGCATGCCAAGCACATCAACCCCGAGTTGCTGCGTTACGAGCTGCACCGTGTCTGGGTGGTAGAGGCGGATCTGCGTACCGGCTTCAGCCATCCCTATGGCAAGCGTCGTTTTTATCTGGACGAGGACAGCTGGCAGATTCTGGCAGTCGACCTGTATGACCGCAGCGGTGCCCTGGTCGGTCTGCAGGAAGCCCACCCGATCAGTTATTACGACGTGCCGATGTTCGGCTCTACCCTGGAAACCATCTACGACTTCAAGGGCAGCCGTTACTTCGCCGACGGTCTGGACAACAACGAGAAGATGTACGACTTCAATGCCAGGCTGAGCCCACGCGACTTCACCCCGCAGGCACTGCGCCGCGAAGGCAACTGAGCCTTGCTCAGGCGCGCGACCAGCGCATCGTCAGCTCCGGCTGGCCGGTGTGCGGGTCGCGTGTCTCGGCCACCGCCAGGAAGTCGTTGGCCCGGTAGAAGGCCATCGCGCGGTGGTTGGCGCAGTAGACGCCGAGTTCGAGGCTGTCGCGCCTGCGCTTGGCCTCGTCCAGCAACTGGCGGCCCAGGCCACGGCCCTGGGCGTGCGGGCTGACGAACAGTGCGGCCAGGCGCGCCCCGTGCAGCGACATGAAAGCGAGTGCCTGCCCGTTCTCCTCGAGCACCCAGGTTTCGGCCTGTGGCAGGTAGTGTTCGCGCATGGCGGGCAGCTGTGCGTGCCAGAACTCTTCCGCAACGAAGTCGTGTGCCTGGATCGAAGCCTCGAGCCAGAGCGTGAGTACGGCTTCGCTGTCAGAGGAGCGGTAGGGGCGAATCATCTTGAAGTCCTGTTCGAAAAGGAGGTGAATCCATGGCGGTTCGGTTACATATCTTCGGCGCATCCGGCTCCGGCACCACCACTCTGGCCCGGGCCTTGGCCGAGCGTTGCGGTTGGCTGCACCTGGATACCGACGATTTCTACTGGCTGCCCAGTGAGCCTCCGTATCTGCACAAGCGCCCGCCGCAACAGCGGGTCGAGCTGATCCGCGAGCAGGTCGCGCACGCGCCGGACTGGGTGTTGAGCGGCTCGCTGTGCAGTTGGGGCGAGGCGTTGGTTCCTTCGTTCAGCCACGCGCTGTTTCTGCGTCTGGACGATGAAGAACGCATGCGCCGCCTGCGCCTGCGTGAGGCGCAGCGCTACGGTGAGCGCATTCAGCCAGGTGGCGACATGCACGCGCAAAGCCTGGCCTTCATCGATTGGGCTGCGGCTTACGAGCAGGGTGGCCTGCAGACTCGCAGCCTGCGGATGCACGAAGCCTGGATCGAGCGGCAACTGACCTGCCCGCTGCTGCGGCTGGATTCGACGAATGAAACTCCCGATCAACTGGCCGATCACGTTCTGGCGTGGCTGCTGGACTGACCTGTTGGGGGCGCAACCCGGGCACGCCCGCTAGTTGCGGTCGGCAAGGATGCCGATGACCACGAAGATCAGGATCAGCACCGGCGCCAGGGTGAAGTTGTTGAAGTGAGCCAGGCCCTTGGCCAGCCAGGGCGTGAGGAAGACGATGGCCAGGCCGTAGCCGACCGCGCAGAACACCACGAACAGCAAGGTGCGCAGAACGAAATTGAGATTGCCGATGGTGCGTTGAACCCAGGCATTGATCGCCGGACCGAACAGCACCAGCAAGGTGGCCATGATAGCCAGGGAGATATCGCCGAGGTGGCTACGGCTCCAGCGCGAAAGGGTGACGATCAGATCCAGTATCAGATCCATTGGGACTCCTCGAGGGTCAGGCTTGTTCTACGCGGTTACGGCCTTCGCGTTTGGCGCGGTACAGGGCCGTGTCGGCCCGTTGCAGCAACTGCTCCAGGCTCTCCTGTGGGTGAGCGGTGGCATGGCCGATGCTGGTGGTGATCGGATATTCGCCTTGCGAGTGGCGGTACGGTGCTTCGGCAATGCATTGGCGCAGTCGTTCAGCGGTGCGGCGAGCCGATTCGGCGTCGACATCCTGCAGCAGGATGATGAACTCTTCGCCGCCATAGCGGCCCAGTGGCTCGTTCGCACGCAGGTTGGCAGTGAGCGTGCGCACGAAATGCTTGAGCACTTCGTCGCCAGCCTGGTGGCCGAGGTTGTCGTTGACCTGTTTGAAGTGGTCGATGTCCAGCAGCAACAGTGAGAGCGGTTGGCGCAGGGGGCTCAGCTCACGTTGGGCGAGCTCGAAGATCATCGGCCTGGAATAGGCGTTGGTCAGCGGATCGTGGCTGAGCTGGTGTTCGAGCATCGCATGCAGGCGCTCGTTGAGCATGAGAATGAAACCGACCGAGATGCAGATCGCCAGCAGACCGTGGGTGGAGAAATACAGGGCATTGAGCGGTGTAGGCGCCAGGAAATCGCCGCCACCGCTGGGGTTGAGCACGGCATTGATGATCCGGGCCAGTGACACCAGAGCGTCGAAGAGTACCGTGATAGCCGTGAACAGGTAGGGAAAATGCGCGCGCCCGGCTTCGCGTGGGCGGTGGCGCAGCACGTCGAGGCCGAACAGGAACAGCAGCACGCCGGAGACGCTGGAGAAGATCACTACACGGATGGCGTATAGATCCTGCCCGTAGAAACAGTAGACCAGCCCCAGGTTGGCCAGCAGCAGGGCGATGATCAGCAGCCGGCCGTGGCGTCGCTGGTCGAAGAAGGCGCGTCCACCGTAGTAGATCAGTGCAGTGGCGCCCATGGCCGCAGCGTTGGCCACCACTATCGAGAACGCCTCGGGCACCATGCCGCGCAGGCCGTAGAGCACGGAGGCGACCGCCACGCAGAGCATGCTGACGCTCCAGTGTCGCGCCCCCTGCTGACGATCGCGCACGGCGCTGGGCATGGCCGACAGCACGATGGCCATCAGCAGGCTCAGGGCGGCGAGAATGAAGACGATGCTGCGCGGGTCAAGCACGACTGGGTTCCCTGTCGGCGCACGATTAAGCGCCATAGACTACCGCAATAGCCTGGGCCTGTGGCCAGGAGGCTGTCGGACTGGATGCTGTTCTACTGCGAGAAAGCCGAAGTTGGACGTTTTTTCCGCATTTCCTCGTCAAATAGCGGGCTATTCTCCTCGAAAAACCGGGAAAACTGCCTAAAATCGGGCTTCCTCTCGTTACGAACGATAAAGTCCGACAGGCTCCTAGCCGAGGAACAGCTGCAGCAGATCGTTGAGAAACAGCTGACCTTTTTCAGTGGCCACCAGCCGGGCGTCGTTGGTCTGTAGCAGACCACGCTGCTCGGCTTCGCGACGGGCCTGTGCCAGTTGTTGCAACGGCAGGCCGGTGCGCTGGCTGAACAGCTCGACTGGCGCGCCCTCGGTCAGGCGCAGCACGTTCATCAGGAACTCGAAGGGTAGCTCGTCGGCATCCAGCAGGCGTTCGCCCGCCTGACAGGCCTTGGCTGGATCGAGGTAGTCCTTCGGCAGACGGGTTTTCCAGGTGCGCAGGATGCGCCCGGTGGGCGTGCTCAGCTTGGCGTGGGCGCCGGCACCGATGCCGAGAAAATCGCCGAACGTCCAGTAGTTGAGGTTGTGCCGCGCCTGCTTGCCCGGGCGCGCATAGGCGGATACCTCGTACTGCGCGTAGCCTTCTGTGGCGAGCAGCGCCTGGCCGGCTTCCTGGATGTCCCACAGGAGATCGTCTTCCGGAAGTTCTGGTGGCTGGCTCCAGAACACCGTGTTCGGCTCCATGGTCAGCTGGTACCAGGACAGGTGCGTCGGTGCCTGGGCGATGGCGGTGCGCAGGTCGAACAGGGCGTCCTCGATGCTCTGCTCGGGCAGGCCGTGCATCAGGTCGAGGTTGAAATTGTCGAAGCCCGCCGCACGCGCCATGTCGGCTGCACGAATGGCCTCATCGCCGTTGTGGATGCGTCCCAGCGCCTTGAGCTTGGCCTCCTGGAAGCTTTGCACGCCGATGGACAGGCGGTTGATGCCCAGTGCGCGGTAGCCTTTGAACTTGGCCTGTTCGAAGGTGCCGGGATTGGCTTCCAGAGTGATCTCGATGTCGTCTGCAAAGGCGATACGGCGTTCCACGCCCTCCAGCAGACGGCCGAGGGAGCGGTCGGAAAACAGGCTGGGCGTGCCACCCCCGAAGAAGATCGAGGTCAGGGGACGGCCATGGACGTGTTGCAGGTCGACGTCGAGGTCGGCCAGCAGGGCGTCGACGTACTCGTCTTCCGGTAGCGTCGGCCCGGCGGCGTGGGAGTTGAAGTCACAGTACGGGCATTTGCGCACGCACCATGGAATGTGGATGTAGAGCGCGAGGGGCGGGAGCAGGAAGCGCCCGCCAGCGGTATCGCTCATGCCAGCCTCAGGCGCTGCTTGAGCAGGGCCATGGCGCGTGCGCGGTGGCTGAGGCGGTTCTTCTGTTCGGATGGCATCTCGGCACTGGAGCACTCGCCCTCCGGCACCCAGAACAGCGGGTCGTAGCCGAATCCGTGCTCGCCACGGGCCTCGTGCAGGATGCGCCCGTGCCAAAGGCCTTCGCAGAGGATCGGCAGCGGGTCATCGGCATGGCGCACCAGCGCCAGGGCGCAGACGAACTGGGCGCCGCGCTCGGCATCCGGTACGTCCTTGAGGGCGTCGAGCAATTTGGCGTTGTTGGCCGCATCGCCCTTGCCATCGGCATAGCGCGCCGAATAGATGCCGGGGGCGCCGCCGAGGGCATCCACCGCCAGGCCGGAGTCGTCGGCCAGCGCCGGCAGGCCGGAGATGCGCGCGGCATTGCGAGCCTTGAGGATGGCGTTCTCGACGAACGACAGACCGGTCTCTTCCGGCTCGACCTGACTGAATTCACCGATGGAGCGCACGCGCACGGCGTCGCCGAGCATGGCTTGCAGTTCCTTGAGCTTGCCGGCGTTGTGGCTGGCCAGCACCAGTTCCTTGAAGTCAGTCATCGGGGAACATTTCCTGGTTGAAGGTGATGCGGTGCGCGTCGTCGCCCTGCCGCACGTTCAGCGTGAAACTCAGCACTTCGCGGGTCTTGAAGGGGAACTGTGCCAGGTAATAGATGGCACCGCCCTCGGTGACCTGGCGGAAGGTCAGGGCGGTGCTCTTGCCCAGCAGATCCTTCACCTCGCCGCCGACCACGGCGGTGCTGGGCTTGCTGGCCTTGAGCACGGCGACGTTGATCACGCCCTGGGTCTTGCTGCGGGTCAGGCCGGCTGCTGCGGCCACGTCCGGCTGGATGAAGCTGGAATTGAACACGCTGTAATGCACGTCGAGATCGCCGAAGCTCTGCTTGCGTTCGGCGGCGGCCGGCAGGGACAGGCACAGGGCGATCAGGAAGGGGATGATGCGGCGCATGATGTTCTCCTCGTTCAGACCGCGACGCGGTGGGCGGACAGATCCGCACCGCTGATGCGGTAGATGCCGATTTCGCCCAGCAGGTTGGGCCAGATGCGGCTTGCCAGGCCATGGCGATGGTCACGATCGACCGCCAGGCGTTCTTCCACACGAGCACCCTGGGCGTGGCAGAGACGCTCGAAGTCCTCGAAGGTGCAGAAGTGGATGTTCGGCGTGTTGTACCAGGTATAGGGCAGGAAGTCCGACACCGGCATGCGACCTTTCGTCGTCAGGTACCAGCGGCAGCGCCAGTGCCCGAAGTTGGGGAAGGTGATGATGCAGGTCTTGCCGACGCGCAGCATTTCGGCCAGCACCTTGTCCGGGTAGTGCAGTGCCTGTAGCGACTGCGTCATGACCACCACGTCGAAGCTGTTGCTGGCGAAGTTGCCGAGGCCCAGGTCGAGGTTCTGCTCGATGACGTTGACGCCACGCTCGATGCACAGGGCGATCTTGTCCGGGTCGATTTCCAGGCCGTATCCGGCAACCTGCTTGTTGTCGCGCAGCCAGGCCAGCAACTCGCCGTCGCCGCAGCCCAGGTCGAGCACGCGGCTGCCCGGGGCGATCCATTCCTGGATGATGTCCAGATCCGCTCGCATGCTCATACCTCGATTCGCTTCATGTAACTGCCGAACGCCTGCAGGTAACGCGGGATCGGCATGAGGAAGGCGTCATGGCCCTGCGGCGCATCGATCTCCAGGTAGCAGACATTCTTCTTCGCCGCCGTCAGGGCGTCGACGATCTCCCGCGAGCGGGCAGGGGAGAAGCGCCAGTCGGTGGTGAAGGACATCAGACAGAAGTCCGCCTTGGCCACGGCCAGGGTCTGCGCCAGGTCACCGCCATGGGCGGCGGCCGGGTCGAAGTAGTCCAGCGCCTTGGTCATCAGCAGGTAGGTGTTGGCATCGAAGCGGCCGGAGAACTCCTCGCCCTGATAACGCAGGTAGCTTTCCACCTGGAATTCGACGCTGTGGAAGTCGTAGTTGAGCTTCTCGCTCTTCAGGCCCCGGCCGAATTTCTCGCCCATGGCGTCGTCGGACAGGTAGGTGATGTGCCCGACCATGCGTGCCAGCATCAGGCCGCGTTTCGGGATCACGCCCTGCTCCTGGAAATGTCCGCCATGGAATTCGGGATCGGTGAGGATGGCCTGGCGTGCCACTTCGTTGAAGGCGATGTTCTGCGCCGACAGCTTGGGGGCCGAGGCGATGGCCAGGCAATGGCGCACGCGCTCCGGGTAGCTGATGGTCCACTGCATGGCCTGCATGCCGCCGAGGCTGCCGCCGATCACTGCCGCCCATTGCTGGATACCGAGCACATCGGCCAGGCGCGCCTGGCTGTGCACCCAGTCTTCCACGGTCATCACCGGGAAATCGGCGCCGTAGGGTTTGCCGGTCGCCGGGTTGGTGCTGCTCGGGCCGGTGGAGCCGTTGCAGCCGCCCAGGTTGTTGAGGCTGACGACGAAGAACTTGCGCGTGTCGATGGGCTTGCCGGGGCCGATGCAGCTGTCCCACCAGCCGGGTTTTCGATCGTCCGGGCTGTGATAGCCGGCAGCATGGTGGTGGCCGGACAGAGCATGGCAGATGAGTACGGCATTGCTGCGTGCGGCGTTCAGTTCGCCGTAGGTTTCGACGACCAGTTCGTAGTCGGACAGGCTGCGTCCGCAGGCCAGTGCCAGCGGTTCGCTGAAACGGAATACCTGGGGGCTGACCAGGCCGACGGAATCTTCGGGAAAGGCAGTGGGCATGGAGGCGCTGCTAATGAATCGGAGGAGGGCGCCAGTCTAAAGAGCACCGACCCGAGCAGCAAGCGAGCAGGCCCGGAAGTGGCCGGTGCCTCGACTGTCCTCAGAGGCTGCGTGGGCGCGCCACCACCGGCAGGCTCACCACCTTGCCCTGGCGTTGCACCGGCGCCGGGCGACGCAGAATGCGCAGCATGTCGGCTGCCTGGGCCAGTTGCTGCTCCAGTTCTTCGCGGTAGCGCGCCAGTTGCTGGCTGCGCTTGCGCGTCTGCTGCGTTTCCTGGGCCAGGGCCTTGAGACGCAGCATGTGGGTTTCCAGCATCTGCTTGTGTTCCAGGGTGTGCTGCATCAGCGGCATCAGGGCATCGGCGGCCCATTGCTCGGCGTCCTGGCGCAGGCGCTGGTGCAGGCCGATCACCTCCTGGGCCAGGGTGGCGAAGAAACGTCGGGTCAGGCTGCGTTGCTCGGTGAGCAGGGTCTTCACGTGCAGGCGGAACTGGTCGCCCTTGGCTTGCAGTTTCTTCAGTTCACGCAGGTAGCGCTGGATCTTGAACTGCGGCGCATCGACGCCGCCCAGCGGATTGTCTTCGTTATGTCGGCGATAGATGGCGGCGACCATCTTGTTGGCCATCTCGGCTTCGTGCTGCAGATTGTGCAGATCCTGCTCCACGGCGCGGAAGAAATGCAGGATGGCCTGGTTGATGCCCAGAGTCGTCCAACTGCCGGTGAGGTTGCGACGTACCTCGGTCAGATGTTCTTCCAGGCGCTCGGCGCGTGCGGCATGGCGCAGCAACTGACCCTGACGGAGCAGCAGGCGCTGGTTGGTCTTGAGGCCGAGCAGGCGCTTGTGATGCTGGGTGTGGTCTTCCTTGGTCTTGGCGGTCAGTTCGAACAGCAACTGGCCATTGTCCTGTTGGTGGTTGCCGAGCAGGGCCAGCTGTTCGCTGACCTTCTCCAGACGCAGATTGAGCACGTGCTGGCTGTTGTTGAGCAACGCCAGCACCTGGCGCACCACGTGGTCTTCGATCAGGCGTTCCTTCTGCGCGACGATGCGCTCGCAGAGCAGGTTCTCCAGCTCGGCCATCTGGCTTCGCGCCAGGAGTTCCTCGTCCTTGCGTACCTTGGCCAGCAGCGCCTGCTTGGCCGACAGCGGCAGCACGTCCTGCTTGGCGATGCCCAGCTGCTTGGCCGTGGCACTCTGGATCTGGTTGATGGCGTTGTGCACGAAGGTTTCGCCGGCCAGGTCGTCCCACAGCACGTCGATCTTGTTCAGCACGGCGAACAGGCTGGTCTGCGCGTCCTCGTCGAGCTGGCGGATGTGCTGCTGCCAGATGCTCATGTCGCTGGCGGTGACGCCGGTGTCGGCCGACAGCAGGAAGATGATCGCCTGGGCGTTGGGCAGCATCGACAGGGTCAGTTCCGGCTCGCTGCCCAGGGCGTTGAGGCCGGGCGTGTCGAGAATGCGCAGGCCCTGGCGCAGCAGCGGGTGGTCGAAGTTGACCATGGCATGGCGCCAGGCCGGTACCAGCACCTGGCCGCGCTTGCCGGTGCCTTCGAGCATATCCGGGTGAAAGCCGAGCTGGATCGCCTGCTCCACCGGCATGGCCTTGGTCTTGGCTACCTGGCTGAAAGCCAGTGCCATGTTGGCGGGGTCGCTGGTATCGAGCGGAATGTTCACCCAGTGCCTGGGGATGCGCTTGAATTGCGCGACGCTGGCCGAGGCCGTGCGCGTCTCGATCGGCAGCAGGCGAATGTAGGGGCGTTCCGAGCGGGGGTCGAAGAACAGCTCGGTGGGGCACATGGTGGTGCGCCCGGCATGCGAAGGCAGCATGCGCTGGCCGTATTCGGAGAAGAACAGGCTGTTGATCAGCTCGGTCTTGCCACGGGAGAACTCGCCGACGAAGGCCAGGGTGATGTGATCGGTGCGCAGAATCTTCAGTGCGCGTTCGAGCCTGGCCTGCACGGCGTCGGAGTTGAGCCGGTTGTGTTCCAGCCAGCTGCGATAGCGGGTGATCTCGCGAATCAGCTCGCGTTTCCAGGCAACGTAGGCGTCAACCTGCTGGCTGAGACGTTCCATGCTCATCCTGGCTCTCCTCTGGGCAGGATCATCCGCTTGCCGATCCTGGGTAGTGCCTCGTCGGTGGTTCGCTTCGGTTCGCCGCATGAGGCGCGGCATGCGCGAGAATGACTTGCATTATGCAAGGCGCGCGATGCACGTCAATTGGCCGCCTCGACAGACCCGCCTTATGGTCAGGGCAAGTGGCTGAACGGTCGTCAGGGGCGCTGCAGGCCGGGAATGGGAGGCAGGTCTTGCGGGGCGCGGATGCGCAGGCGCTTCTGTCGGTTGAGTTCGCCACTTTCCAGGCTCACCTGGCTCTTGGCGACACCGAAGGCCTTGGCCAGGAAGGCCTGTAGATGAGCATTGGCCTTGCCCTCGACCGGCGGGGCGGTGAGGCGAATCTTCAGCCGTTCACCATGCAGCCCGGCGAACTCGTCCTTGCTCGCTCTGGGCTGCAGATGGCAGTCGAGAATCAGATCCTCGCCGTCCCAGCGGTAGAAACTCATCTTCAGAGGAAGGGGCTGAGCATCGGTGGCAGTCCGGTGGAAGCCGCCAGGCCGCCGATGACGAAACGGTCGATCAGGTTGATGGTGATGAAGGCGAAGATCGGCGAGATATCCAGGCCGCCCAGGTTCGGCAGCAGCTTGCGAAACGGCGCCAGCAGCGGTTCGCAGATCTGGTTCACCAGTTGCGCGCCGGGGTTGTAGCTGCCCGGTGCGACCCAGGAGAGGATCACGCTGATGATCAGGGCGAAGAAGAATACCTTGAGGAACAGCGAGGTCACGCCGATCACCGACCACACCAGCAACTGCAGGATGAAGCCACCGACGTTGTAGCCCATCAGTGTCAGGGTGACCGCCATCAGCAGCAACTGCACCAGGATGGCGAGGATCAGCGAAGCCAGGTCAAGCCCGGCGAAGCCCGGAATGATGCGACGCAGCGGCGTCAGCAGCGGTTGCGTGGCCTTGACGATGAACTGGCTCAGCGGGTTGTAGAAGTCGGCGCGTACCAGTTGCAGGATGAAACGCAGCAGCACGATCAGCAGGTACAGGCTGCCGAGGGTCTGGATGATGTAGATCAGGGCTTCGATGAGTCCGGACATGCTGTCTCCTTATTGGCCCAGTTGTTCGGCCAGTTCGGCCGAGCGATTGGCGGCGGCATTCAGTGCCTGTTGTACCAGCGCTTCGAAGCCGCCGGCCTGGAAGGTTTTGATCGCCGCTTCGGTGGTTCCGTTCGGCGAGGTGACACGACGACGCAGTTCGGCCGCGTCGACATCGCTTTCACTGGCCATGCGCGCTGCGCCCAGTGCGGTCTGGATGCTCAGGCGCGCGGCGGTTTCGCGTGGCAGGCCGAGTTTTTCGCCGGCCTCGGTCATGGCTTCAATCAGCAGGAAGAAATAGGCCGGGCCGCTGCCGGAGACGGCGGTGACGGCATCGAGCTGGGCCTCTTCGTCCAGCCACAGGGCCAGGCCGACGGCGCTCAGCACCTGTTCGGCCTGGGCCTTCTGTGCGGCGCTGACGCGCGGGTTGGCGAACAGCCCGGACACGCCCTGGCGCAGCAGCGCCGGGGTATTGGGCATGCAGCGCACCACAGGGCGCTCGCCCAGCCAGTTTTCCAGGCTGGCACAGCTGATACCGGCGGCGATGGAGATGATCACCTGATTGGCGGCCAGGTGCGCGGCCAGATCCAGGCACACGGTCTTCATGATCTGCGGCTTGACGGCCAGCACGATCAGGTCGGCGCCCTGGATGGCTGCGGCGTTATCCGCGAAGGTGGCGATGCCGTGCTCCTGCTGCAGGCGTGCACGCTGCTCGTCACCAGGCTCGCTGGCGCGAATGGCGCTGGCCGCCACGCCCTGGGCGCGCAGGCCGCCAATCAGGCTGGCGGCCATGTTGCCGGCGCCGACGAAGGCGATGATCGGGTTGCTCATTGTGGGGAGTTCCTTCATTCAGTGAATGGGCTGGCCATAGTCGCGGGCGCCGAACAGGGCGGTGCCGATGCGCACCCAGGTGGCGCCTTCGGCGATGGCGGCCTCCAGGTCATGGCTCATGCCCATGGACAGGGTGTCGAGATTCAGTGACAGCTCATCACGCAATTGGCGCAAACGGGCGAAGGCCGCATGTTGCGCGGCCACGTCGTCAGTGGGTTCGGGAATCGCCATCAGCCCGCGCAGGCGCAGATTGGGCAGGGCGCTGACGGCTCTGGCCAGCTCGGGCAACTCTTCAGGGCTGCACCCGGACTTGCTGTCTTCCCCGCTGACGTTGATCTGCAGGCAGACGTTCAGCGGCGGCAGGTGCGCGGGGCGCTGATCCGAGAGGCGTTGGGCGATTTTCAGGCGATCCACCGAATGTACCCAGTCGAAATGCTCGGCGATAGGCCGGGTCTTGTTCGACTGAATGGGGCCGATGAAGTGCCAGATCAAGGGCAGATCGTCCAGTTCGGCCTGCTTTTCCAGGGCCTCCTGCAGGTAGTTTTCGCCGAAGTCGCACAGCCCGGTTGCGTGGGCTTCGCGAATGGCCTCTGCCGGTTTGGTCTTGCTCACGGCGAGCAGGCCGATATCCGCCAAATTGCGTTGCGAGGCTTGCGCCGCCTCACGGATGCGCGCTCCGACCTTTGCAATATTCTCTGCTATCGTGGACATTACCTGCGCTCTATAAGCCCGACCATTGAAGAGGGCGTCTACAAATTGCTGCGCTCGACCATGCTGCGTTGAATTCAGCCGCAAAATGCTCATGTACAGCCTGTACACTGCGTTTGTTCGCCTGACTTCGCCTTGCCTGACCTTCGCTCGCGGTTTTGTAAACATCCTCTCGGGGTTCGCGGCATTCTACCTGCTTGCTTGTAATTGGGGAGTCCCATGGATATCACTGAGCTGCTCGCCTTCAGCGCCAAGCAAGGTGCGTCGGATTTGCACCTTTCGGCGGGGCTGCCGCCGATGATCCGCGTCGATGGCGACGTGCGTCGCATCAACCTGCCGCCGCTGGATCACAAGCAGGTACACGCGCTGATCTACGACATCATGAACGACAAGCAGCGCAAGGATTACGAAGAGTTTCTGGAAACCGACTTCTCCTTCGAAGTGCCGGGCGTGGCACGCTTCCGGGTCAACGCCTTCAACCAGAACCGTGGTGCTGGTGCGGTGTTCCGTACCATTCCCTCGAAAGTGCTGACCATGGATGACCTGGGCATGGGCGAGGTCTTCCGCAAGATCACCGATGTGCCGCGTGGCCTGGTACTGGTCACCGGACCCACCGGTTCGGGCAAGTCGACCACCCTGGCGGCGATGCTCGACTACCTCAACAGCAACAAGTACCACCATATCCTCACCATCGAAGACCCCATCGAATTCGTTCACGAGTCGAAGAAGTGCCTGGTCAACCAGCGTGAAGTGCACCGCGACACCCACGGCTTCTCCGAAGCGCTGCGTTCGGCCCTGCGTGAAGACCCGGACATCATCCTGGTGGGTGAGATGCGTGACCTGGAAACCATCCGCCTGGCGCTGACCGCTGCGGAAACCGGTCACCTGGTATTCGGCACTCTGCACACCACCTCGGCTGCCAAGACCATCGACCGTGTGGTCGACGTGTTCCCGGCCGAGGAGAAGTCGATGGTGCGTTCGATGCTCTCCGAATCGCTGCAGGCAGTGATTTCGCAGACACTGCTGAAGAAGATTGGCGGTGGCCGGGTCGCGGCTCACGAAATCATGATCGGTACCCCAGCCATCCGTAACCTGATTCGTGAGGACAAGGTCGCGCAGATGTACTCGGCGATCCAGACCGGTGGTGCGCTGGGTATGCAGACGCTCGATGCCTGCCTGAAGACGCTGGTGACCAAGGGGCTGGTCAGTCGCGACAGTGCCCGTGAGAAGGCCAAGAGCCCGGAAAACTTCTAGGATCCTTGTCACGTTCAGCCCCGATTTTGCGTGGCTGCGTTAGCAACGGGTTCGACGGATCGGGGCGCATCGATCATTGGCGATGTCGGGTCTTTCCGGCCTGTTCTGACCGTATCGCGCGGGTTCGCGAAGGTGGGACGGGGTTCAAAACCTCAGCGACTGTGCCGCACGCTGGCAGTCGTCAGGCCCTGCCGGGGCCTTCATCGGGCGTGCAGTTGATTGGCGAGAGCGAAGATGGAATTCGAAAAACTACTGCGCCTGATGGTCGAAAAGGGCGGTTCCGATCTGTTCATCACCGCGGGTGTGCCGCCTTCGATGAAGGTCAATGGCAAGATCATGCCGGTGACCAAGAATGCCATGTCGCCGGAGCAGACTCGCGAGACCGTTCTGGGCGTGATGAACGAAGCGCAGCGCCGTGACTTCGCCGAGAATCACGAGTGCAACTTTGCCATCAGTGCGCGCGGCATCGGGCGTTTCCGCGTCAGTGCCTTCTATCAGCGCAACCTGGTAGGTATGGTGCTGCGCCGCATCGAGACCACCATTCCCACCCTCGATGAGCTCAAGCTGCCGGATATCCTCAAGAAGCTGTCGCTGACCAAGCGCGGCCTGGTGCTGTTCGTCGGCGCCACCGGCACCGGCAAGTCGACCTCGCTGGCGGCGATGATCGGCTACCGCAACCGCAACAGCAGCGGCCACATCATCTCCATCGAAGACCCGATCGAGTACATCCACCAGCACCAGAGCTGCATCGTCACGCAACGTGAGGTGGGCATCGATACCGAGTCCTTCGAGGTGGCGCTGAAGAACACCCTGCGCCAGGCGCCGGACGTGATCATGATCGGCGAGGTGCGCACCCGCGAGACCATGGATCATGCCGTGGCCTTCGCCGAAACCGGTCACCTGTGCCTGGCCACCCTGCACGCCAACAACGCCAACCAGGCATTGGATCGCATCATCAACTTCTTCCCGCCCGACCGGCAGAATCAGGTGTGGATGGATCTGTCGCTCAACCTCAAGGCCATCGTCGCTCAGCAACTGGTGCCGACCCCGGATGGCAAGGGCCGCCGCGCGGTGATCGAGGTATTGATCAACACCCCGCTGGCTGCCGACCTGATCCGCAAGGGTGAGGTGCACGAGCTCAAGGGCCTGATGAAGCGCTCCAACGAGCAGGGCATGCAGACCTTCGACCAGGCGTTGTACAACCTCTACACCCAGGGCGAGATCACCTACGAAGACGCGTTGCTCTATGCCGACTCGGCCAACGACCTGCGCCTGATGATCAAGCTCGGTTCGGAAACCGATGGCGACCATCTGACCAGCATGGCCCAAGGGCTGGCGCTGGAGGTCAGCGAGGAAGATCCGGGGCGTCGCTTCCGCTGATCGTGCCAAGGGGACGCGATGCGTCCCCTTCGTTTGTCCGGGCAATGCGTTTGCCCTTTCTACCGGCCAGCACCCGAGCCTGGCCATCGCGTTGTGCGCCGGCGCGTGCATCGCTCATCAACTGTGGTATCAGCGGGCCTTCCGGCAGGTGCTTCCAGAATCGTGTCGGCAGATGCTGCTGCATCACCGTGCGATTGAGCCGCGCCGGGTTGAAGGTGCTGCCGTAATAGGCGCGCCACAGGGCCTGTCCGGCATCTTCGGGCTGTTGCGCCCAGGCCTGCCATCGTTCCGGGCAGCGGCGCTCGTGCAGCAGGCGCTGGCCATCCCAGAACACCCCGTCGCGCGGTGTGGCGATCAACCAGCTGTGCTTGCCCAGGCGCTCGGCGAAATGGCCGCTGGCCGAGGCGAGGATGTCGTGCGCCGGTTCGAACCAGGCGACGAAGTCCGGCGCGCCTGCTGCCTCGCATGGCTGGAAACGCACGAAGGCATGCAGGTGATGCGCCTCGCGCCGTACCGCCTTGAGCCGGCGATGCAGTTCGCTGCCATCAGGGTCGCCCGCCAGTACGGCGCTGCGTTCACCCTGCACGAAACGCCAGAGCACGCGGTAGAGCAGGCTCCAGCGTTCCTCGCCGCGGTACTGCGCGGCGCTTTCCAGCAGGCCGAGCAATTCGGGCGAGACGCGCAGGCGGCCGCTGGGCTCCGGCGCACATTGCGCAGGCTCATCGAACAGGCTTGGCGCTGCCTCGTCGTCCAGCCACTGCAACTGATGCGGTGCCAGCCTCTGCAGCAAGGCGCGCCGCGCTGCCTGGCGCCAGGTGGCGAAGGTGCCGTCGAAACGCAGGCTGTGCATTACCACAGCGCCATCTGCGCCGGCGTATCACGCAGTTGCTGGCGCAGTACCACGGATTCGTGCTCCATCCGAGGTGGCCGGTAGTCCTGAGTGACGATGAAGGGTTTGGCCTTTTCCAGCACGCAGCGCAGGCGCGTCAGATCCTCGAAGCGGATACGACGCTCACGACGCAGCGCACCGAGACGCCTGGCGCTGAGCACGCCGATGCCGGGCACGCGAGCGATCAACGACTCGTCGGCGCGGTTGAGATCGACGGGAAACTGCTCGCGATTGGTCAGCGCCCAGGCCAACTTGGGATCGATGTCCAGCGCCAGGTTGCCGGGGCCGGCGAGCAGCTCCGTGGCGCTGAAGCCATAGCCGCGCATGAGGAAATCCGCCTGGTACAGACGATGCTCGCGCAGCAGCGGCGGCGCCTCGAACGGCACCGTTTTCGGACTCTGGGGGATTGGGCTGAACGCCGAGTAGTAGACGCGACGCAGGCGGTAGTCGTGATACAGGCTCTGCGCGTTGTGCAGGATGGTGCTGTCATCGGTGGCATCGGCGCCGACGATCATCTGTGTGCTCTGACCGGCCGGCGCGAAGCGCGGGGCCCGCTGTTCCTCCCGGGCCTCGCGCTCGCCGAGGTGGATGGCGTGCATGGCCTGGTGAATGCTGCCGACGTTCTTTTCCGGCGCCAGGCGCACCAGGCTGGTTTCGGTGGGCAGTTCGATATTGACGCTGAGGCGGTCGGCATACAGACCGGCCTCGGCGATCAGCTCCGGTGCGGCATCGGGGATGGTCTTGAGGTGGATGTAGCCGCGGAACTGATGCTCCTGGCGCAGCAGCTTGGCGACGCGGATCAGTTGCTCCATGGTGTAGTCGGCCGAGCGGATGATGCCGGAGCTGAGGAACAGGCCGCTGATGCAGTTGCGTTTGTAGAAGTCCAGGGTCAGGGTGACCACTTCCTCGGGGGTGAAGCGTGCACGCGGCACGTCGCTGGAGCGGCGGTTGATGCAGTACTGGCAGTCGTACAGGCAGAAATTGGTCAGCAGAATCTTCAGCAGCGCGACGCAGCGACCGTCCGGCGTGTAGCTGTGGCAGATACCCATGCCGTTGGTAGAGCCGATGCCATCCTTGCCCTTCGAGCTGCGCTTGGGCGCACCACTGCTGGCGCAGGAGGCATCGTACTTGGCGGCGTCGGCGAGAATGGTGAGCTTTTCGATCAGTTGCATGGTGCGCATATCGATACTGTTTTTTTATACAGTATACGGGCGTCTTACGCCGATCAAGCCGTTCGTTGTGTTGCGCCGCCCTGTCGTGCATGAAACCTTATCCCGGCATGCAGCGTCTGAAGCTGTATCTCGCACAAGGAGTTCGCCATGCAACGACAGGACACGCACAGCAAGCTGATCGGCTATCTGCTGTGGATCTTCGGCTTTCTCGGTTCGCACCGTTTCTACTACGGCAAGCCGGTGACCGGCACCATCTGGTTCTTTACCCTGGGGCTTTTTTTCATCGGCTGGATCATCGATCTGTTCCTGATCCCGGCGATGGATCGCGAAGCGGATCTGCGCTTTACGGCAGGCGATACCGACTACAACGTGGCGTGGATTCTGCTGACCTTCCTCGGTGTGTTCGGCGTCCATCGCATGTATCAGGGCAAGTGGATCACCGGGATCATCTATCTGTTCACCGGCGGCCTGTTCCTCGTCGGCGTGCTTTACGACTTCTGGACGCTGAACACGCAGATCTCGATCAGGAACGCGCAGCGTGGTTGAGCCTGTCTCAACAGGCTGTGCGCGCGGCGCACCCCAGGGGCGTCGCGCTCTGGGTGGGGTGCGCTGTGTACACCACTAATGGCTGGCCACCGACTACACATAAAAAGGGCATCCCATGGGATGCCCTTTTTCGTAACGCTGACTGGATCAGTCGTCGCTGTCGTCGTCGTCCGCGCCGTCGACCTTCATGCCCAGTTCCTTGATCTTGCGGGTCAGGGTATTGCGACCCCAGCCCAGCAGCAGAGCGGCATCGCGGCGACGGCCTGCGGTGTGCTTGAGGGCGGTCTCGATCATGATGCGTTCGAAGGCCGGTACCGCGGTATCCAGCAGGTTGGACTGGCCGCGGGCCAGTGCCTGGTCGGCCCACAGGCGCAGGGCCTGCTCCCAGTTGGTGACCGGTGCGGCGTCCTGCGGCTGGGTCAGCAGCTCCGGCGGCAGGTCGTCGACATGCACCTCGCGACCGGAGGCCATGACGGTGATCCAGCGGCAGGTGTTCTCCAACTGGCGCACGTTGCCCGGCCAGGGCAGGTGCTTGAGATAATCCTCGGTCTCGCTCTTGAGCAGCTTGGGCTCTACCGCCAGCTCCTGCGCGGCGCGGGCGAGGAAGTGGTTGGCCAGGGTCGGGATGTCTTCGCGGCGGTCGGCCAGGCGCGGGATGTGGATGCGGATGACGTTGAGGCGGTGGAACAGGTCCTCGCGGAACTTGCCGGCCTGCACCAGGGTTTCCAGATTCTGGTGGGTGGCGGCGATGATGCGCACATCCACTTTCACCGGAGTGTGGCCGCCGACGCGGTAGAACTCGCCGTCGGCCAGTACGCGCAGCAGGCGCGTCTGGGTGTCGGCCGGCATGTCGCCGATCTCGTCGAGGAACAGGGTGCCGCCATCGGCCTGCTCGAAGCGACCGCGCCGCTGGTTGGCCGCGCCGGTGAAGGCACCTTTTTCGTGACCGAACAGCTCGGACTCCATCAGATCCTTCGGGATAGCGGCCATGTTCAGGGCGATGAAGGGCGCCGCTGCGCGCGGACTGTGGCGATGCAGGGCGTGGGCTACCAGCTCCTTGCCGGTACCGGACTCGCCGTTGATCAGCACGGTGATATTGGAATGCGAAAGCCGGCCGATGGCGCGGAACACCTCCTGCATCGCCGGCGCCTCGCCGATGATCTCAGGGGTGCGTGCCTGCGCAGCCGGGACGGCCAGGCTCTGCTGCTCCTGGGCATGCTGGAAGGCACGCTTGACCAGGGACACGGCCTCGTCGACGTCGAACGGCTTGGGCAGGTACTCGAAGGCGCCGCCCTGATAGCTGGCGACCGCGCTGTCCAGGTCGGAGTGCGCGGTCATGATGATCACCGGCAGGCGCGGGTACAGCTCGCGGATGCGTGCCAGCAGGTCGAGACCGCTGGCACCGGGCATGCGGATGTCGGAGATGATCACGTCCGGCTGCTGGCGGGTCAGTCGGGCGAGGACACCGTCTGCACTGTCGAAACTCTGGGTGGTCATGCCTTCCTGTTGCAGGGCCTTTTCCAGCACCCAGCGGATGGAACGATCGTCGTCGACAATCCAGACGGTTTCACTGCGGCTCATGGCGTGGGCGCTCCTTGTTCCAGCGGCAGGAAGATCGAGAACACGGTGTGGCCGGGATGGCTCTCGCATTCGATCAGGCCCTGGTGCTGGCTGATGATGTTCTGGGTAATGGCCAGGCCCAGGCCGGTGCCGTCGGCACGGCCACTGACCATGGGATAGAAGATGGTTTCCTGCAGTTCCGGCGGAATGCCGGGGCCGTTGTCGATGATTTCGACCTTGACCACCAGGCGGTGGCGCGTATGACCGATGGTGAACTGGCGCAGGGTGCGAGTACGCAGGCTGATGCGGCCCAGGCCCATGTCGTGCTTCTGCCCGGCAATGGCCTGCATGGCGTTGCGCACGATGTTGAGCACGGCCTGGATCATCTGCTCGCGGTCGATCAGCAGATCCGGAATGCTCGGGTCATAGTCACGCACCAGGGTGATGCTGCCCTGGCTTTCCGCTTCGATGAGGTTGGCGACGCGCTCCAGCACCTCGTGCACGTTGGTCATCGCCAGCGACGGCAGCTTGTTCGAGCCGAGCATGCGGTCGACCAGGTTACGCAGGCGGTCGGCCTCCTCGATGATGACGTTGGTGTAGTCCTTGAGGTCTTCGTTGGGCAGCTCGCGTGAAAGCAGTTGCGCCGCGCCACGAATGCCCCCGAGCGGGTTCTTGATCTCGTGAGCCAGGCCGCGCACCAGCAGTTTGGTGGTCTCCTGCTTGGACAGCTGCGCCTCCTCCTTGGTGATGCGCAGCAGGCGGTCGCGCGGGTGCACCTCCAGCAGCAGCAGGGTCTCGCCCTTGCTGTACAGCGGGGTGACGGCGTAGTCGACGGTCAGCGTCTGGCCGGTGACCGAGGTCAGTACCGCTTCACGCTTGTTGAACGGGTGCGCCTGTTCAACCGCCTGGCGCAGCGATGACAGCGCCTCGGGCGATTCGGTGAACAGCTCGCTGATGAACTGGCCATGGCTGCGTTGGCCGCTGACGGCAAGCAGCATCTCCGCCGCCGGGTTCATGTACTCAAGGCACAGTTGGCTGTTGAGCAGCAGAGTGGCGGTGGTCAGGTTGTCGAGTAGCAGGCGGTGCAGCGCGTCGTTGATAGTCATAGGCAGTGCGTTCCGGCAATGGGCAGGAAAATGCAAGAAGCAAACCAAAGCCCCGAAAAGACGCATATTTTGTGGCCTGTCCTGCCTGGAGGCCCCCCTTTGGGCCGTCGCAAGCGACGTCAGAAACGGCTCTGGGCAATTTTTCGTGCGTTTTGCCAGGTTTTGGCCGCCATGCGGCGCTGCTGCGTGATGAGCTGCGACCCAAAACAGGGACAGCTCAGGAGGTGGTGCGCCTTGTTGCACCATTATGGTGCCTTTCGTTCAGAAGAAGGGCAGGATGCTGGCTTCGTCCTTGGGTTTGTCCTTCAGGGGGCATTCGAGGCGAACGCCGTATTCATCCTTCTTGCAGGGATTGATCTTGCGCTTCTGTGCCAGAGTCATGCGGTGCATGTGAAAGGGCTGTGCGGGCGTGCGCTCGACGATCAGGCCTGCGCTGTCGATGATTTCTGCCACCAACTGGTGCGTGCCGCGATCGATGTGCCGCAGAGAGAACACCGGGCTGCGGCTCGCCTCGCCCTGTATTTCACCATCGAGACGCAGGCGGTAGCTGTGTTCGGGAAGGAGGCCGGGTTCGCTGTTGAGCGTGACGATCATGTCGCCTGCACCATCATGGATGGAGGCGTCAGGCTCCGGCACGAGGATGCGCAATACCTGATAGTGCACGGTCGGTTTGGTCACCGCAGGTGGAGCCACTCGCACCGTGGGCGCGGGCTGAGCGGGATCCACGTTGTTGGTGGGCGCCAGGATCACCCGTTCGGCACTGCTGCTGCGGGGTTTGTCGGTGAAGACGCGATTACCCTCGGCGTCGATGTAGGTATAGACCTGACCCAGGGCACCCTGGGTGATGAATAACAGGCAGAGCAGCAGTGCGCGCATCGTGATCAGTTCGCAGGTCTTGGAGTGGGGCGGGGCGGTGTGACGGGCGGGCGTGCAGGGCTGTTGACGCTGATGCGTTGCACGGTGAAGGTTTCGGTCGCGCTCTGCTGGACGATGCGATCTTCGGCGACGACTGCCACTGCAAGGCTGTGTTCGCCGCGCTCGACGTTGGTCACTTGCAGACTCGGTACGTTGCTCGCCTGGCCGTAGGGCTCGCCATCGAGTATCAGGCGCAGGCGGTGGCCGGGTTGCAGACGCGGCTGGATATCCACGCCAACGATGAAGGTGCCGTTGTTGGAGCGCATGGCCTCATCGTCCGGGATGCCGGTCAGGTTCAGCACGGCATAGGGTGCCTCATCCTGGGGCGTATCGTTGGCACTGCTGTCGATCGGCAGGCTGGGCGCCTGCGTTTCCACCGTATTGGTCGGCGGCAGGTTGACCGTCTCGGCCTGGGTGCCGTCCGGCGGCTGGTTGGTGAAGACCGTGTTGCCGTTGGAGTCGATGTACTTGTAGATCTGCGCGCTGGCCGGCAGGGCCAGGGCGAGCAGCAGGCAGGCGAGTAATGGGCGCATGGGCCGATCCTTCCTCGGATGATGCGCTAAGCCTTGCACTGCTGGTGGCTCCTGGCAAGCGCAGGGCGCCGTGGCTGTGATGTCTGGCTACAAATCGGCTCGGGCTATGGGGATCGGTTGCGTGGGGTGCGCCGTGCGCATCATCGACCCTGAGCCGATACCGCAGGTGGTGCGCATGGCGCACCCTGCCGAGAAATGAAAAAGCCCCGCCAGGCATTGCCGGGCGGGGCTTTCGAACGCGCCGTCAGGCGGCGCGAGTCTGGCTTAGACGCTGTAGTACAGGTCGTATTCCAGCGGGTGTACGAAGGTACGTACCTTGATTTCTTCTTCGGACTTCAGCTCGATGTAGGCATCGATGAAGTCGTCGGAGAACACGCCGCCCTTGGTCAGGAACGCGCGGCCCTTGTCCAGCTCTTCCAGGGCTTCTTTGAGGCTGCCGCAAACCTGCGGGATCAGCTTGCCTTCTTCCGGCGGCAGGTCGTACAGGTTCTTGTCGGCAGCATCGCCAGGGTGGATCTTGTTCTGGATACCGTCGATACCGGCCATCAGCAGCGCAGCGAAGGCCAGGTACGGGTTGGCAGCCGGATCCGGGAAGCGCGCTTCGATGCGGCGGGCTTTCGGGCTGGCAACGTACGGGATACGGATCGAGGCGGAGCGGTTGCGAGCCGAGTAGGCCAGCATGACCGGAGCTTCGAAGCCCGGAACCAGACGCTTGTAGGAGTTGGTGGACGGGTTGGTGAAGCCGTTCAGGGCCTTGCCGTGCTTGATGATGCCGCCGATGAAGTACAGAGCGGTCTCGGACAGACCGGCATAACCTTCGCCTGCGAAGGTGTTCTTGCCGTCCTTGGAGATCGACATGTGCACGTGCATACCCGAGCCGTTGTCGCCGTACAGCGGCTTCGGCATGAAGGTAGCGGTCTTGCCGTAGGCGTCGGCCACGTTGTGCACGCAGTACTTCAGGGTCTGAACTTCGTCAGCCTTGGCAACCAGGGTGTTGAACTTCACGCCGATTTCGTTCTGACCGGCAGTGGCCACTTCGTGGTGGTGCACTTCGACGACCAGGCCCATTTCTTCCATGGCGTTGCACATGGCGGTACGGATTTCGTGGTCGTGGTCGCACGGCGGAACCGGGAAGTAACCGCCTTTGACGGCCGGACGATGGCCCTTGTTGCCGCCTTCCACGTCCTGGTCGGTCATCCAGGAGCCTTGCTCGGAGTAGATCTTGAACATCGAACCGGAGATGTCGGACTTGAACTTCACTTCGTCGAAGATGAAGAA